>ERZ1673758.8-NODE-8-length-149343-cov-12.707800_pt1 | contig 149343 bp, 157 predicted proteins | sample MGYA00580180_ERZ1673758 | MGnify/ENA primary metagenome ERZ1673758 (study PRJEB41219, sample SAMN04549637) | soil metagenome | isolation source: soil | place: USA:California, San Francisco Bay NWR | collected 2009-02-09 ...
AGACCAGACGAGCTTACTGCTCAATCTGGTCCCAGACTGAAGACAAACGGTTCATTGAGTTAACGTCCACAAAAAATGATTTCCAGGCCAAAAGGCCTGCCTATTCATCAACCGAAGCGGAAGACAATGGGCATCGCATGGCGGGATGGGCCAAGCGAGCTCCTTTGACGACCGACTCAGCGGAAAAACGAAGACGCGGGAATCAACAGGGGACACAAGTCTCACTTCATCGAAATACCCAGATGTTTGTCCCCTGCCCGCGTCTCGTTTTGGAGCGGACTTCATCCGCTTCTGTGCTGGGCGTCAAGCGAGCGAGCGGGCCCGATCTCCCATGCGCCGCGAACTTTGTCTACACGCTGAGACCAGACGAGCTTACTGCTCAATCTGGTCCCTGATTGTTTGCAAGATGCGCTTCTCCAGCCGCGACACCTGCACTTGCGAGATGCCCAGCCGCTCTGCCACTTCCGATTGGGTCTGATCCTTGTAGTAGCGCAGATAGACGATCAGCTGCTCCCGCTCGTTCAGCCGGCTGATAGCGTCCTTCAGCGCAATTTTTTCAAACCATCGGTTGACGCCTTCATCGGCAATCTGGTCAATCAGCGTAATCGGATCACCGTCGTTTTCAAACACCGTCTCGTGAATCGACGACGGCGCCCTGCTCGCTTCCTGAGCCAGCACCACCTCTTCCGGCGTAATGCCCACAGCCTCCGCCACTTCCGAAATGGTCGGCGCCCGGCCGTACGTTTTATACAGCTCGTCTTTTGCCCGCCGCACCTTGTTGGCCGTCTCCTTGAGAGAGCGGCTCACCTTGACCGTCCCGTCGTCGCGCAAAAACCGCTGAATTTCCCCGATGATCATCGGCACGGCGTAGGTGGAAAATTTGACGTCGTACGCCAGGTCAAACTTGTCCACGGCCTTCAGCAAGCCGATGCATCCAATCTGGAACAGGTCGTCCGCCTCGTAGCCGCGGTTGATAAAGCGCTGGACGACCGACCACACCAGCCGGATGTTGCTGTTGACGAGCAGCTCGCGGGCTTCAGCATCTCCCTTCTGGCTCTTGGCAATCAATTCCTTCACTTGATCATTGGTCAGAAAAGGCTGACTGGCATTTTTGATATCGGCACCCATTGGCACTACCCCTAATTTTGCAAGGCTTTGGCACACGAAAGGCGTTTGGTCAGGCGAACGGTGGTTCCTTTTCCGACGGCGGTCACCACCTCCAGTGTGTCCATGAAATTTTCCATGATCGTAAAGCCCATTCCGGAGCGTTCCAGTTCCGGCTTGCTGGTGTAGAGCGGCTGCATGGCCAGATCGACGTCCTCGATGCCTTTGCCCTGGTCTTCTACCAGCAGATCGACCAGGCCGTCTTCGATGCTGACAGAGATGCGGACCACGCCTTCAGCGTTTTCCTCGTACCCGTGAATGATCGCGTTGGTAACAGCCTCGGACACAACCGTTTTGATCTCTTCCAACTCTTCGACCGTCACATCCCATTGCGAGATGAACGATGCGACGGCCACACGGGCAAACGCTTCGTTTTGGCTCAGGGCAGCAAACGAGACCGTCATGAAATTGCGCGTGGTCATCTTACGCCACCCCCAGTACATGCAGCGCTTCCGCTTCGCTTTCGCGGAACTTGATCACCTTGAACAGGCCTGACATCTCAAAAATCCGGTAGATGGTCGGATTGATCGAACATACGACCATTTCGCCGGAGCGGGCAGATATTTGCTTGTAACGGCCGAGAATGACTCCGATGCCAGAGCTGTCCATGAACGCCAAATCGGCCAGACTGAGTACGATGTGGCGTATATGCGGATTGCGCAGAATCCCATCCACCGTGCTGCGCAACTCTTCCGCCGTGTGGTGATCCAGTTCTCCCTGCAAACGGACGACCAGCACGTCCTGCTTGGTCTCCGTGGCGATGCGTAGACTCATGGCTGACACACTCTCCTTCATCCCGTAGTTCTCTCTCTTTTCTGTCCGGCTTGTTCCATTTCCTGCCAGGCGACAAAAGAACAAAAAAATCGAGCAGCCGAAGGTCACATTCGTGGCAACTCGATTCTTTTCGCGATCGTGCTGACAGTTCAATAGCCAATCAAGACGTGTTTTGTGGTTCGCTTGAGAATCTCCCACATGCCTGCCTTCTCTATCGATTGCTCCGGATAGAGATCAATACGGCTTACTTCTTTGCCTTCCTTGTTTCGGATGAAGATGTGACCGACAACCTGGTCTTTGCTGATGGGCGCATTTACCGTCTGATTCAGGACGACCTCCCTGGTGTAGTGATCAGACGATTCGCCCCGCTTCATCAGCAGACTGACCGCTTGCGGTGTAATGACATTGACCTGCGGCAGCTTTCCCTTGTCCACGGTGATCGGCTGCACCACTTCTCCCTTTTTATAGACCGGCTGCACCTGGAAGTGGGTAAACGCGTAGGTGAACAGCGTGGCCACTTCCGCATTGCGCGTCTTGGTATCGGGTTCTCCCATCACGACGGCGATCACCCGCATGTTGTTGCGCTTGGCAGTTGCCGTCAGGCAGTATTTCGCTTCGCTGGTGTAACCTGTCTTCAGCCCGTCCACCCCTTCGTAAAACCGGACGAGGCGGTTGGTGTTGACCAGCCAGAACGGATTGTCCGTGTCTTTTCGCAAATAGTCCTGATAGGTCCCGGTATATTTGGTAATCAGTTCGTGTTTTAACAGCTCGCGGGACATAATCGCAATGTCCATCGCCGAGGAGTAATGATTGGGGGCCGGCAGACCGTTGGAATTCACAAAATGGGTATTCTTCATGCCGAGCTGCTTGGCCCGCTCGTTCATCCGGGCCACGAATGCCTCTTCTGTGCCGGCCAGATGCTCGGCCATGGCGACAGAGGCGTCATTGCCGGACGCGATTGCGATACCCTTGATCATGTCTTCGACGGTCATTTCTTCTCCGGGCTGCAAAAAGATTTGCGAGCCCCCCATCGACGCCGCCCGTTCGCTGGTGCGAACCTTGTCGGTCAGCTTGATCTCGCCTCGATCCAGCGCTTCCATGATCAGCAGCAGCGTCATCACTTTGGTGATGCTGGCCGGAGGCAGTTTTTCATGCGCGTTTTTCTCGAACAGAACGGTGCCCGTATCCGCTTCCATCAAGATGGCGGACGTCGCGTGCGGCGCGAAATTCATCTCCTTTTGATCGGGGGCGGGTTTTTCATTGGCTGCCGCCGCCATTGGAGAAAAGAAAGCAACACATGTGATGAGCACAGACAGACCCAGATTCAGCGTCCTTTTCATAGCATTCCCTTCCCTCCATTCATGGTTTTATTCTGACCAATCAAACAGGAAAATATTCACATGGAAGGCAACAGCGGATTCCGAGAGCGAAACGCCTCACACGGGACAGGCAGCTCCCACCACTACCTTTCCCATTTTTGCTAAAGAAAAGCCCCCTTCGCCCGGGCGAAAGGGGACCGCATTCAGATCACAAACTTGCGAACGTTGTTGGACAATTCATCCGCCAGTGATTTCAGTTGTTCCACATTTTGACTGATCCGCGCAATGGCGTTCAGCTGTTCGTCGACCGTTTCCACGACGCCGCCAAGCGACTGATTGATCTCATCTGACATGGCGGAGAGCCGGTGCATCGAGCTGGTAACCACCTGGTTGCCGGCGGCCATCTCTTCTGACGCGGCCGACATCGCTTCGCTCTGTTCCGCCGCCGATTGAATGTCGGCGACGATGTGCTGGAAGGCAACACCCACTGACTCTACGGACTGAAGTCCATTGTTGACCATCGCGACGATCTCGTCCATATGGTTGCTCATCCCCATCGCGTCGTTGTTGATTGAATGGGCAATGGAGGCGATGTGTTCAGAGAAGGCACTGCTCTCTTCCGCCAGCTTGCGGACTTCGCTGGCGACGACGGCAAAACCGCGTCCCGCTTCGCCGGCGCGGGCAGCCTCGATTGTCGCATTGAGCGCCAGCAGGTTGGTCTGCGCGGCGATGTTTCTGATCATCTCCACGATGCTGGTAATCTGGCGGGCCCGGTCTCGCAGGCCATGCATCTGACGGGCCGTCTGCTCCACTTCACCGGTCGCGTGCCGGACGGTGGAGATGACATTTTCCACCAGTTCCAATCCGTCCGAAGCCCGCTCGAAGGTGCGTGTCGTGGCCAGCGTCGTCGATTCCGCCGCTACTGCCACTTGTTCCACCCCTTGCGAAATCTCCGACACGGTACGGACGGCGGCCGCCACTTCACCCGTTTGCAGGGCGACCCGCTCGGATATGGTGGAGACGTTGTCCGTGATCAGCTGAATCGCCCCTTTGTTTTGCTGGGCGAAGGCCGACAACTCGTCGGCGGCGTCGTTCAAGCGGGCGGCTTGTCCCTGCACGAGCGAGATCAGCGTGCGCAGTTCCGCCACCATTTCGTTCATTTTTCGGCCCACCATGGCCAGTTCGTCGCTGCCTTTGACCTCGATCTCCACGTCAAATCGGCCGGAACCGATGCGCTCCATGTCCTTGGCGATCGCGTACAGCGACCTGCGGATGCGCTTGGCGAACCACCAGATCAGCATGGACGACAGGGCAATGGCAGGCAGGCTGATGAGGGCGAAGTAAAGCCCCATACCGTTTACGTCTCCGTACACCTCGTCGATGCCCGTAGTCAGGACGACACTCCAGCCGATCGACGGGATAGGCGCCAGTGCCGCAAAGGAGTCCAGCCCGTCTGCTTCATACAACAAGCTGCTGCTTTGCTTCTGTCCTGCCAACTCGAGCATCTCCTCGTAGTCGCCGTTTTCGGCAAGGGAAAGCTTTCCGTTTTGCCCGGGGTCGCGGTGAGCAATGACCAGCCCGTCCGGCCGGACCACAAACGCATACCCGTTCTGCATGAACGGAATCGCCTCTACCTTGTTGATGATCGGCTCAATCGTAAAGCCGACTACCAGCACGCGAGAGGTATCCTTGTTTTTCTCGCCGACCGGTGTGGCGATGTAGAGATAGCTTCTGTCACCGCCCAGCACGATCTCTTCATCCGAGACGACTGGGGCCTCTGTCGACACGACCTGTTGAACGAACTTCTTCTGCCTGAAATCCGTCTCAACCCGCCCCGTGAGCGAGTACAGCGCTTTTCCGCTGGCCGTATCCACCAGGTAGATTTTCGCAATCTCCTTGTGGCTTTGCCGCAGCAGTTGGAACTGCTCCTTAATCAGCGGCTCCATCTCCGTCATCATCACGCGCTTCGACGCCGTCTCCCGTGCAGAGTCCATCATTTCCACGATCCAGTCCTCCATGCTGGCGGCATGCTGTTCCGCCAGCATTTTCGCCTGGGTGGACGTGATCCCGATCAGCGTCGACTTGGACAGGGACAGCGCTATAAATTGAAGAGAACCGATAATGACCAAAACAAGAACAATGCCAAACGCAATCATTTTGGTGGCAAGCGAACCCTGGAGCTGTCCCTTGAACGACTCCAGCACCCGGGGCGTATTCCGCAGCCAACTCGGCAATGTTTCCTTGCGCACTCCTCGCAGACGCATGTCCCGAAAATGCGGCAGTCGCAGTTTTTTCATGAGCCAACAGCCCCCTTTTTTCCAATCAGAAGCTCCATAATATGCCAGGCCGGCAGCAATGAAAAAAGCCTCTGCGAACAGATATCAGGTGAAGATACCCAGTCGTTTCGCAGAGGCCACATGTACCGTGTTGTCAAGAAAGGAAGGATTCCCAATCGGATTGATCGGGAATGCCTGTCCTTGCGTTTCTAGTTGTATAAATGGCAGGCCGCGAAATGGCCCGGTTCCACCTCTTTCCACACCGGCTCGGCAGCGGCGCATTCCGGCATCGCCTTCGGGCAGCGGGTGCGGAAATGGCAGCCGCTCGGCGGATTCATCGGGCTGGGCACGTCGCCCTGCAGGACGATGCGCTCCCGTTTCCGCTCCACTTCCGGGTCCGGAATCGGGATGGCCGAAAGCAGTGCCTGGGTGTAGGGATGGAGCGGTTTTTCATAGAGCTTCTCACTCTCGGCCAGCTCCACCATTTTGCCAAGGTACATGACGGCGACGCGATCGGAAATGTACTTCACCATCGACAGGTCGTGGGCGATGAACATGTAGGTCAGGCCCATCTTTTCCTGCAGCTGCTGCAGCAGGTTGACCACCTGCGCCTGTACCGACACGTCCAGCGCGGAGATCGGCTCGTCGCAAACAATAAACTTCGGCTCGACCGCCAATGCGCGGGCGATCCCGATCCGCTGGCGCTGACCGCCGGAGAATTCGTGTGGGAAGCGGTTCATGTGTTCCGGGTTCAGGCTGACCAGCGACAACAGCTCTTGAATTCGTTCCTTGCGCTTCTGGCCGGTCGCCAGGCCGTGAATGTCAAGCGCCTCGCCGATGATGTCGCCCACCGTCATCCGCGGGTTGAGCGACGCGTACGGGTCCTGGAAAATCATCTGCATCTTGCGGCGCATTGCTTTCATTTCCTGATGGTTCAGTTTCATCACATCTTGACCTTCAAACAGGACTTCGCCTGCAGTAGGCTCGTACAATCGAAGAATGGTACGGCCCGCCGTGGATTTGCCGCAGCCAGACTCCCCTACCACGCCAAGCGTTTCGCCGCGCTTGATCTCAAAGGTCAGATCGTTTACGGCTTTCAGGGTATTGTCACCGATCTTGAAAAATTTCTTCAGATTGCGTACTTCAATGAGTGTATCGCGTTTCTCCACTGGTTACCCCTCCTCTTACGATCCTGCGCGGTTCTGCGCCAGCGGGTGCTGCAGCCAGCAGGCGGCGCGTTGTGTCGAGCTGATATCTTTCAATTCAGGATCGTACTCCTGGCAGACGCGCATGGCTGATTCGCAGCGGGCAGTAAATCCGCAGCCGACAGGAGGACGAAGCAGGTCCGGCGGAGTGCCGAAAATCGGCGTAAGCGGCTCGTCGCGATTCAGGTCCAGGCGCGGAACGGAGCGCAGCAGCCCTTTGGTGTACGGATGCTGCGGATTGTAGAAGATGTCGTCGACCGTTCCCGTTTCGATCACCTTTCCAGCGTACATGACGATGACGCGGTCGCACATTTCCGCCACGACACCCAGGTCGTGCGTGATCAGGATGATCGACGTGCCTGTCTTTTTCTGCAGTTCTTTCATCAGGTCCAAAATCTGCGCCTGAATCGTCACGTCCAGCGCGGTGGTCGGCTCATCCGCAATCAACAGCTTGGGCGAGCAGGCGAGCGCAATGGCAATCATGGCACGCTGCCGCATCCCGCCGGAAAATTCGTGCGGATACTGGTCGACGCGTTTTTCCGGCTGCGGGATGCCGACCATGTTCAAGAGTTCGATGGCACGCGCACGGGCATCGGCACGCGTCATCTTTTGATGCTTGATCAACCCTTCCATGATCTGGTTGCCCACAGTCAGTGTCGGGTTCAGCGAGGTCATCGGGTCCTGGAAGATCATCCCGATATCCTTGCCGCGAATCGCTTCCATCTCTTTGTTTGACTTATTGACGATGTTCTCGCCGTTGAAGATGATTTCCCCTTTTTTGATTTCACCCGGCGGCATCGGAATCAGCTTCATCAGGGTTTGTGCCGTCACGGACTTGCCGCAGCCGGACTCCCCTACAATCGCGACTGCTTCTCCCTTGTTGACGTAAAAGTTCACGCCGCGTACCGCTTTTACTTCCCCCGCGTACGTGTGGAAGGAGACATGCAGGTCTTTTACTTCAAGAATGCGTTCCATTGTGATGATCCCTCCTATTTGCGCAAGCGTGGGTCTACGGCGTCGCGCAGACCGTCACCGAACAGGTTGAATGCCAGCATTGTTATGGAGATGAAGAGAGCCGGGAACATCAGCCGCCAGGGGTAGTATCTCATGGCCGACAAGCCTTCGGACGACATTGTGCCCCACGATGCGACCGGAGCAGAAACGCCCAATCCAATGAAGGAAAGGAACGACTCCGCAAAGATCGCGTTCGGTACGGTCAGACTCAACGTTACAATGATCGGCCCCAGCGCGTTGGGGATCAGGTGTTTGAAAATCAGACGGCTGTTATCCGCACCAAGGGAGCGAGCTGCCAGGACAAACTCTTGCGCCTTCAATTGGATAATTTGGCCGCGGACAATCCGCGCCATCCCGATCCAACCGGTAATGGTCAGAGCGATGATGATGGTGCCAACCCCCTGCTCCATCACCACCATGAGCAAAATCACCACGAGCAGGTATGGAATTGCGTACAAAATATCGGCAATACGCATCATGATTTCATCCACTTTGCCCCCGTAGAAACCGGCGATACCGCCCCAGATCATCCCGATAATCAAGTCGATGATGGCTGCAGCAAACCCTACTTCCAGCGAGATGCGTGCGCCGTACCAGACGCGGACGAAAACGTCACGGCCCAAGTCATCCGTCCCAAACCAGTGCTCAGCCGACGGCGGCTGGTTCTTGCCTGTAAGTTCAGTCGTCCTGTAGTCATGGGAACTGAAAATCGGGATAAAAATGGCACAGGCGACCAGGATCAGGATAAAGATCAGGGAGGCCATGGCCACCTTGTTCATTTTCAGCCGGCGCCAGACGTCAGCCCAGAAAGAGAGGCTGGGACGCTTGATTTCCTCCGCCTGGCGAAAATCGACGGATATGGGCTCGAAATGCTCTTTCGTCAGTTGCATGAAACATTACTCCCTTCCTGTGTCACTCAGTTTGATCCTCGGGTCAATCAGAGTGTACGCGATGTCTACCAGCAAAACCGCCGTGACGAGGATAATCGAGTAGAACACTGTCGTTCCCATGATGACCGTGTAGTCGCGGTTCGTGATGGACATGACAAACTCGCGTCCCAGTCCGGGCACCCCGAAAATGCGCTCGATGACAAACGCACCCGTCAAAATGTTGGCAACAAGCGGACCCAGGTAAGTAATGACAGGCAGGAGAGCGTTGCGAATCGCGTGCTTGACGGTAATCGTAACCGTGTTGAGGCCTTTGGCTTTTGCCGTCTTGATGTAGTCCTGACTCATCACTTCCAGCATATTGGAGCGGGTGAGGCGTGCGATAAACGCCATCGGCATGGCAGCCAACGCAAGAGAAGGCAGAATCGTATACTCAAATCCTTCCCACTTCGCAATGGGAAACCAGCCCATTTTCATTGCAAAGAAGTATTGTAAAAATGAAGCAAGAATAAAGCTGGGAACAGACAATCCGAGCACAGCGAGAACCATGGCAGTATAGTCCTGCCATTTGTTGTGCTTCAACGCCGCAATGACACCCAGCGTGATGCCTCCAAAGATGGCAATCAGCAGGGCTTGCGCACCCAGATGGGCAGATACGGGGAACCCGCGGTTAATGATTTCATTTACCGTGGAGGACTTTTCGGCAAATGACGGCCCCAAATCCCATTTGAGGATGCCTATCAGATAATCGAGATACTGCTCATGCAGCGGCAGATTCAGCTTGTATTTGGCCTCCAGCGCGGCGCGAATTTCGTCCGGAACGTTTTTTTCGGACGTAAACGGACCACCCGGAACCGCTTTCATGATGAAGAAGGTGGCCGTTATGATCAGGAATAGCGAGAGCAGCATAAAAAAGATACGCTTGCCAAGATAACGGATCAAAAAACTTACCCCCTTATGCATTGAATGATGGTGTTGTTGCTTTCACGACCCATCTTTGCACTGCGTTCCCACGGAAAGCAGTGCAAAAATCGGCTGTGCAAATAACCCTTGTGGCAGATCTCTTGCTCTTATTCTCTCTCTATCGGCGTACTGCCGTCTGTCTCTTGCAACCAGTCCGCAAAAGATAAGGTATATGGGGTTCCATATACCTTATCCCTGCAGAACCGGGGGCCGTTGGCGTGCGCTCAAACGGCGGGGAACTCACGATTACTCAATGTACGCCCATTTCCAGTCGACGCCGCCCAGACCGTCGATGACGACGCCATGGACATCGTCGTCCTTCACCCAGGAGAGGGTGTAGAAATAGATCGGCATGATGGGCATTTCGTCCATCAGGATCGCTTCCGCTTCGGCGAGGGTCTTCATGCGCTGTTCTCCCGATTCCTTCGCGGAGCGGTTCAGCAGCTCCTTGAACTTCGGATGTTCCCAACGGGTGTCGTTGTTGCCGCCATCCTTATCCTTGTACAGTTCCAGGAAGTTGATCGGGTCGTTGAAGTCACCCAGCCAACCCATGCGGCCGACCTGATAATTCCCCTCGTGGAGGTCTTCCAGGTACACCTTCCACTCTTTGTTTTCCAGTTTCACGTCTACGCCGAGATTCTTCTTCCACTGGTCCTGAATCGCCTGAGCGATCTTTTGATGGCCCTCATGCGTGTTGTAGGAGAGTGTGATCGTCGGCAGCTTGGAAATGCCCAGCTCCTTCATGCCCTCTTCCAGCAGTTTCTTGGCCGTTTCCACGTCGTTGTCCTTGAAGTAGCCGTCCTTGTTCAGTGCCATGGATGGCGGCACGGCGCCCATGGCCGGGAGCTGGCCGGTCTGCAGGATGTTGTCAATCAGGGACTGACGGTCGATCGCATAGGCAAATGCTTTCCGGATCTTCACGTTGTTGAACGGCGGTTTCTCAGTATTGAACTTGTACCAGTAGACACCAGCGATCGGCTGAGTCGTCATCTTTCCGGAGTCTTTCAGCGCCGGAATGGCATCCGTCGGCAGGGAGCTCATCGGTGCGCCGGCCCAGTCGAGATCGCCGTTTTCATACATGTTCAGCTCGGTCATCTCGTCCTCTACCATGGAGAACTCGATGCGTTCCAGCTTGACGTTTTCTGCGTCCCAGTATTTGTCGTTTTTCACGAGCACCATTTTGCTCTTGTGCTCCCACGATTCCATCTTGAATGGACCGTTGCCCACGTGGGTGCTCGCTTCGTTCGCCCACTTCGGATTCGATTCGACCAGTTTTTTATTGACCGGATAGTACGTTCTGAACGTGGTCAGTTCGAGGAAAAACGGCGTCGGGTTTTCCAGTGTCACTTGCAGCGTCTTTTCATCCAGCGCTTTTACGCCGACGTCGTCCGCTTTCGCTTGATTCCTGTTGAAGGCTTCGCCATTTTTAATGTAGTAGAGCTGATACGCGTAGTTGGATGCCGTTTTCGGATCGAGGGCACGCTTCCAGGCGTATTCAAAGTCATGGGCTGTTACCGGATCACCGTTGCTCCAGTAGCTTTCTCGCAGGTGGAACGTGTACGTCAGACCGTCGTCAGATACGTCAATTTTTTCCGCTACAGACGGTTCCGGTGTTTTGCCGTCCTTGCCAATCCGGGTCAGGCCGTCAAAGGTCGCCTGAATGATCGCACCGGACGTCGTGTCCTCGGCAATGCCCGGGTCAGCAGTCGGCGGCTCGGAATGCAGGTTCAGCCGCAGAACTTGCGGTTTTTTCTCTTTGTTATCGGCTGGTTGTTGATCAGCAGGCTTGTTTTGATCGCCCGTAGATGCTTGCTGACCACCGCAACCGGCCAAAGCCGCACCGAGAACAGCTACAGAACTGACAAGTGCAAAAATGCTCTTTTTCAACGCAATAACCCCCAATTCTCTGATCTTTTTTCTCTTTCTTCCTTCTTTTGTCTTTTTTCCGAATATTCAAATACCAAAAAATGGACAAGTGCTCGCGATGACTTTGACTGGCATCAACTCCTTTCACTGGATCGGCACTTCGTCGTCACGAACGAACGAGAAGGAATCCTTGTACTGCTTCAGTTCCAGCGACACGTCGGCCGCGGCGATTCCCTCAATTTGCGAAAGCCGCTCGTTGACGAAGGTGATGAGTTCTTCGTTATTATGGAAACACGCTTGAATGATCAAGTCGTGCTTGCCGCTGAACGCACCCACGAACCGAACCTCGGGAAACTTGCTCAGCTCCTCGGCCACGCTGTTTTGCCATCCCAGCTTGGTGGTCAGACCGATAATGGCCTGAACGTGCAATCCCAGCTTTTCCGGATCGGGGTGAATCACGAACTGAAACACGCCATCTTGCAACAGGCGGGTGATGCGCGAACGGATGGTGCCCTCGCTCAAGCCTAGTTGTTGAGCAATTTCGGTATAGGGCCGTCGTCCGTCTTCCTGGAGGATCTGCAGGATCTGTTTATCAACATGGTCCAGCTTTCTCATAAATACGATTTTTGTAGAACCTCCATCAGATTTTTACGAAATTCGAAAAAATCGTTAACATTTTGCCTGTCACCTTAAAAATATACGCAATTGTTATTGGTGTCAACGAATTTTGACAAGTAGAATTATAAAAAATTATAAACGGATTCTTAACAATAAATAATTTTTTATATTATATGGCAAGCCTCTTTTCTACCATTGAACCGCAATTCAGTTGATTAATCAATAATAATTTATCGGAGATTGCACATTTTTATCCGAATTGCCAGATAACAACGACCGCAGAGCGCTCTCCAGCGGTTCTCCCCTGCGCAACAGGGCGTGCGGCAGCACCGCACTCCCTGTGTTTGCTTCGGGGTGGCTCACACACGTCGCTATTATTCAACAATCTTGTAAATGAGCGGCTGCTCCGGCGGCTGCTCGCTGCTGTACGCAAACGCTTCAGCCACGTCCTTGAGGGCATCTTGCAGCAAGCGCTCGTCGTTGGCGTGCAGGGTGGCCAGCGGTTCGCCGGCGCGCACCCGATCCCCCCGCTTTTTGTGCAGCACGATGCCAACCGCCAGGTCAATCGGCATCTCCTTGGTCAATCGGCCCGCCCCCAGCACGACAGAGGCATGCCCAACCGTCTCTGCGTCGATCCCGGCCAGGTAGCCGTCCTGCTGCGCCGTGACCTGTGCGGTCAATCCCGCTTGGGGAAGGCGGTCCGGTTCGTACACGTCACGTTTGTTGCCGCCCTGTGCCTCCACCATTTGCGCCAGTTTATCCACGGCTTTGCCGCTGGCGATGATCTCCTCCAGACGGCCTCGCCCTTCGTCCACAGACGACGCCAGCCCGCCCAGCACGAGCATGCGAGCGCCGATTGCCAGCGCCAATTCCGTCAAATCCTTGGGACCGTTTCCAGCGAGCGTTGCGATCGCCTCTTTTACTTCCAGCGCGTTGCCTACGGCAAAGCCAAGCGGCTGATTCATGTCGCTGATGACAGCCACCGTCTTGCGCCCCACCTGGCTGCCGATATCCACCATTGCGCGGGCGAGTGTCTCTGCTTCTTCCAGCGTCTTCATAAATGCGCCTTTGCCTACTTTTACATCAAGCAGGATGGCATCGGCCCCCGCCGCGATCTTTTTGGACATGATCGAGCTGGCGATCAGCGGCACTGCTTCCACCGTGGCAGTTACGTCACGCAGGGCGTACAGTTTTTTGTCTGCGGGCGTCAGGTTGCCGGACTGACCGATTACCGCCACACCGATGTCCCGCACCTGTTGGAAGAACTGCTCGCGGGTGCGTTCCACCTGAAACCCGGCGAACGACTCCAGTTTGTCGATCGTGCCGCCCGAGTGTCCCAGACCGCGTCCGGACATTTTGGCCACGGGAATGCCGGCCGCCGCCACCAGCGGCGCCACGACCAGCGTCGTCTTGTCGCCCACGCCGCCAGTGCTGTGTTTGTCCACTTTTACTCCCGGAATGGACGTTAAGTCCAACTGCTCCCCGGATCTTGCCATCGCCATGGTCAAATCGCCGGTTTCGCGCGGCGTCATGCCGCGGAACAGTACGGCCATGGCCCAGGCGGACATTTGGTAGTCGGGAATGCTTCCATTTGTATAGCCGTCGACGAGAAACTGAATCTCCTCCGTGCTCAGTTCCTTGCCGTCCCGTTTCTTCGCGATAATATCCACCATGCGCATGCTGTTTCACCCCACCCTCGTGTGCTGCCGCCAGCCTATAATTTCGCCACGATCCCGTTCACCAGTGACAGGAACTGGGCCTTCACGCGTTCGGTCGTCTCCATCACTTCATCGTGGGAAAGCGGCTGTTCCAAGATGCCGGCCGCCATGTTGCTGATGCAGGAGATGCCGAGCACGTTCATCCCCATGTGACGGGCCGCGATTACCTCCGGCACGGTCGACATGCCGACGGCGTCTCCTCCCAGAATCCGCAGCATGCGGATCTCGGCCGGCGTCTCGTAGCTCGGGCCGAGCAGACCGACGTAGACCCCTTCCTGCAAGGTGATGCCCAGCTCTGCCGCCACTTCTTTTGCCACAGCGCGAAGTGATTTGGAATAGGCTTCCGACATGTCGGGGAAACGGGGACCCAGCGTGTCGTCGTTGGGGCCGATCAGCGGGTTGCGGAACGTCATGTTGATGTGGTCGGCAATCAGCATCAGGTTGCCCGGCTTGTAGCTCTCATTGATCCCGCCGGCAGCGTTGGTGACGATGATCGTCTCCACGCCGAGCTGTTTCATGACGCGGATGGGGAACACCACGGCGTCCAGTTCGTGACCTTCATAATAATGGAAACGCCCCTGCATGGCCACGACCTGCTTGCCCTGCAGCTTGCCGATGACAAGCTGTCCCTTGTGTCCGACCACGGTGGAGACGGTAAAGCCGGGAATCTCGTGGTACGGGATGACGACCGGATTTTCGATCTCGTCTGCCAGTACCCCCAGACCGGAGCCGAGCACCAGGCCGATGGTCGGTTTTTCCGTCAGTTTCGGTTGAATGTAGGCAACTGCTTCTTGTATGCTGCTCATCGTGTTTTCCCCTCTCGATTTCATTTTTTCATCTTACAATCTGGCCAAAAAGCTTTCCCCGATCTCGGGCGCCTTGACGCCAAAGTTTTCGGCAATCGTCGCGCCGACGTCGGCAAACGTGCCGCGCACGCCCAAATCGCTTCCCTGCGCGATGCCCTTGTGGTAGACCAGAAGCGGCACGTATTCGCGGGTGTGGTCCGTGCCGTGGTGTACCGGGTCATTGCCGTGATCGGCGGTGATGATCAACAAGTCACCGCTGTCCAGCGCATTGAGAAGCTCCGGAATGCGGGCGTCAAACTCCATCAGCGCCCGGCCGTAGCCCTCGGGATCGCGGCGGTGGCCATACTTGGCGTCAAAATCGACCAGATTGACAAAGCTCAAGCCGGTAAAATCCTCGTTCATCGTCTTCAGCAACTGGTCAACGCCGTCCATGTTGTCCTGGGTCCGAATGGAGCGGGTAATGCCCTCGTCGGCGTAGATGTCGCTGATTTTGCCGATCGCAATCGACGTCAGCCCCGCATCCACAAGCCGGTTCATGACCGTCGGCGCAAACGGCTTGACGGAGTAATCATGCCGGTTGGGCGTACGCACAAACGCCCCCGGCTTGCCGACGAACGGACGGGCGATGACGCGGGTGACGGCAAATTCGTCCCGCAGTGTCAGCTCGCGGGCGATCTGGCAGATGCGGTACAGCTCTTCCAGCGGCACCACTTCTTCGTGCGCTGCCACCTGGAACACGCTGTCGGCCGAGGTGTAGACGATTACATCGCCGGTCCGCATGTGTTCCTCGCCCAGTTCCTCAATAATCGCGGTGCCGGACGCCACCTTGTTGCCCAGCACCTTGCGTCCGATCCGCTGCTCGAACTCGCGGATCAGCTCGGCCGGGAAGCCGTCGGGATAGGTGCGAAACGGCGTGGACACGTGCAGGCCCATGATCTCCCAGTGTCCGGTCGTCGTGTCCTTGCCGATAGAGATCTCTTTCATTTTCCCCCAGTGCGCCTTGGGAGCTTCAACAGCCGGTACGTTTCGCAGCGGGGCAATATTGCCCAGGCCGAGCGCCTGCAGATGAGGCAGGGAAAAGCCGTCGACTCGCTCGGCGATATGGCCCAGCGTATGAGCGCCTTCATCGTTGAAGCGGGCCGCATCCGGCAGCTCCCCGATTCCGACGCTGTCCATCACAATTAAGAAGACTCGAGAAAAACGTGGCATAAAAACCGCCTCCTGCAACAATCATCAAAGTGTTCAGTCGTCAGACGTCTGACGAGGAAAAAAAGAGAGACTACGCTCTCGGGTGGGTTTTTGCGTAAATGTCCTTGATGCGCGAACGGGTCACATGCGTGTAAATCTGCGTTGTGGAAATGTCCGCGTGACCCAGCATTTCCTGTACAGACCGGAGATCTGCTCCGTTTTCCAGCAGGTGCGTGGCGAACGAATGGCGCAGCGTGTGCGGCGTGATTTCGGTCCGAATGTTGGCCTTCTGCGCGTAGCGCTTGATGATTTTCCAAAATCCCTGCCGGGTGATCTGCTTGCCCAGATGGTTGAGAAACAGGGCTGTCTCGCCCGGCTGCTTCACCAGCTTCGGCCGTCCCGCCTGCAAATAGTGGCGCACCATTTGGATGGCGACGGAGCCGAGCGGGATGATCCGCTCCTTGGACCCCTTGCCCATGCACTTGACGAATCCCATCTCCAGGTTGACATCGCTTACATCCAGGTTGACCAGTTCGGAGACGCGGATACCGGTCGCGTACAGCAGTTCCAGCATCGCCTTGTCGCGCAGCCCTGCCGGAGAGTCGACCGGCGGGCTGTCGAGCAGCCGTTCCACTTCCTCGACCGAGAGCACCTTGGGCAGGCGCTTTTCAATTTTGGGGGTCTCCAGATGGATGGACGGGTCCTTGTCTATGTACTTGTCGCGGACGAGATATTGATAAAAGGCCCGGATTGACGCCAGATTGCGGGACAGGGTGGCAGTAGCCCGTCCCTTTTCCTGGAGGGTCATCAGATAGCCGATAATCTGGCTCCGCGTGGAGTCCTCGATCCGGGTCACCCCCTGCTCCTGCAGGTATGCCGTATAGGCAACCATATCCCGCTGGTACGATTCGAGCGTGTTGGGCGACAGCCCTTTTTCCACAGCCAGGAAATGGATGAATTGATCAATCAGCGTGTCCATGAAGCTGTTCCCCTTCAGGTAAGTGTCTTGATATGCTTTCCACGCGGGAACGGAAAAGTCCTCTTTTTTCCCGTGAAAAAGGTAACGGTTACTCTCCCGTCAGGTAGAACAACTGCAGCCGGGACAGGTATCCGTCCCAACTTCCGCCTCCCTGGGCATTGATCAGCTTCACCACTTTGACGGCATTGCCGTGCGGTTCGCGGTAGGGATCGCCTGGCAGGAACCTGTCTGACAAGAGGCTGATGATCCCGTAGGACAACAGCGCACAGGTAACGAACAGGAGGAAAAACCGGAGAATCTCCATCAGCCGCCGAAACGATACTCGCATCGATGCAATCCTCCCCGTTTCCGTGTTACCTCCAGTATATGCGCTGGTCTCCTGCTCCATTCGGTACGCTATACGTGCAGGTCATGCAGCGCGTCTTCCAGCGGGACATACGGCAGATTCAGCGAGGTGGCCACTGCTTCGTACACCACATGGCCGTTCAGCACGTTGACGCCGCGGGCAAGCGCGCGGTTTTGGGTGATGGCGGCGCGGACCCCCTTGTTCGCCAACTGCAGGCCGTAAGGTATTGTAACATTGCTCAGGGCGATTGTCGACGTGCGCGGCACCGCTCCCGGCATGTTGGCCACCGCGTAGTGGACGACGCCGTGCTTGACGTATGTCGGTTCGCTGTGTGTGGTAATACGGTCCACAGTCTCGATCGAGCCCCCCTGATCGATCGCCACGTCGACGATGACCGATCCGGGAGACATCGACTTGACCATATCCTCCGTCACCAGCTTGGGCGCCCGCGCCCCGGGGATCAGGACCGCCCCGATCAGGAGGTCGGCGTCCTTTACCGCCTGCGCGATGTTGTAGTGGTTGGACATCAGTGTCCGCAATCGTCCCTGGAACAGATCGTCCAGTTCGCGCAGCCGGTTGGCGTTGATGTCGAGAATCGTCACCTGCGCCCCCAGGCCGATCGCCATTTTGGCCGCATTGGTCCCGACGATGCCGCCGCCGACGATGACCACATGAGCCGGAGGGACACCGGGAACGCCTCCCAGGAGCACTCCCTTCCCCCCGTGCGGCTTTTCCAGAAACTGTGCGCCAATCTGCACCGACATGCGGCCGGCCACCTCGCTCATCGGCATCAATAACGGCAGCGAACCGTCGTCAGTCTGGATCGTCTCGTAGGCAATCGCGACCACTTTCTTGGCACGGAGCTGCTCGGTCAGTTCGCGTTCCGGCGCCAGATGCAGATAGGTAAACAGGATCAGGTTTTCGCGAAAGAATTTGTATTCGGCAGGCAGCGGTTCTTTTACCTTGCAGATCATCTCCGCCTGCTGCCATACCTCCTCTGCACTGTCGAGAATTTCCGCGCCGGCTGCCGAAAAATCCTCGTCGGAAAAACCGGAACCGATCCCCGCCTGCGTCTCGACCAACACGCGATGGCCCGCCTGTATGTATGCGCTCACGCCGGCGGGGGTCAGCCCCACGCGGTTTTCGTTGTCTTTGATTTCCTTTGGCACCCCGATAATCATCACACATTCGCCTCCTGTGGCTCGCATTTGCGCTTTCCTTATCATGCCACCGGAGGTCCTGCTCCATAACCCGGGGCAGAAAAAAAGAAAAACTTCTCCCGCACAGAGAAGTTTTTCTATTTAAAGTCCTCCACGTTCACCTTGTCGATGCAGCGATGGCAGATGCCGTAGAAGGTGAGCCGATGGTCGGTAATGTAAAAGTTGTAAACATTCTTGACCTTTTCTTCTGCGGAGACAAGCAGGTCTTCAAAGATTTCATCCACCGTGCCGCAGTTCAGGCAGATCAGATGGTGGTGGTGGTACTCGGCGTTGTCGTCGCGCAGATCGTAGCGAGCCACCCCGTCGCCGAAGTTCATCTTGTGAATGATCTTCAGCTCGCTCAACAGTTCCAGGGTTCGATACACCGTGGCGAGACCAATTTCCGGGGCTTTTTCCTTGACCAAAAGGTAGACGTCTTCCGCACTCAGGTGATCTTCCTCGTTTTCCAGTAAAACGCGAACAGTGGCTTCACGTTGTGGCGTCAGTTTATAGTTCTGGGAATGTAGTTGCTGCTTGATCTTCTCTAACTTTTCTTCCAACATAAATGCCCCTCCCCGCTCGCATGAAACCTGCTCCTATTATAGTAGAGGGGTGTTCCAGAAGTCAAATACATACGTTATTAAATGAGAATTATTCTTAATTAAGCACCATTTGCATCAGCCTGGGGGAGACGAACGTCTCGAACAGCGCCGCCACCATCAGGACGGCCAGCATGACAACGACCAACACGGTGTAGCCGACGAAGTGGGGCAGGATCACGTCCCGTCTGCTCAGGAGCCGCGTTTTGATCAGCCGCATGGAAAACGAGATGCCGCTCACCCCGACGATAAACAGGGCCGGCACCACCAGCAAATTTTGCGGCAATACGCCCGCCAACGCCAGCGTCACACCTTGCCACTGAAGCTGATTCACCAGAAAGCCGACTGTAAACCCGACGACCACTCCTTTGAGAAACAGCAGCAGCAGGATCATCGGCAGACCGATGATGGACAGCCCCAGCATCCACAAGATGCCCACCGTTTTTGCATAGTGGCCGAACGCCTGTTGGAAATGGGCCGTCGGCTCGGGAATGCCCTGGCTTCCGAGCGTGTTGAAAAAGTACTGCAGAAAGCCAAACAGCTCCTGTCGCTGGGAAAGCGGCAAGGAATTGACGATCACCGCTCCAAAAATAATGCCCATCGCAAACAGTACGATCGTAAACCAGTAAAGCGACTGATGCTCTCGCGCATATGCCTGGATTGTTTGTCCAACTCTTGCCCGCACGCCGTTTCCCCTCCCGCAACGCTGATTACTGTACAGCTTATGCGGAAGTCCGGGCGCCTATGCCTTGCCTGTCACGATCCTGCCGTACGTGCCGGCTCCTCCGGCCTTGACGTTCAGCCGCCCTTCCCTGGCCTGGACGATCAGATCCGCGATTCGCTCACCGACCACGCCGGCAAGTTCTTCCCTGCCCACCCGGTGAAGAATGTTCATCTCCGTCCCAAACGCACAGTACAGCTTGTCACGCAGCCTCGGGCCTACTCCGGGAATGAACTCCAGCGGCACCTGTTCCACGTACGGGGGACGAAACGGCGGATGGACGCCGGCCGGGCAATCAGCCAACTGTTCAATCCGGTCAAAGACGCCCCGGACCACCCGTTTGAAGCCGCACTGCGGACAGCGGCCATCGGCGTCTGCCGGAAGTGTCGATTGGCACGATTGGCAGGCAGTCTGATGGTACTTCCCCAACTGCGGATGAAGACCGTAGTTGACAGCGACGCCTCTCCCCGCTTCCCTGCGCAAAGCCCGCATCCACTCCCGAAACGAGCGTTCGGCCATGGCCATCGCCTGATACTCGCGGCCGATTTTCGCCAGCGAATGGGCGTCCGAATTGGTCAGGAATGTCTTGTCATGCAGCTCCGTCAACCGGTCGGCCATGTCCGTATTGGCGCTCAGCCCCAGCTCGACGGCCGGGATGGTAGAGGGCTCCGCCACCTCCGAAAGCGAGTCGGTGCAGCTGCCGTACAGGCCTTTGTGCGGCGTGAAAATATGGGCCGGAACCAGCACGCCGCCTCCTTCGGCCACCCTCTCCTGCAGTTCCCGCAGCGTGGCTCCGATCCGCTGGGAGCTGAGATTGACGTTTTTGCAGCGTCGGGACAGCCAGTCGGTAAAAAGGCGCATCTCCCCCACGTTCGGCAGGTAACAGAGGAAGTGGGCCTCTCCTCGTCCCGGTTCTTTGATCTCCACTTCGCATCCGAGAATCAGCAGGGTCTGCTTGTACTGAACGCCGCCATCCCTGTGCTCTTCGGCCGCTCCCGTTTCCAGCAGGCCAATCAGCTCTTCCTGCACCTCGGGAGCGTGAGCGTCGATGATCCCGATGACGTCCATGCCTTTTCGCTCGGACGCTTCTTCCAGAATCCGCGTCAGGGTCATCTGCCGGGATGCGGTGATTTTGACCGGTTTGCCGCTCTTCGTCCCGCCGATGTGGATGTGCATGTCACAGAAGTAGCGCGGCAGCCGTCTGTCAACCACGTTCATGCAGCACCCGATTCTCCCAGGCAAACAGGGCGGCGACGGTCTTGGCGTCGCAAATCTCTCCCGTGCGGTGCAGTTCCTTCGCCTCTTCCAGCGTCAGCTCCAGCACCTCGACAAACTCGTCTTCATCCGGACGACTTTCCCCTTTTGTCAGTCCCGTCGCCACGTAGACGTGCATAAGTTCGTCGGCAAACCCCGGTGACGTATAAAACGAGCTCAGGAGCTCATAACTGGCGGCCTGATACCCTGTCTCTTCTTCCAGTTCGCGCTTGGCACAGGTGAGCGGCTCTTCCCCCGGCTCCAGTTTGCCTGCCGGAATCTCCACGATGGTCCGCTCCAGCGGTTTGCGAAACTGGCGCACGGCGACCATCTTGCCGTCCGGCGTCAGCGGCAGAACGGCCACCGCTCCCTGGTGATTGACAATTTCCCGCTTTGCCGTTTTGCCGTTGGGCAGCAGCACCTCATCCACCTTTACCTTGATAATCCGTCCGTCGTAAATCGTCTGACTGCTGATGGTCTTTTCGTATAAACGGTCTTGATCGCTCACGCTCATCATCCTTTTTCGAGATCTGGTTCTAAACGCGTCCGGCTGCCTCATATTGTGGAGCAAGACACTTGTCCACCCTTATTGTATCGGAGGCGTATTGGGATGAAAACCTATGTCAGCGAAAAGCATCTGCGCATGGTCGGCAAAGCGTGGGAAATCCGCGCTACACTCCGCTCCTGGTCAAAAAAAGAGCTAACGCTGCAAGAGTATCTGGCCCGGCGCAGCGGTGCGTCCCGCCGCTAGCACATTCGACCAAAAAGGGAGCGCTCTGCACCGCGAGATCTGCGGCCAGAACAGCCGCCTGAAACGGGGCCGGATCGTTCCGCCAGTGCCGGCCCATCGTGACAAACGACAGGCCAAACATCTGCTCCAACCGCTCCAGCTGTTCATGATCCGGCGCCGGCCTGCTTACGGCCAGATGACTGCCGCTGCGGATCAGCTCAGCCGTTTGACTGCGGACAATGTCGTCGCGTCCGTCGCCAAATTCGGGCACTGCCAACAGCACCGGCCGCAGCGCAAAACGGCCGAGAACGGTCCGCGTGTGATGGCTGATGCCAAAGTGGCGTTTGCGGGGATCGGCAAAGCTGAGACGGGGGATGAAAAACGGGATGCCGCCCAGAAGGGAGACGGCGTGAATCACCTCCGCCAACTGCATGCCCGAGAAGCCCAGCGGCGTCCCTGTTCCGGTCACACCCGGGCCGAGAAAGCACAGGATCACGTCCGCCTGTTCCACATGCCGGGCCGCCAGGAGGCCGTTGTGGATCGTCACGGTTTCCCTGTCGCCGCCCCAGGCGTGTCCCGCGGTGACGGTCGCCGCCAGCACGCCTGCTGACTTTAGGCGCGCCACCTGCCGGCTCAGGGCGATCGGCAGGGAAGCGGCGTCCGGCATTACATACACCTGACGTTTTTCCGGTGCCGCCCATGCGACCGCCGCTGCGGCAGCCGGAAGCAGGCTGTGCAGTTCGCCGATCAGCACGGGCGTTCCCTCCAGTGATAGCGATTCATCACAAAACCGTTCATGGTACGGGCTGTCCTGCTCTTCCACTGTATCGACGGCCAGCTGCGAGGGCGCGTAGCGCATTTTCATCACGTGGCCCCACGCTCCCGGGGACAGATCGTCTTCGACGGTTCTCCTCGTTTTTCCGATGACGATGTGAAACCCGCCCGTTCCCAGCTGCAGCCGTACGGCGGTCGTATTCACCAGAACCTCGTCGCCCGCGGCGAGGTCTTCGTCGAAAAACGAGACGGCCGGTTCGACGAGGCCGCTGTCGTGCAGGCGCACGTCCAGGATTTGCACACCCGTCCGTTTTTCCCGTACCTCTGTCACCATCCCCGCAGCCACGCGAAGCATGTCACTTCCTCCCTTCTTCCGCCGTTTCAGGGTCTTCTCATGATCAGTCTATGTTTGGCATGGCTTGACCAATCATTTGTGTGCTCCCGCGATCGGCTTCCTTTTGCCAAGCGGCTAAGGCCAGGCTTTTTCACTGCCCGCACGCGTACAAAAAGGCCGGGACCCCACTCAGGGTACCCGGCCCGCACACTGCATTGCTTACTCCAGCACTTCAGCGATAATCGCCAGCACCAGCTCTGCTGCCTTGTTCAGTTCCGCAATCGGCATGCGTTCGTTTTTCGTATGGATTTCTTCGTACCCGATGCCAAAGTTCACGCTCGGAATGCCGAACCCGTTGAAAATGTTACCGTCGCTGCCGCCGCCGCTGGCAATCAACTCCGGTTCGCGGCCCACGCGCTTCACGGCAGCGATTGCCTTTTGCACCACCGGCGTCTCTTCGTTGAATTTGTAGCCGTGATACATGAAGATCACGTCGTTTTCGCAGCGCGCCCCCATTTCTGCCGCCGCTTCTTCAAAGGCGGTGGTCATCTTTTTCACCTGCGCCTCCAGCTTGTCCATCACCAGGCTGCGCGCTTCGGACCAGACTTCCACGTAGTCCGTCACGATGTTGTATGCCTTGCCGCCTTCAAACCGGCCGACATTGGCGGTCGTGTCCGCGTCGATGCGGCCCAGCGGCATGCGGGAAATGGCCTTGCTGGCGACGGTGATGGCGCTGATGCCGTCCTCCGGATTGACGCCTGCATGAGCAGCCTTGCCGTAGATTTTTGTCACAATCCGATACTGCCCCGCTCCGGCAACCGTGATCTTGCCCACCGGTCCCTCAGAATCCAGGATAAAGCCCATCTCCGCCTTCAGCAAGCTGGAATCCATCGCACGGGAACCAACGAGGCCCGATTCTTCGCCCACCGTGAATACGATCTGGATCGTCGGATGCGGCAATTGTTTCTCTTTCAACGTGCGCAGCGCTTCAAAAATCGCCGCGATGCCGGCCTTGTCGTCAGCGCCGAGAATGGTCGTCCCGTCTGAGTAGACGTACCCGTCGCGCACCTGCGGCTTGACGCCGTTGCCCGGCACGACCGTGTCCATGTGGCTGCTGAACAGAATGACCGGCCCTGGGGCGGTGCCTTCCAGCGTTGCGATCAGGTTGTTTGCGCCATGGCCAGTTTTGGCAGCCGCGTCGTCTTCCTCCACCGTAAAGCCCAGGTCTGTCAATTTTTCCTTCAGCACCTTGGCAATGGCCGCCTCATGTTTGGTTTCGCTGTCGATTTGGACGAGCTCCAGAAACTCGTTTAGCAAACGTTCCTGGTTGATCACACCCGATTCCTCCCTGAAAGATGTCCTGCCGCGCAGGGATCAATAGCACCATAGCCGGCAGGGTCCAGATTTTTGCGGGAATCCCGGTCCGGCGCACCAGCGATGCGGACGTGTCCTGGCTTTTTACGCACATGCCGCACGCTTTTGCCGCCATGGCCCGGAACATTCACCTTCCTACCTTGCCTACATGTACCAGTATACCGCAAAAAATTTTTTTACACCATGTATTCCCGCAACCCCTGCCAACCTGCTGCCTGACAATCAAACGTCGGAAGGCTTCCATAAACAGCCGGATCACAACGGGATGTTGCCGTGCTTCTTGTCGGGCCGCTGCTCCCGTTTGTTTCTCAGCATTTCCAATGACAGCCTCAGGTACTTGCGCGTTTCACGCGGATCGATCACGTCGTCCACCATGCCGTGCTCTGCCGCGACGTACGGATTGGCGAATTTTTCGCGGTATTCGGCGATCTTCGCCTGCCGCGTGCCAGCCGGGTCGTCGCTTTGCTCGATATCCCGGGCGAAGATGACGTTCGCTGCCCCCTCCGGCCCCATCACGGCAATCTCCGCGTTCGGCCAGGCGTAGACCACGTCTGCCCCGATTGCCTTGGAGTTGAGCGCAACGTACGCCCCGCCGTACGCCTTGCGCGTGATTACGCTGATTTTCGGCACGGTTGCCTCTGAATAGGCGTACAAGATTTTTGCCCCGTGGCGGATGATTCCGCCGTGCTCCTGATTGATGCCCGGGAAAAAGCCGGTGACGTCCACAAACGTGATCAGCGGCACGTTAAAGGCGTCACACGTGCGGATAAACCGGGCCAGTTTGTCCGAAGAATCGATGTCCAGCCCGCCGGCCATCACTTTGGGCTGATTGGCGATCAGCCCCACGCTTTGACCGTTGATGCGGCCGAAACCGACCACGATGTTGCGGGCAAAATTGGGCTGCACTTCCATAAAGTCGCCGTGGTCCACCACTTTCTCCAGCACTTTTTTCACGTCGTACACTTTCGTTCCGGCCACGGGCACCAGCTCGATCAGCTCTTCCAGCCAATCGCCCGGTTCTCCGTCGTACGGTACGCACGGCGGTTCCTCCCGGTAGTTTTGCGGAAGGAAGGTGAGCAGACGGCGCACCTGCTGGAGCACGTCCTCTTCCGTCTCCGCCGTGAAATGAGCGTTGCCGCTGATGGCGGAATGAACCGATGCACCGCCCAGGTCTTCGCTGGAGATTTTTTCGCCGGTGACTGTCTCAATTACCTTGGGACCGGTGATAAACATCTGCGACGTCTTCTCCACCATAAAGACGTAATCGGTGATGGCCGGCGAATACACCGCCCCGCCCGCGCACGGACCGAGAATGACGGAGATTTGCGGGACAACCCCGGAGTAAATGGAATTGCGGTAAAAAATATGGCCGTACCCGTCCAGAGAGACGACCCCTTCCTGAATCCGCGCGCCGCCGGAGTCGTTCAGACCAATGATCGGAGCGCCGTTTTTCGCCGCCAAATCCATGATGTTCGCGATCTTTCTGGCATGCATTTCCCCTAGAGCTCCGCCGAAAACGGTGAAGTCCTGGGCAAACACGTACACCAGGCGGCCGTTAATCTTGCCATAACCGGTGACCACGCCTTCGCCTGGGGCCTCCAGCTTGTCCATGCCGAAGTGGGTGGCCCGGTGCTTGACGAACGGCTGCAGTTCCACGAAACTGTCCGGATCGAGCAGGAGGTCCAGCCGTTCCCTGGCCGTCAGTTTGCCCCGGTTGTGCTGGGCGGCGATTTTTTCGTCGCCGCCGCCCATCTCTACCTTCCGCTTCCGTTCATACATGTCGTTGATTTTTTCGTACATCGCTTCACTCATGCGCCGTTTCCTCCTTGCTCGCAGATGCTTTCGGAGCCTGACACAATTCGTACAGGACGCCATGCGCCCCCTTGGGGTGCAGGAAAGCAATCTGCGCACCGTGGGCACCCGGTTTGGCCGTTTCATGGATGAGCGGAACGCCGTTTTCGCGCAAACGGAGCAAGCGCTCGTTCACATCGTCCACGTCGAGGGCAATGTGATGAATGCCTTCACCCCGCTTTTCGATGAAACGGGCGATCGGGCTGTCCGGACCGAGCGGCTCCAGGAGCTCGATGCGGCTCTCGCCGATTCCCAAAAACGCCACCCGCACCTGTTCCGAAGCCACTTCTTCCGCCCCCAAAAGCGGCAGCCCCAACTGTTCGGTGTAGAACGGAAGGGCATCGTCCAGGCTTTTGACGGCGATGCCGATGTGGGCAATCTTGTTGGGAGCAGGCTGCAGGCTCATCCGCTTGCGCTTCACATGAGAGCGGATGAAATCGGCGGTCACCCGCGTCGGCGTCCCAGGGGTAAAGACCTCGGCAATCCCCTGCGATTTCAGATAGGGAATGTCCTCCTGCGGAATCACTCCGCCGCCGATGACGAGAATGTCGTCCGCCCCCTGCTCCCTAAGCAGGCGGACTACTTCCGGAAACAGTTCATTGTGGGCACCCGACAGACACGACAGGCCGATGACGTCCACGTCCTCCTGTATGGCAGCATTGACAATCTGTGCGGGCGTTTGCCTTAGCCCGGTATAGACTACTTCCATGCCCTCGTCCCGCAGCGCTTGCGCGACCACCAGAGCGCCGCGGTCATGGCCGTCCAGTCCCGGTTTGGCTACCAGTACGCGAATGGTTCGTTCCATGTTGATCCCCCTTGTTCACTTCTGAATCCTCGACAGCGGCTGTCCCTATACGGCGCGGTACTCGCCGAACACCTCGCGCAGCACGCCGCAGATTTCGCCGATGGTGGCGTAGCTGCGGACACACTCCAGGATCAGCGGCATGAGGTTTTCCGTCCCCTCCGCGCCCGCTTTCAACTGATTGAGCGTTTGCTCAACAGCGAGGTTGTCGCGACGCGTCCGAAGCGCATCCAGGCGCTCCTTTTGTTTGCGGCCCAAAGCCGGATCGACGCGAAGCAGTTCTGGCTGCGGCTCGTTTTCCAGTTGGAAGCAGTTCATGCCGACCACTTTTTCTTCGCCCGATTCGATCTTCCGCTGCGTTTCGTAGGCCTGTTTTTGAATTTCCCGCTGCATGTAGCCCGCTTCCACGGCAGCCACCGCTCCGCCCATCTGCTCGATTTTCTCCAAGTATTCCAGCGCTCTGGACTCAATCTGGTCCGTCAGATACTCGACGTAATACGAACCGGCCAGAGGATCGACAGTGTCGGTCACACCGCTTTCAAAAGCGATGATCTGCTGCGTTCTGAGCGCAATTCGCGCTGACTCCTCCGTCGGCAGGGCGAGCGCCTCGTCGCGCGAGTTGGTGTGCAGGCTTTGCGTGCCGCCCAACACTGCGGCCAAGGCCTGGATGGTTACGCGAACGATGTTGTTGTCCGGCTGCTGCGCAGTCAGCGTCGAACCGCCCGTCTGGGTGTGGACGCGGAACTGCCACGACTTCGGATTCTTGGCCCCGTAACGCTCCCGCATCAGACGCGCCCACATCCGGCGTGCTGCCCGGAATTTTGCGATCTCCTCAAAGAAGTGGTTGTGCCCGTTGAAGAAAAACGACAACTGCGGCGCAAATTGATCGATGTCCAGTCCGGCCTGCAGCGCCGCTTCCACATAGGCGATGCCGTCCGCAAGCGTAAAAGCGACTTCCTGCACGGCGGTGGACCCGGCCTCCCGAATGTGGTAGCCGCTGATGGAAATGGTATTCCACTTGGGCACGTGTTTGGCGCAGTAGCCAAAGATGTCCGTAATCAGCCGCATCGACGGTTTTGGCGGAAAGATGTACGTGCCGCGCGCGATGTACTCCTTGAGAATGTCGTTTTGAATCGTGCCCGACAATTTTTCCGACGGTACCCCCTGCTTTTCGGCCACGGCAATGTACATTGCCAGCAGCACGGATGCGGGTGCGTTGATCGTCATTGACGTGCTCACCTTGTCGAGCGGAATTCCCGCCAGCAGGGTCTCCATGTCCTCGAGCGAATCGATCGCCACCCCCACCTTGCCCACCTCGCCGGCGGCCATGGGATGGTCGGAGTCGTACCCGATCTGCGTCGGCAGGTCAAACGCTACACTGAGCCCGGTTTGTCCCTGTTCCAGCAGGTAGCGAAAGCGTTTGTTGGTCTCCTCCGCCGAACCGAATCCGGCGTATTGGCGCATCGTCCACAAGCGGCCGCGGTACATGTTGGGCTGAACGCCGCGAGTGTAGGGATATTGGCCTGGGAAACCAATCTTTTCCATGTAAGCGTCATCAATCTGATCCGGCACATACAGCGGATCTATTTCAATGTCCGACGAGGTGGCAAAGCGCTGTTTGCGCTCCGGCGTCTTTGCCAGACGCTCGGCCAGCTCTTGTTGCCACTTCCGGTACAGTTCGGTACAATCTTTTGTAGTCACCGGTCAACCCCCGTTTCAATGTGTAATCGGCAGGAGGAATCAAAGGCTCCCCCTTCCAATTCTAGCACAGCGAAGTATACAATAACGCGACAATTTCCACTTTTCGTGAAGCAATTTTTTGCAAGGCCCGGTTCAGGAGGTAGTAATGATGAGGAATCAGTCCCTGTTTGCCAAGGTATTGGTAATCGTATTGGTGATTGCACTGGTCGTCCCGATGTTTTTCTACTTTCAACCGTAGACGGGCGGACACGGTACCGTACCAAGTAAAACCCCCTTCCACAGTGGAAGGGGGTTTTTGTATGTGCTCGCCGGGGATTAGCGGTAAACGAACACGCTGGATGTTTTGGCATCCCATCCGACTTTGTAGCCGAGCGTATCACTCACGAAACGGATCGGGATCATCGGCATGTTGTTTTTCAGCACGACAGGCGTGGGCAGAGTTACCTCCTTGCTGCCAACACGGGCAGTATTGGCGCCAACGGTAAATTTGATCTGGGTCGTGCCGCTGACAATCGTTACGGTGTTGTTGTTCCAGATGGTAGTAAGCGCCAGCGCTTCTTTAAAGAACTGCGCCGGGACCATTGTCGTGCTGTTGTTGGCCAGGTATGGCGCTACCTGCAGCGGGTAGGTCTTGCCGTGCAGTGTGAACGATGCCGTATTCAGTTTAAACAGCGCGGCGTTCGACGGAACGGTAACCGCAGGCTGCTGCTGCGCCGGTGCCGGGGTCTGTGCCGGTGCCGGCACGCCTACACCAACGGAGCGAGCAAACAGCAGGCCTTTTTCCTCAGACGTAAACACGCTGATGCTGTACGTGTTTTTCGTCGCCGGGTTCACGATGTTGGCACCTGCGCCAATGACGACATTGGCCGCGCCGCCAGCCGGAATGTCTTGTGCCGGATAAACCAGCACGTTTTGGCCGCGAACAGCGACGAAATTGGCAGCCACGCCATTTACCGTGACGTTTGCCGGAGCGATGTAGGCAGGCACGCGGTAACCCGCCGGGAACACGATCTCGATGAAGTCGCGCTGCTTGTACAGCGGCATCGACACGCCCTTGATCGCGATGTTGATACCGGTCGCCGCGCCTACGGCCGTGTTGGTCAGCGAAATGGTAGACGTGCTGTTGTTTACCTGGGCAGGCGTGCCTGTTGCCGGCGTCGGGTTCGTGGTCGTCGAGCCAGTACCCGAGATGGTAAAGGGCTTGGACGTGATTGTCTTGCCGTTCACCGTCATCTTCAGCTGGTAGCTTCCCGCCGTTTTCGGGTTGGTCAGCCAGGCATCGTACGAGATGTCCACTTTAACTTTGCTGGTAGACGTGAAGTTGCTCGGCGTGGTCAGGTAGATTTTGTTGCCGGCAGGCGCTACTTTGCGCGGCGTTTTTCCGTTGATGGAAAAGTCGGACGGATTGAGAATGCCCGGGATCATGTCGGCGGACGGGAATTCGACGATGACGTCGCTGTCGGAATTCAGCTTCTTGCTGCCGAAGTCGGCTTCAAACGTATAGCTGGAACGCGCTCCCACACCGGAGTCGGACAGGGTAATACTGAAGTCCCCCGAACCGCTGGTCGAACTGGAGCTGGAACTTTTGATTTCAAATTCTTCCGATTTGTATGTAGTGCCATCCCATTTGACTTCGATCACGTAGTCGTCGTCTGCATCCGGATTCTCGATTCCCGCGGCTTCGTAGAACGTGATGGTCAATGATTTGCTGCCGGCGGCTTTGGACGGCACCTTGAGTTCCACTTTTTTGCCGGAAATTCTGACGTCGTCAGGTTCATACTCGTTGATGTCCACATCGTCCGTGCTGATTTTGTTCGGGAGCATGTCTTCATCCGGGAAGTAGACGGTGATCCAATCACCTTTGGTCAGTTTGTCCTTCAATTTGATCGGGCCCAGCTCGTATTTGGCCGTGTCGCCTTCAGTCGTACGGTTGATGGACACGTCAAATTCGCTGCTTTTCCCCGAGCTGCTTTTGCTGTCTTCGTAAATCTTGACCTTGTAGTCCTCCCAGGACGATTCCCTGTCCGTTTTTACAGAGACGGTGTAAGATCCGTCGTCATCCGGGTTGGTGATGCCGCTTTCGATGTCGATCGAGATATCATCTCCCTTATCCACGGCTTCGTCTACAGTGATCTCGATCGTTCTGCCGGAGACTCTGACCTTTTTGATATCCACATTGGCATCGATGTCGTCTTCATCAATTTTGGTACTGACATCAAAGTCCTTGGGAAATCTGATGTAGATGACATCGCCCTTTTTCAAATCTTTTTCCAGCGTAAAGTCGATCGTATACGTTGTTTCTTCGCCAGCCGTATCGTCCTCCGGCTCAACGGACAGGTCTTCGATTGCATATGCGGATGGCGGGTTCGCCACCAGCGGCGTGGATACAAGCGCAGTAGCCAACACGATTGGAAGTGTCTTTTTGCTCTTCTCCATGTTCGTCCTCCCATGCTTCTCGTAATCTAGTAAACTTTTCTAGTCGAACCGCTTTCAGTTTACCATATATACGAAACAGAGGGAATCTGTTCTGGCAAAATGGCAAACATAACCGGTTCATTAAGCTATGACGACGGATGTATGCAAAAAGTTACAAACCGGTAACAAAAATTTTTTACTGCCATGCAAAAAGGCCAGATTCCTACGTGAATCTGGCCTTTGGTCACGTTGGCTAGTACAGTTTGGTATCGGGGCCGATGGCCTCCAGTTTCTGCTTGACGCTTTGCAGGAAACGGCCGCAGATGAGGCCGTCGAGCACGCGGTGGTCCAGCGAGAGGCAGAGGTTTACCATCGAACGGATGGCGATCATGTCGTCGATTACCACCGGGCGTTTAACGATCGCTTCCACGCTGAGAATGGCCGCCTGAGGGGCGTTGATGATCGGCATGGACAATACGGAGCCGAACGAGCCGGTATTGTTCACAGTGAACGTGCCACCTGACATGTCATCCATCGTCAGTTTTTTGCCGGCGCGCGTACGGGCCGCCAGATCCTCAATCGATTTGGCGATGCCGAGGATCGACTTTTGGTCCGCATCCTTGATCACGGGTACGAACAGCGCATCCTCCGTCGCTACGGCGATGGAGATGTTGATGTTTTTCCTGACGATGATCTTGTCGCCCGCCCAGGTGGAGTTGAGCATGGGGTATTCCTTGAGCGCTTCCACCACGGCCTTGATGAAAAACGGCAGGAAGGTGAGGTTTACCCCTTCTTTACGCTTGAACTCTTCTTTGACCTGATTTCGGAAGTTGACCAGGTTGGTCACGTCCACTTCCACCATCGTCCAGGCGTGAGGAGCTTCATGTTTGCTCTGCACCATCCGATTGGCAATCGTCCGGCGCACAGGCGTCACCGGGATGATCTGATCGCCAGGTGCCACCGGGATGTCAAAGGCGTTCGCACCTGTCGCTGCTGGTGCAGAGACAGCCGGAGCAGCGTGCTGAGCGGATGGGGCACTCACCGCCGCAACCTCAGCAGGCTGCTGGGCAGGTGCTGCCGCTGCCGGAGTCTCGGCCGCTGCCGGCGGCTGACCGCCCGCGTCGATAATCGCCTGCACGTCTTTTCGCGTCACACGTCCGCCCAGTCCGGTACCTTGTACGCGGGACAGGTCAATCCCGTGTTCCTGCGCCAAACGCAATACGGCCGGTGAATAGCGCTGCTTGCCGCCCTGCTGTTTGGCGGCTGCTGCCGGTCGGGACGGGGCATTCGGCGTCGCGCTGACAGGCTCGGCCGAAACTGTGGTATCAGCTGCCGCGCTCACATCCGCTGCCGCTGGAGTCTGCGGCTCAGCCGCGCCGCCCTCCTCTTCGATGTACAGAATCAGCGTCCCCACTGCCACCGTCTCACCCTCGGGCACGACGATCTCCGTAACCCGACCGGAGACGGTGGACGGCACTTCCGCATTTACCTTGTCCGTCGTCACTTCGGCCAACGGATCGTATTTCTTGACCACATCGCCCACCTTCACCAGCCATTTGGTGATGGTGCCTTCGGTCACGCTTTCGCCAAGCTGGGGCATAAGCACTTTTGTTGCCATGTCCACGGTCCTCCTATCGCCTTATTGAACCCCTAAAAATGCGCCAGTTCCCGCATCGCTTCCAGTACCTTGTCGGGGTTGAGCATGAAAAACTTCTCCATCGGCGGACTGTACGGCATGGCCGGTACGTCGGGGCCGCACAGACGCTTGATCGGCGCATCCAGGTCAAACAGACATTGTTCGGCAATCACGGCAGCCACTTCTGCGCCGACGCCGCCTTCCTTGTTGTCTTCGTGGACGATCAGCACCTTGCCCGTCTTGGCGGCCGCTTCCGCAATCGCCTCCTTGTCCAGCGGATACAGCGTGCGCAGATCGAGCACGTGAGCGCTGATCCCTTCTTCGGCCAGCTTTTCCGCCGCCTGCAGGCAGAAATGGAGCGTCAGGCCGTACGAAATCACCGTGATGTCCGTCCCTTCCCGCTTGACGTCCGCCTTGCCGATCGGCAGAACGTAATCGTCCTCGGGCACTTCCCCTTTGATCAGGCGGTAGCAGCGCTTGTGCTCGAAAAAGAGGACAGGGTCGTCGTCGCGAATCGCCGCTTTCAGAAGGCCTTTGGCATCATACGGCGTGGACGGCGCCACCACCTTCAGACCGGGCACGTTGGTAAACATCGCTTCTACGGATTGGGAGTGGTACAGCGCTCCGTGCACTCCGCCGCCAAACGGGGCGCGGATTGTAATCGGGCAGTGCCAGTCGCCGTTGGACCGATAGCGCATTTTCGCCGCTTCGCTGACGATCTGGTTGACAGCCGGCATGATGAAGTCGGCAAACTGGATCTCCGCGATCGGGCGCATGCCGTACGCCGCCGCCCCGATCCCCACGCCGACGATGGCCGATTCCGCCAGCGGCGTGTCGATGACGCGCTCTTCGCCAAACTCTTCGATCAGACCGACGGTGGCGCGAAACACTCCGCCGCGAACGCCGACGTCTTCGCCGAGAATGAACACGTTGGGATCACGCCTCATTTCCTCGCGCATCGCCATGGTAATCGCATCAATAAACGAAATGACTGCCATCTGGATACCCCCTTATTCCCCGTACACGTGCGTGAGTGTCGATTCTGGCGTCGGATACGGTGCGTTTTCCGCATACTCTGTCGCCTCGTCCACTTCCATCTGCACGCGGGTCAGCAAATCCTGCTCTTTTTCATCATCCATCAGGCCCACTTCTCGCAGGTATCGGCCAAACAGCAGGATCGGGTCTTTTTTCTTCGCTTCTTCCACTTCTTCACGCGTCCGGTAGGTGCGGTCGTCATCGTCGCTGGAGTGGGGGACAAGGCGGTACATGACCGCTTCGATCAGCGTCGGACCTTCGCCGGAGCGTGCGCGCTCCACCGCTTCCTTCATTACCCGGTACACTTCAATCGGATCGTTGCCATCCACGCTGACGCCTGGGAAGCCGTACCCGATCGCCCGGTCTGCCACGCTTTCGCAGGCCAGCTGTTTTTTCAACGGCACGGAGATGGCGTATTTGTTGTTCTCGCAGAAGAAGATGACGGGCAGCTTGTGAACGCCGGCAAAGTTGGCCCCTTCATGGAAGTCCCCCTGGTTGCTGGAGCCTTCGCCAAACGACGTGTAGACGACGAAGTCCTTCTTTTGCATTTTGCCGGCAAGCGCAATGCCCACTGCGTGCGGCACCTGCGTCGTCACCGGACTGGACCCGGTCAGGATGTTCCACTTCTTGCCGCCAAAGTGGCCGGGCATCTGCCGGCCGCCGCTGTTCGGGTCTTCCGCCTTGGCGAACGCCGACAGCATGCAGTCCCGGGCAGTCTGTCCGAAGACGAGCACCACGCCGAGGTCACGGTAATACGGGCAGAGGTAGTCCTTTCCCTTCTGCAGGGCAAAGGCTGCTCCCACCTGGGCCGCTTCCTGCCCCTGGCAGGAAATGACAAACGGCACCTTGCCCGCCCGGTTCAACAGCCATTGACGTTCGTCAATCTTGCGCGCCAGGAGCATGTAATAGTACATGTCCAATACCTGCGCGTCCGTCAAGCCCACTTGTTCATGACGCTTGGTTGTCATCGTCGGATACCCTCCTTGCTAATCGCACTAAATGTGAATCGCCTTGCCGTCCACTGCCAGCGCCGCTTCCATGAGCGCTTCGGACAGGGTCGGATGCGGGTGTATGGCATGGCCGATTTCCCACGGAGCAGCATCCAGGACGCGGGCCAGTCCCGCTTCGGAAATCATGTCCGTCACGTGGGGGCCGATCATGTGCACGCCCAAAAGATCGTTGGTCTTCGCATCGGCCACCACCTTGACAAAGCCGTCGTTTTCGCCGTGGACGAGTGCTTTCCCCAACGGTTTGAAACTGAATTTGCCGACCTTTACGTCGTACCCCTGCCGGCGCGCTTCCGCTTCCGTCAGGCCGACATTGGCCACCTCAGGCCGACTGTATGTGCACTTTGGCACTTTGCTGTAATCCAGCGGCTCCGGATTGAGACCAGCCATGTGCTCCACGGCCAGGATGCCTTCGTGCGAGGCCACATGAGCAAGCTGCAGCCCGCCGATGACGTCGCCGATGGCGTAGATATGCGGCTCTGCAGTCTGAAAGTGCTCGTTGACGACGATCACGCCGCGCTCCACTTTGATCTCCGTCGCCTCCAGACCGATGTTTTCCACGTTGGCCTGCCGCCCGACGGATACCAGCAGCTTTTCGGCCGCAAACGTCTGCACGCCGCTGGCCGTCTCTGCCTGAATCGAGACGCGGCCGTCCGCTTTCTCCAATGTCTCCGGCAGTACCTTTGCCCCGGTGACGATGTTCACCTTGCGCTTTTTCAGCAGGCGGGTCATCTCCTTGCTGATCTCCTCGTCTTCCAGCGGCAGAATCCGGTCGGCGTACTCCACCACCGTCACCTCGACGCCGAAGTCGTTCAGCATGGAGGCCCACTCAATGCCGATCACGCCGCCGCCGACGATTGTGACAGACGACGGCAGTTCTTCCCATTGCAGCGCTTCGTCGCTGGTGACCACTGCTGTGCCGTCAATCGTCAAGCCCGGCAGCGTCCGGGGGCGGGAACCGGTGGCGATGAGCAAAAAGCGGGGGACGAGCATCTCTTGGTCCCCGTTTGGCTTTTCCACCCGCACAGCCCCTGCCTGCGGCGAAAAAATCGACGGGCCCATGACGCGGCCGATCCCTTCAAAGACCGCGATGTTCCCTTTTTTCATCAGGTACTGCACGCCCTTGTGCAGTTGGTCGACGATCCCCTGCTTGCGCGACTGCACTTTGCGGAAGTCGTAGCCTACACTGTCGGCCGAGATGCCGTACTTGTCGCTTTCCTTCAGCGTCGCGTACACCTCGGCACTGCGCAGCAGCGCCTTGGAGGGGATGCAGCCTCGGTGCAGGCAGGTGCCGCCCAGCTTTTCCTTTTCGACGATCGCCACTTTCATCCCCAGCTGGGAGGCGCGGATCGCCGCGACGTAACCGCCTGTCCCGCCTCCCAACACGACGAGATCAAATTCCTGTGACATGCGTTCCATCTCCTTTCGTCCGTGGGGGAGCAGCTTAGGACCACTCCACCGTCCGGTATCGCGTCCGGCGAATTTGAACATTCACTCGGCTGTATGTATCGGGGCGTCCGCAGCGCTGCCGCGGGCGCTCCCGGAAAAGCCGCCGGTCAAACGGCGGTATTAGCGGTGGTAAACAGTCTTGCCGTTTCGCAGGAATGTGTTGCGGGATTTGGCGACGCTGGCGATGCGCTCTTCCGCCATGCGGTCAGCTGCCTTGTAGGACGGTACACCGTCGCGTTCAGCAATCTCGAATACCTTCAGGATGTTGTCGTAGATCGTCTCCACCTTTTTCAGCGCCCGCTCACGGTTGTAGCCCTGCAGTTCGTCCGCCACGTTGATCACGCCGCCCGCGTTGATGACGTAGTCCGGCGCGTAGATGATGCCCATTTCATGAATCATATCGCCATGCCGTTCTTCTTTCAACTGGTTGTTGGCCGCGCCGGCGATCACTTTCGCCTTTAGCAGCGGAATCGTGTCGTCGTTGATGATCGCCCCGAGCGCGCACGGCGAAAAGATGTCGCACTCGACACTGAAAATCTCGTTGACGCCGACCGCTTTCGCGCCAAAGTCCTCGACGGCCCGGTTGACGTTCTCCTCGTTGATGTCGGTCACGATCAGATGGGCACCTTCTTCATGCAGATGGCGGCAGAGGTTGTACGCCACGTTGCCCACGCCCTGCACCGCCACCACACGGCCCGACAGGTCGTCGCTGCCAAACGCCAGCTTGGCGGCTGCCTTCATGCCGCGGTATACGCCGTAGGCGGTTACCGGCGAGGGGTTGCCGCTGGAGCCGAACGCCGGAGAGACGCCGGTGACAAAGTCCGTTTCCAGATGGATCATGTCCATGTCGGCCACGGTCGTTCCCACATCCTCGGCGGTGATGTAGCGGCCGTTCAAGCCCTGGATGTAGCGGCCAAAGGCCCGGAACAGTTCCTCGCTCTTGTCTTTGCGCGGATCGCCGATGATCACGGCTTTCCCGCCGCCGATATTGAGGCCGGCCGCCGCATTTTTGTAGGTCATCCCGCGGGCGAGCCTGAGCACGTCGATGATTGCTTCTTCCTCGGACTTGTATGGCCACATGCGCGTGCCGCCCAGGGCCGGCCCCAGTGTCGTATCGTGAATGCAGATGATCGCTTTCAAACCGGAATTCTCGTCTTGACAGAAGACAAGCTGCTCGTAGTCGTATTTATGCATGTATTCGAAGATGTTCATGAGGAAACCTCCCTAGTATGTTTCGTCTTTGCAATCCGGCAGTCAAGCGGAGAGAACTCTTCTGCCTGCTCCCGATTGGTTTATAATGCAACAGTCATGCCATCGAAAGAGAAAATGAAAGCGCTTCAATTTTGTGCAGGAGCCATTCGGGCTTGGCAATTTCCTGCGCAATATTTTGCACAAACGAGCAAAAGGTTGCATGCAAAAAAATGCACGCTCGTCTCGCTCAGCTCTGCTCCTCGGTAATCCCCAGCTTTTCCAGCTTGTAATACAGGCTGCGGATTGAAATCCCCAGGCGTTTGGCCGCCAGCGTGCGGTTGCCGCGAGCGGCTGTCAGCTCGTGGATGATGTGCTGCCGCTCCGCTTCTTCCACCGCCTCCTTCAGCGTTTTACCCGTGGTGGCGGCAGTCTCCTGTCGCTGTCCGCCGTGGTTTCCGCTTTTTCGCTCCAGCGGAGGCAGATGCTCCGGCAGGATGACCCGCTCGCTGATCCGCATGTGGATCATCGCCCGGGCCAGCACGTTTTCCAACTCCCGCACATTGCCCGGCCAGTGGTAGGAGAGCAGGATGCGCAGCGTCTCCGGGGCGATCTCCTCGACGTTGCGTCCGTATTCCTGATTGTACTTGCGCAGCAGGTGCATGGCGAGCGGTTGTATGTCCTCCAGACGCTGCCGCAGCGGCGGGATATAGATCGGCACCACGAGGAGCCGGTAGTACAAGTCTTCCCGAAAACGGCCCGCTTGGATCGCTGATTCCAGATTGACGTGAGTGGCCGCGATGACGCGGACGTCGACGTCGATCGCCTTGGTCCCGCCGACGCGCACCACTTCCCTTTCCTGCAGAACGCGGAGCAGTTTGACCTGCATGCTCATCGACAGTTCGCCAATTTCATCGAGAAAAATGGTGCCGCCGCTGGCTTCCTCGAACAAGCCCCGCTTGCCGCCGCGCCGCGCGCCTGTAAATGCTCCCTCCTCGTAACCGAACAGTTCGCTCTCCAGCAGATGCTCCGAGATCGCTGCGCAGTTGACGCGGATGAACTGCTTGTACTTCCGTTCGCTGGCGTTGTGGATGGCGTGGGCGAACAGCTCCTTGCCCGTCCCCGATTCGCCGCGCAAGAGCACGGTCGCCCGGGTCAAGGCTGCCTTTTGCGCCTGTTCGATTGCCGCCCGCATCGGCTCGCTGAAGCCGATGATGTCGGCAAAGGTGTACTTGGCTTCCAGGGTGCGGATGATCTGGTGTGCCCGTTCCAGCTCTTCCGTCAGCCGTTTGATTTCCGATACGTCGTGGATCACCCCGACACTGCCTTTCAGCTCACCGTCCACCATGACCGGGGCCACGTTGACGACGACGTCTTTTCGTTTCGGTCCCACTTTCATATGTACGCCGCGAACCGGCTTTTTGGTCTTCAGCACACGCATGTGCATGCTGTCCCCTTCGGAGATGTCCACCGTTGCCGGTTTGCCAATGATGTCTTCGGGCTGCAGACCGGTCAGCCGGGTATACGCGGGATTGATCAGCAGGCCATTTCCCTTGGCATCTACGACCGAGATGGCCTCGTCAGACGAATGAATAATCGCCTGCAGCATGCTTTTCAGCTCTTTCAGGTCGGTCACTTCTTCCGCCAGTGTCATGATTTCCGTAATGTCGCGGAAGATGGCGACGGCGCCCACCACCTCGCCTTGTTCGTTGCGAACAGGAACGCGGTTGGTGATGATGCGCGTCTTATTGGGCAGCACCTGCTCCTGGTTGAGCTCCGGCTGCCCCGTTTCCAATACGATATGTAAGCGCGTGTTGGGGATCTTTTCCGAGGCGACTGTCCCCAGCACATCTGCTGCCTCCAGTCCCATCAGCCGTTCCGCTGCCCTGTTGAACAGGGTGATGATCCCCTGCCGGTTGACGGCGATGATCGCATCATGGGTGGAGTTGAGCATGGTCTCCCGCTCCCGCTGGTTCTGCGTCAGCGCGGCGATCAGCGCTTCCTTCTCGCTGATCAGCTTCATGATGATGCTGGTAAACGTCCCTGGAATCAGCGCCGTCTTTTCCTGTTTGAGGCGCAGGATCTCTTCATAGGCCGCCTGGTTGCCGGTCGCCTCCAGAATCACGTCCACATCCCTGGACAGATACGGCCGAAAATCTGTGCCGACCTCGATGCCCAGTGATCGGGCCAGTTCCAGTCCCGGTGCGTCGCTGCGCTCATCCACCACGGCGATGATCGTCATCTCCTCCATGTTGCTCAACAACCGCAGAAGCGCCGTTCCGCCCCGGCCGGCCCCGACGATGAGCAGCTTGTGCATGCGCGATCCCTCTTTCCACCAATCAGAAATCAGACTGTTACCATTGTACCCCATGCGCGCCCGGTTGGACAGGCGCATGTTCCGTTGGACAAGGGGCGACCCATCCATTATGATGGGAAGGGAGCACGTTGGAAAGGGGTGAACACGCCCTTGATCGGCCAAAAACTAATCGCGCTTATGATCATGGTCATTCCCGCAGCGCTTGCCATGTACGGAATCAAACTGATCCGCGATGCGCTTTTTTACTCCGCAACACCCGATGCAGATTTCCTCTGGGGAAAGCTGCTGCTCGGACTCGTGCTGTTCGCAGGCCCCGTCAGCTTTATCGGCGGGTTTATATTGCACCACGACCGGAAGCGGAACCGCGTACAGCCCCGCTTCATGAAACGCGATCCGGAAGACGACGAAGACTAGAACCAGGCCGTGACGACCTGGTTCTATTTCGTTTCAGCCGGCCGGCCCCACTGATCCAGCCGGTTCAGCCAGCCGACAGATTGGATCACGCGGGAAAAGGAGACGAATTCCGCCAACAGGTGGAGGATTGCAAACACGAGCAGCATGGCAATTTGCACGGCAAACGACAGGTTGGTCGCAAGGCTGAATCCAGCCGCGAACCCCAGATAGTTGGCCCCCGTGTCTCCCAGCATCAGGCGGCCTGCGGCGTCATGCCGAAACACCAGCGCAGCAGCAGCCGCCACGGGAACCATCCACACCCAGCAGGGAGCTTTTCCTGAAGCAAACGCCCCGCCTGCCACAGCCACAGCTGCGAGCAGCGCAAACACCTTGAGCGCGCGCGCCGGCCGCAGGTCAAACATGTTGAGTACGTTTGGCGACAGCGCCAGCAGACCGGCTGCTGCAAGCGCCGACAGCGTCTCCCCGTAAAGGGCGAGGCTGACCAACAGGGCCGTACTCCCGCCTCCCCACGCTTTCCACATGCCGCTGGTCATGCGCCGTTCCTTCCAGAGCGCGCCGAAGTGGCCGCGGAAGCCTTTTACCGCTTTGTCGGGACTGCAGTCGTCCAGCCAGCCCCAAAACGCCATCGACGCCGAACCGGCCAGAAACAAGACGCCCACGCGCAGCATGGCTGACGCTTCGGCGGCAAACAGGCAGACGAGCAGCATCGCCGCCTGCGCAGCGGCTGCATAACAAAACACTGCCACGCCTCCCCCGGTGATCACGTCTTCGTCCCTGAAATTTTTGCGGATCATTCCCTTCCTGTTAAGCATCCGCAAACATGCGGCAAACAGCAGGCGATGCCCGACCGCGGGGACGACGACGCCGAGAAAAAGCAGCGCCATCAGTTTCGCGTCCACACGCTTCCCTCCCACCATTTGCGGCCAAGTGCCCGGCCTATCGCCCAAAATTCTTTTCCCCGGTGGCAGTAACCAGCCCAATCATTTCCGGTCTCCCGATGGGAAAACGCAACCGGCACCTCCAGCACCCGGTACCCGGCCCGAAGCGCATCAATGGTCAATCCGACTTCGATGCCAAAGCCCTTGTCCAGACGCCCCGTGCGTTCCAACACCTGGCGGCGAATGGCCCGCTGCCCCGACAGCGGCGCCTGGGCCCGATACCCGGTCAGCAGCCGGATGCCGTGACGCGCCAATCCTTTTGCCAATCCCACGCCCGCTTTTCGCGCCGGCGCGGGCAGTACGGCCACTGCCATGTCGCAGACGCCGCTGAGGACAGGAGCGATCAGGCGGTTCGCTTCTCCCGCGCTTTCCCGCAAATCGCCGTCCAACAGCAGCACGATGTCGCCAGCGGCACGCCGCCAGCCCGTCTGCAGCGCTGCCCCTTTGCCCTGGTTGCGCGGCAATCGGATTACCAGATCGGCCCAACTGTCCGCCAGTGCTCCCGTGCCGTCCGTACTGCCGTCATCGACGACGATCAGTTCGTCACAGATGACGTGCTCGCGGACAGCCTGCAGCGTGGACACGATGGAGTCGGCCTCGTTATAGGCGGGAATTACTACGCTAACTGTTTTTTTCACGCGCCTCCCTCATTTCCGTCAGCAGCTTTTGCACGTTCTCCAGCAATCCCCACTGTTTGCTCGGCGAATCGGGCACCTCTTCGGCGTACAGCCAGCGGCAGTCGTTTGGCAGCGTCGACAGCCAGTCCGGCTGGACAGGGCCAAAGACCAACAGCGGCCCGTCCGACGGTATGCTTCCCTCCCGGTAGGCAAGCACGTTTACCCCGACGGAGCGGAATATCTGCTTGAGCCGCAGCAATTGCTGCTGATCGGCATGCCAGACGTACACGCTGCTCCCCTTCAGTTCATTGGCATAGCGGCTGGCCAGCAGCTGTTCCATTTCTTCGTGGTTCCGCTCCATTTCCGCCAAGATACGGTTTAGCTGCTGCTTCAGCTCGCTGTTGCTGCGCAGCGCCTGGTCGTACTTGGCTTCCATGTTTTTCAACACTTCCTGTTCCTTCAGTGCAAACCACGATTGCCCGGCCGTTCCTCCCAGCAGGATGCCGATCCCCAATGCGAGAAACACTGCAGCCAGCGACAACAGGTGATGACGAAAGTGAATCAATTCCGCCGCCTCCTAAAACGCCCAACTGCGCCACTGCATCCACCACATTTGCACGGCGTGGCGGGCGACCGGGTTGATTGCCAGAGCGGCCGCAACCGGAACGAGGGTGGCGGCGATCATCAGCGCCCACCAGTTCCACGACCAGCGCGGCTGGTAGAGCTGGCTGACGCCCTTGGCATCGATCAGCTTGGGCCCGATTTTGGTGCGTACCAGCAGGGTGCTGGCCATGCCTTTGCGTCCTTTCTCCAAAAAGTCAATCATATTGGAATGCGAGCCAATCGTGACGATCAGCTGCGCCTGTTCCTCGTAGGCGAGCAGCATTGCGACATCTTCGCTGGTCCCCGGCGCGGGCAGGAGGTGATAGGGAAGCCCCAGCGCCTCGACCCTCTCCCGTCCGGGCGCGCTGCCATCGGGAAAAGCGTGGACCACTACCTCCGCCCCGCAGCACAGGGCGCGGTCGGAGATGCTGTCCATGTCCCCGACGATCAGATCGGGCGTGTAGCCGCATTCCATCAACGCGTCCGCCCCGCCGTCCACAGCAATCAGCACCGGCTGGCACTCGCGGATGTAGGAGGAAAGCATCCGCAAATCCTCCCGATAATGCCGGCCGCGCACGACCACCACCACATGCCGGTTTGCCATCCGCGTGACCAAGGGCAACTTGCGCAGCGGATGGAGAAACAGTTCCTTTTCCCGTTCGGCGAACTGCAGGGTGTTGTCGATAAACGCGGCCAGCACGTCGTCCAGGCGGTCATCCGCTTCCTTTCGCCTTGCCGCGATCTCATCAGCGGTGACGGCCCGCACGGAGGCAACCGGACGCCACTGTCCGTCAGTGTGCACCAGCAGCGCATCGCCCGACACTGCCGCCCGTTTTCCGTCCAATTCCTCCACCAGACTGCTGTGTCCACCGACGACTTCGTACATGGGAATCCCTGCTTCCAGCAGTCTGCTCGCCCCTTCGGCGGGGTAGGTGCCGGTCATGAATGGGGAGAGGTTGATCACGGCCTGCACGTTGGCTTCCAGCAGCGAACGGGCCGCCATCTCATCGACATCGGCATGGTCCACCAGGGCGATTTGCCGGGGCTGAAGCCGTTTGCACAGCTGTTTGGTTTTACGGTCGGCCGCGATCGTCGCCGTGCATGCAAACATGCCGGTATCACTGCACTTGCCCACCTTTCCCACCTCCATCCCTAGTATGCTAATCATTTCCGCCGGGCATGCAATTGGCGAAAAAGAAAGGAGGCCGCGCAATTTGCGCAGCCTCCACAGCAACCGCTTTCGTCCCCGCGAAAACGAACCTGTAAACGGGAACGACCCCTATACTCCTCTTGTCGCGTAGTAGATAATCAGACCGTCTGCGAACAGGAATACAGCCAGGGACAAAAGTCCGAATCCTACCGCAAACTTGTTTTTGGCTCTCGCGGAACGGATCACGCCCCAGAGGATGAAGAACGTGAACACGAACATGAGGATATCGAACAAGGTAATTTTCATCCGTCAGACAACTCCTTTACAAAACTGACGCGCAGGAATAGAATGCCACTTTCATTATATAGAATCGCCCACGGGTATACAAGCAGTAGTGGAATTGTGACAAACGATTTCACAATTGTGGATTCACTGGGGAAGGGTGGTTACGGATAGTGTGTCTCATTGTTTCGTTCCTATCCAGATCGTCCAGCGATCCCGCTCCACGATGATCCCGTCTGAAGCAATCTCCTGCTTCATGGCAGCGACCAGCGCGCGCAGCTCTTCGTCGGAAAGGGCGTGCAGGATCGAGCGGCCGTTTCGTTTGAGCAGATCCTGCTCCAGTTCCTCCCATCCCGAATAGACGCGGCGTGTCTCCCACAGCACATCCCTGTGTATCGCTTGAAAACCGGCTGTTCGCATCGCGTCCTGCACGTCGGAATCGGCTGGGCGGCGCTCTTTTTCCAGCTCCAGCAGACGCGGAAAGCGGGAAAAAAAGTATCCGCGCAGATGGGTGGGCGAACCCGGCAGGGACACATCCTCCATCGTCCGATCCTGCACGATCGCCAGACCGCCGGGAACAAGCAGGCGGGCGGCCTCGGCAAAGAACCCGTCCAGCTCGTCCAAATGATGAATCAACGCTCTGGCAAACACCACGTCGGTGCTTTCCCCCGGCATCCCTGTCCGCAGGGCGTCTCCGCGGACCAATGTTACGTTTGGACAGTCACGACAGGTCTCCTTTGCTGCCTCCAGCATAACTTGGGAGAAATCAACGCCGACCACCGCTGACGCTCCCATCTCCGCCCATGCTTTGGTGTATATCCCGCCGCCGCATCCGATGTCTGCCACGCGCCTGCCAACCGGGTCGAGCCATCCGCAAATGGCCTCCATCCAGCTTGCGTCCGCGCGCCTGCCAGCGTACGCATAACGATTCTGTTCCGCATGAAAATCTATTCGCATGGCCTGATCCGCTCCATGAATTCCAGCCGGTTGCCAAATGGGATGGTTCATCTCACTTTCCCCCTTTTTGGCACAAGACCATCCACTCGTCGATCTGGTGCGACTGGACGCGTCCGTTCCGCACGTCCAGATTCCAGTATGCTTTCATCGCCTGCGGCGCATCCAGCAGGCAGCGCTCCACTGCTTCCTCCTGCTCCTTGGATGAGGAGGTCCGGGCGACCCACTCTGAAAACAGGAAGCGCTTTTGGCGCAGGCGGTCCTTGCGTTCCATTAGGCCGTATTTCTGCAACAGTTGCCGCCACTCCGCTACCGACAGACAGCGCACGTGGCTGATGTCGCGCAATTTCTCCACCCGGTTGACAATCTCGGCCAACTCCGGTTCATCGGGCACCACGTTGTCGATCAGCAAAAACATGCCGCCAGGACGAAGCACACGGCTCGCCTCACGGACAAACGCGTCCGGGTCGGGAAAGTGATGGGCGGCAATGCGGCAGCATACGGCGTCAAACGATTCGGACAAAAACGGCAGTTGTTCCGCGTCCGCCTGCACGTACACAAGATTCGTCAATCCGGCCTCCCGGTGAGCATTAGCTGCAGCCTCCAGCATCGGTGCAGTCAGGTCGGTGGACACAACGAAGCGGCAGTGCGGAGCCAGCGTTTTGGCCACATGGCCGCCGCCGGTCGCCACATCCAGCACCACCCAATCGCCGCGTGGCTTCAGCCATTCGACCAGGAGCGGCAAGTCCTCCCCCTTGGCGTGCGTCGCGCTGGTCACATATGACTCGGCGTGGCGGCCGAATTGTTGTTGAACCGTTGTTTTCACGTCATCCTGTCTCATGGAGACCACCTCCTGATCCCATCCTATTCCATACACAAACCGCTTTGTTATAGAATATGAATAACAAGCTATCCATCTATTCGATAACTTCAACAACCAGATCGTTTCAGGAGGTTCCCATGGATTTGCAAAGCCTGGAGGTGTTTTTGGCGATTGCCCGGTACGGTTCGCTGAACCGGGCGGCCCAAGCCATGTTTCTCGCCCAATCCACCGTGACGCACCGGCTCAAGCAGTTGGAACGGCAAGTGGGCACACCGCTATTCGTCCGCACCGCTACAGGCGTCAGCCTGACCGGGGAAGGGAGGCGCCTTCTGCCGGTTGCGGCCTCCGTCGTCGAACAGCTCCGTGCATTTACCCAGCACAGGGAAAAGCCTCAGGCGCTGACAATCGTCGCTGGCAAAGCGTTCGCGTCGTACGAGCTGCCCCGCCTGATCGGCGAGTACCGGCGCGCTCACCCGCACTTTACCTGTTTCGTCCGCTCCACGCTTTACGAGGAATCAATCGCCGCCCTCCTCACCGGTGCCGCCGACATCGCCTTTCTTGGCCACGAGGTGTACCATCCGCACATTCATCAGGAGTTCCTGCCCTGCGACCGGATTCTCCTGGTGACCGATCCCGAACATCCGTGGGCAAGCGGATTCCCCGGTTTTTCCCACTGGGGAGCAGAGCCCGTCATCGCTTTCGGCGACCATACCGCGCCGTTCCGGCAGCGGGTTGACCGGTTCCTGGCACAGCACGGCGTATTTCCCAACGTCGTCATGGAACTGGACAGTTTCAGTGCAGTCAAAAAAATGGTCCTCCAGCAGCTCGGTGTCACCATGCTGCCGGAACGAACCATTCGGGAAGAGGTGGACGCGGGACGACTGATTGCCATGGACATTGCAAACGGCCAACTGACCCGCCCCACCTTGATTGCCTACCTGCATGCCAAAAAGGAGGACGACGCATTTCAGCAGTTTGTCCAGTGGATCAAAAGCGCCTACTAAACCAGCGTGAGGACGGTCACTTCCGGCCGGCAGAGAAACCGGACCGGCAAAATGGTCGTGCCCAATCCCCTGCTGGTATAGACCGGCATCTTGCGCTCGCCTGCCTGCATCAGGCCGGACACGTATTTTTGGCCAAGCGGTGGTGTCAATACGTGGCCGATGAGCGGGAGGCGCACCTGTCCGCCGTGACTGTGGCCGGACAACTGCAGATGGACATGATGACGGGCAGCCACATCGGCAAAGTCCGGTTCGTGCACAAGCAGGATTACCGGTTCGCCTGGGGCAATGCCCGCCAATGCCGCCTGCACGTCAGGCGTGCCGTGCAGCACGTCGTCCACGCCGGCCACATAGAGACCAGCCCCTTTGTACTCTGTCCGCACATGTCGGTTGTCCAGGACCTGAAAGTCCGCATCCACGAGCGCCTGGTGGATAACATCCTGCTGCCCGTAGCGCCAGTCGTGGTTGCCCAGTACGGCAAACTTGCCGAGCGGCGCCTGCAGTCCCCGCAGCATGGGAACCGCCGCGGACAGCAGCCGCGTGCTCTCGTCCACCAGGTCGCCGGTAAAGCAGATCAGATCAGGCTTCTCCCGATTGATCACATCCACCACGCGCTGCAGTTGTTCCAATCCCCAGTACTGTCCCAGGTGCGTGTCGCTAAAATGGACCAGACGGACACCTTTCAGCACCTGCGGCCAATCGGGAAGTGTGATCGACAGCGAGACCACTTCCAGTTGATGCCGTTCCCACCCGTATCCGTAGGCTCCGCACAGTGCCCCCACCCCGAGCAGCCCCAGGAGCCAGTGCATGCCTTTTGTCATAAAACGCCTCCGGGTAATGACATCCAACCGCCGCTTACTCGTCGCAAGCGATTCTCTCATAGCCGTTGACGACCAGGTCCAGCTGCCCGGTCTCCGGATTGATTAACAGGCCGTGCACCGGCACCCCGCACGGCAGCAGTGGGTGGTTTGAAATAACCTCGACGCTTCGTTTCACGCTTTCCTCCACGCTGTCAAAGCCGCGCAGCCAGGTCTTCAGATTGATCCCGGCATTTAGCAGCAAGGAAATCGTCTCGTCGGTAATCCCCTGCTGTTTCATTCTGTTCAGCATGTCTTCGGCGGAGATCATGCTCATCCCGCAGTCGTAATGTCCCACGACCATCACTTCTTCCGCGTTCAAGGCATACAGCGCGACGAGGATGCTGCGCATGACACTGCCAAATGGATGGGACACGATCGCCCCCGCACTCTTCACGTGCTTGAAATCCCCGTTGCGCAAATTCATCGCCTTGGGCAGCAGTTCTTCCAGCCGGGTATCCATACAGGACAGGATCACCAGACGCTTGTCCGGGAATTTGGTTGTCTTGAATGCCTCGTATTCCCCACGAGCGACAAACCCGCGGTTGTACGCGAGAATCTCTTCCAGTTTGGTCATGCGTGATCACCACTCTTTGCAAGGGTTATTTCCTCATTGTACTAGAAAGAAGCAGGGAATCAACACATTGCGAGAAGTCCGCCAACGCAATGTGCCTGCTCGCTGCATGGAGGCTAGGCAAAAAGAACCCCCTCTTGGATAAGGGGGCAGGTTTCCAGAAAATGCTTTCCATATTTATTGAAGCTCCTCCAAGGCTTGCTGCAGCGTGGCCTTGGTCACCACCTTTTCAGTAAACGCAATGCCCAATTCGATCATGGTGTTGGCGATTTCCGGGCGAATCCCGGTGATGATCGCCTTGCATCCGAGCAGTCCGATTCCTTCTACGATGCGAAACAAATGGCCCACCACGGCTGTGTCCATAAACGCCACACCGGACAAATCAATAATAATTTTTTGAATCTTCAGGTTGGCAATTTGATTGAGCGTCCGCTCCTGCACTTTTTTCGCCCGATAGGTATCCAGGGTGCCGACAATGGGCAGCACCGCCATGGAAGCGGATAACGGAATGATGGGAACCGACAGGTCATCTATCGTTTCACGGTGGGAACGCAGCAGTTCATCCTTGTACTCGATGTAACTGGAGAAATAGTGGAAAATGTAATGATCCAAGAGAAAATTCGTTTTGATGCCAAGCTGGAAGACACCTTCCATGTCCAGTCCGACATTCTGATAATAGTTATGTAATAAATTCCAATACACCTTGCGAAACGCCTGGATCAATTCCAGTTTGATGACGAGCGGGACATCATTTCTCGCACCCGTCTTGCCCAGTTCCTTCGCGAGCATCGTCAGCTCATGCTGCCGCTCTTCGACCAGGAGTTTGGCCATTCTGACAAAAATGTCCCCTACATTAATATTGTACATGGAGTCGGCGATGAGCTGGTTGGTCCCTTTCGTTTCGTGGGCAAACAGCTCGTGAAAGCGATCTTCATTCATGGCGAAATACTCTTGAAAACTCTGGCCTTCCACGTATTGCATGTTCATATCCATCACTCCAATTTGTTCGATCATTTCAATCGGAAACTGAATGGTGAATGTTGTGCCGATGCCTTCTGTACTCTTTACCTCAATGGTTCCTCCATGTTGATAAATGGTTGAAAACACCTGTGTCAGGCCCATGCCCGTCCCCTCATCTTTTGTTGTGAAGAAGGGAGTACCCAACAGTTGAAGCTTTTCCCTCGGCACACCGACTCCTGTGTCCGAAATGCTGACGTACACAAAGTCACCCATACGGTAATGGTCGATGGTGATGATGCCTTCATGGGGAATGGCTTCAAACGCATTTTTCAAGAGATTGAAAAAGGCTTTCTTCAACTGGTTGCGTTTTCCCCAGATAACTTCATCACAATTGCGAAAGTTCCGGACAATTTGCACCCGATAGATTTGATCCTGAAACAAGTAGAGCAGAGACTCCAATTCGGAACAGAGATTGATCGAAAGATACGACTCTTCTTCCAAATCAGGTTTGGATACCTGCAGCAAATCCTGCAGCGTCGCAATCGCCTGGTCCAGTTCGGAACAGGCAATATCCAAATACCCATGGGAAATCTCTTCCTTGAGCAGCTGCAAAAATCCCTTCACTGCGGTTAACGGATTTCTCACTTCATGTGCGATCCCCGCTGCAATTTGGCCGATCGAAGCAAGGCGGCTCAAGGTATCTTCTGTCTTTTGTGTGTTATGGCTGCTTGGTTGCCCATTTGATTGCAACGATCCTCGTTCCTCTCCTTGAAGTTTCGATGTGGAATTCATCCATCAGTCGCTTTACGCCGGATAAGCCGAGTCCCAATCCTCGTGACGACGATCGCCGTTTGCCGTTGATCACGTCCTCAACATCGAGAATTCCCGGCCCTTCATCGGTAACGACCAAGCGTATTCCCTGTTCGAGCAATTCACAACAAATGATCCCCTTGCTGAAGGCGTGATCCAGTATGTTTCGGGTTAACTCTGACACGCTCACGAAAATCTTCTGCTGATCCGCCTCGGAAAAAGGGAGCTGCTTCATAAAATGACGAACCGTACTTAACGCAAAATAAATATCGTCTTCGGAAGAGATATTCACTTTTTGATAGGTGATCGGCACAGGAATCCTCCAAGGAACCAAACAAATTTCATTTTAATTTGGTTATAATGATGTTTATGAATATATCAATAAAGAATTATGTACTGCTCATCACTTCTGGCAGCAAGATATCCCGGGCATGTCTCATCCTGCCTTACCCCCTTCTGGATTGTAAAAAAATACCACTTCTTCATTGGTCATACGGAACCAATAAACAAGCGGTACTCGTAATGCTTCCAATTGTCAGTATCTTTGATACATCTATTTTCTTTTTTCTCAGCTTATTTTCGCTTCAATCCGCAGCTTATCAGCCACCATGGCAATAAACTCGGAGTTGGTCGGCTTTGCCTTTGTGTTGGAGACGGTGTAGCCGAACAAGCTGGAGATGGAATCCAGATTCCCCCGCGACCAGGCGACTTCGATGGCGTGGCGGATGGCACGCTCCACCCGGCTGGCTGTCGTGTTGAACTTTTTGGCGATGTCGGGGTACAGCACTTTGGTGATCGAACCGAGCAATTCCACATCGTTGTACACCATCGTGATCGCTTCGCGCAGGTACAAATACCCCTTGATGTGGGCAGGCACACCGATCTCGTGAATGATGCTGGTAATGCTGGCATCCAGATTGCGCCCTCTCACCGCCAGCGACGACTGCGGCTTGACGGCGCTGATAAACGAACCGGTCGGCTTGCTGCTGGTCATCTGGCGGATGCGTTGAGCCAGCACTTCCATGTCAAACGGTTTCAAAATGTAGTAGGCAGCTCCCAGTTCCACCGCTTTTTTCGTGATTTCTTCCTGACCAAACGCGGTCAGCATGATGATTTTGGGCTGCGGAGACAGACGCATGGCCTGAATCTGCTCCAGCACCGCCAGGCCATCGAGGTGCGGCATGATAATATCGAGAATCAGTACATCCGGCACGCTCTCCTGAAGCAGACGAATGACATCGTTGCCGTTGTACGCCACCCCGACGACGTTCATGTCATGCTGGCTGCTGATGTACTCTTCCAGCAGGTTCACAAATTCCCGATTATCATCTGCCAACAACACGTCAATCTTGTTCAAGGTCGTTCCTCCTTACAATCAACATCTATTTTGGAAAGAAGGTGGAATTGGTGATCTCAGAAGTATGTAAACGATCGGAATCTGTCCAAACCATCTTTTCACATGAAAAATTATTCGACAAACCCCAGGTCATTCCTGCCAATGACGAAAGATTGAATGATTTTTCCGATATTTCGACAATTCACAACTGCTTTTCGTCAGTATGCGTTCCCCCGTCGGCCGTCACTTGCGAAAAATGCGGCTGGATGCGGCAGCCCCCTTCCTTTTGCGCCCTGCACGTCTGGGCGATATCCGGTAAGGGACGCCCGCATAGAGAAGAGCCGCCGCGCCCAACGGGAGAGCGCTGACGGCTATTGAAGCGTGCTTCGGTTAGGGGCGTTTCTGCACGTCCCGCAAAGCCATGCGTTCGTGCCTGTAAGCTGGTCCTTACGCTATGCTGCACTCCCGATCGGCGCTTTGCCTTGCTGCGAGCGGACGGGTATGCCTGCCTCTTGCAGCATCCATTCAATGTAGCAGCCGTATCCCGAGGTGGGATCGTTGACAAACACGTGTGTGACCGCCCCGACAATCTTACCGTCTTGGATAATCGGACTGCCGCTCATCCCCTGAACGATGCCGCCGGTTTTCTCCAGCAGACGCTTGTCCGTTACTTTGATAATCATGCCCTTCGTGGCGGGGAAATGCTGCTTGACGACATTGACGATCTCTATGGAGAACTCCTCCACTTTTTGGCCGTCCACCACCGTGAGAATTTTGGCCGGCCCCTCCTTCACCTGCTCGGCAAGGGCGATCGGCATCGGCTCATTGTACAAACCGCGCTTTGGCTGCTCTTTCATCTTGCCAAAGATGCCGAACGGCGTGTTTTTGGTGATCGTCCCCAGGACTTCGCTTTCGTTGTAAAAGCGGGCAAATTTCTCCCCCGGGTTGCCGCTCTGTCCTTTTTCAATGGAGGTTACGCTGGCTGCGACGATCTGGCCGTCGCCCACGGCAATTGCCTGGCCGGTGTCCACGTCAGAGATCACGTGGCCCAACGCACCGTACGCCTTGGTATTGGGGTCAATAAACGTCAGTGTACCGACACCGGCTGCAGAATCGCGGATGTATAGCCCCATGCGGTACTCGTTGTCTTTTTTGTCTTTTGCCGGGTGCAGGGTCATGTTGAGCTTTTCCTTTCCGCGTACGACCAGCAGCTGTACGGGGGTGTTGCGCTCCCCTGCTTCGTTGACCAGTTTCTTGACATCATTCATGTCGTTGATGTACAGATCGTTTATCTTGACGATCATGTCCCCGACATGAATACCCGCTCGCTCCCCGGGCGAAACCTTTTCCTTGCCTGTGTCCACGAGATGGTGTCCGACGACGAGCACGCCCGCCGTCTGCAACTTGACGCCGATCGATTGTCCCCCGGGGATGACCCGCAAATCGGGCAGCACGTTTACGTTGACAGCGGTCAGCGGAACGTTGTGCCACTTGACCTGCAGCTGTGCCTGACCTGCGCGGCGCGGCTCGACAGACAGCGGTTTGCTCAAGTCGACGGTGACTTCCCGCGTCTTTGCTCCGTTTACGTGCAAAATGTCGGGGTTGCTGTTGATCAACGTCCCCATGACGGGCACGGAGACGCGAAGCTGTTGCAGTGAACCTTCCATCAAGCGCAATTCATGGGGGAAAGAAGTCAGGTCGCGGAACGGGGTGGAACTCACGACGAGCGCCGTGATGAGGAGAAGGAGACTTCCCATCCATTTTCTTCTGTTGTGACGGATCACCAGCAATCACTCCTACCGTTCCCTACCTACACCTACCTGATACACCTCCACCTTGTGTAGTTATAATGTTGCCTGCGCCCCAACGGATTATGTCAGGAAAATCACCCACGCACACACGCGGGAATGCGCCATCCGCCCCGTAAAAAAAGCTGTCAAACGCCGTTGACAGCTTTTCGTTGTTGCCCCAGCAAAATCATTTCGCGGGCATGTTCTTCGGTTTTGGACGTGACTTCGGCACCCCCCAGCATCCGGGCCAACTCCTTGACGCGCTCTTCGTCGGAGAGCCGCTCTACCACCGTCATCGTCTCGTGCTCACTCATTTCCTTGCGAATCAGGAAATGCGCGTCAGCCAACGATGCCACCTGCGGCAGATGGGTGATGCAAAGAACCTGCCGTTTCTGTGCCACGCGGGCCAGTTTCTCCGCAATCGCCTGGGCCGCCCTGCCGCTCACGCCGGTATCCACTTCGTCGAAAATCAGCGTCTGGACCTGATCGGTGCCGGCCAGGATCGTCTTGATCGCCAGCATGACCCGGGACAGTTCTCCGCCAGACGCGATCTTGGCCAGCGGACGAAGCGGCTCGCCCGGGTTGGGGGAGATGAGAAACTCCACCTGATCAATGCCGTTTGCATCGACGCGCCATTTGGCACCTTCCAGCTCAATCCCGTCCTCATCCGGCACCCGGCTGACGTCGATTGCGAAACGGGCCCGTTCCATGTGCAGATCTTTTAACTGCTGCTCAATCTCCCGCGCCAGCCGTTCGGCGCATTCGCGGCGGATCACGGACAGTTCCTGCGCTTCCACGGCCAGATCGGCCGCCAGTTCGCTCAGCCGGTGCTCCAACTGCTGCAGGCGATCCTCATAGTGCTGCATCTCGTCCAGCTCGTCCTGGATCGCAGCGGCGTACTCCAGAATGTCGTCCACGTTTTTGCCGTACTTGCGTTTCAGGTTCTGGATCTGGTCAAGCCGCCGCTCCACTTCCGCCAACTGCTCCGGTTCGAAGTCAAGCTGGTCGCTGAGCTGGCGAAGCTGCTGCACCACGTCTTCCATCTGATAGTATGCGCTCTGAACCGATTCCACAATCGGCGCGAGCTGCTCTTCGTACGACGCGATCCGCTCCAGCTCGCTCATCGCGTGGCCGAGCCAATCAAGTCCCCGCTGATCTCCGTAGAGGGCGCGGTAGGCGTCCTGTATGCCGGCGTACACCTTTTCAATGTTCATCCATTTTTTTCGCTGTTTGAGCAGTTTCTCGTCTTCCCCCGGGGTCAAGGCGGCCGCCTCGATCTCGTTCAACTGGTATTGAAGCAGGTCAATCCGCTGCACCAGTTCCCGCTCGTTGCGAGCCATCCGCTCCAGGTCCTGTCTGGTCTTTTTGTAGGCGGCGTAAAGCTGAGCGTACTCCTTTTTGGCTGGGCCCAACTCCGCCTCGCCGTACGCGTCCAGCCAGTTGATGTGCTTGTCCGCCTGCATCAGCATGTGGGTGTCGTGCTGGCCGTGCACGGTCACCAGCCACGGCCCCAGCTCCCGCAGCATTGCCAGGGTGACCAACTGGCCGTTGATGCGGATGATGCTTTTGCCCTGGCTGGAGATGTCGCGGCGCACGACCAACGTGCCGTCCTGCTCCACAGCGACGCCAAAGCTCTCGCACAGCGCCAGCGCCGGGTGGCCGGCGGGCAGTTCAAACAACCCTTCCACTTCAGCCCGCGTCTCTCCGTACCGGACAAAGTCGGCGGAAGCTCGCCCGCCCAGAAGCAGGCCGAGCGCGTCGATGATGATTGACTTCCCTGCGCCGGTCTCCCCCGTGAGGATGTTCAGTCCGCGTTGAAAGGAAATCGTGACCGATTTGATGATGGCAAAATTGCGAATGGACAGTTCCAACAGCATCGTGTGCAACCACCTTTACAACATGTCCAGGAAGCGCTGGGTGACTTCCCGGGAGTTCTCCTTTGAGCGGCAGATGATGAGAATGGTGTTGTCGCCGCTGATGGTGCCCATGATCTCCTCCCAGGACAGGTTGTCAATCAGTTCGGCTACAGCATTGGCGTGGCCTGACAATGTTTTCAGCACAATGAAGTGGTCGGCGTAGTCGATGCTCACGTAGGAGTCCACCAGCATCCGCTTCAGTTTTTGGATCGGGTTGAACTTCTGCTCGACAGGCATCGAATACTTGTAGCGTCCGTCCGGAAGCGGCACTTTCACCAGGTGCAGCTCTTTGATATCCCTTGATACGGTGGCCTGGGTCACGTTGAACCCTGCTTCCCGCAGACGGTCCACCAGTTCGTCCTGGGTCTCCACTTCGTAATTGCTGATGATTTCCCTGATGCGAATCTGTCGTTGTCCTTTGTTCATTGCCATTACTCCCACTCACCTTGTAGTTTCGTGCGTATCGTTTCAAAAAAGCCGCCTGTTTTCCACTTGATCAGCGGCGTGACATGCGGGGACTTCTTGACAAAAATCTGGTCGCCGCCTTCCAGCCGATAGCCAAACTGGCCGTCGATGGACAGTCCCATCTCCTGGTGGATGGCATCCACCTCGATGCGAATGATCTGATTGGCCGACAGCACCATCGGACGGGCGGTCAGCGAATGTGGGGCCACCGGTGTCAATAGCAGCATATCCACATTGGGTGCCACGATTGGCCCTCCCGCCGACAAGGAATAGGCGGTCGAGCCGGTCGGACTGGAGACGATCACACCGTCGCCGCTGAACGTCGCCACATAGTCGTCATCCACGTACACGGCGCATTGGATAATCCGGCAAAACGAGCCTTTGGCGATGCCGATATCGTTCATCGCGGTGTAGCTGGCCAGCGCCGTCCCGTTTCGCACCAGCGTCGCCTCCAGCATGGTCCGCTCCTCGATGTCGTACTTGCCGGAGAGCAGATTGTCCACGGCTACAGGCAGATCGTCCGGATCTGCTTCCGACAAAAAGCCGAGCGTCCCCAGATTGATGCCAAGTATCGGCAAGGAGCGGCCGGCCAACTGGCGGGCTATCCCAAGCAGCGTCCCATCTCCGCCCAAGACACACAGCAGTTGTGCTTCCCGGCCGATTTTTTCCAGCGAGGCTGCCAGCTCGGACCGCCCCACATCCGAGGCAATATGTTCATCAAGCAGGACGCGGGCCCCTCTCGCTTCCAGCAGGTACATCAACTCTCTGGCCACGATTCGGGCTTCCGGCTTCCCTTTGTTTGCTACGATACCAATCGATTTCATACGGCCCTCCCAAACGTCGTTGGTTGGAAATCCTTATACAAGTATACAACTTTTCATGCATATAAAAAAAGCCTCGATTCTGCGTGATCGAGGCTTTTTGTCCCACATTTCACTTCAATTCGCGATGGGCCGCGGAGACCACTTCCGCCGTGTGCTTCAGCCAGGCGTCCGGAGTCAGGCCGCCCTCGCTTTTTCGCGCGTGCAGGAGAAACTCGATGTTCCCCTCGCCTCCAGTGATGGGAGAGTAATCCAATCCATGCAGAGAGAACCCGGTGTTGACAGCGAACTGGCCGATATCAACCAGCACCGCTTCATGAATATCCGGATCGCGGACGATGCCGTTTTTGCCGACGTTTTCCTTGCCCGCTTCAAACTGCGGCTTCACGAGGGCAACCACATCCCCGCCCGGTTCCAGAAAGCGGTACAAAACGGGCAGGATCAGCTTCAGCGAGATGAAGGAAACGTCGATCGAGGCGGCGTCCGGCCGCTCATCGTCAAATTCATCCGGGTCCATGTGGCGAAAATTGGTTCGCTCCATCACTACGACACGCTCGTCCTGCCGCAGGCTCCAGGCAAGCTGTCCGTACCCGACGTCAATCGCGTACACACGGCGCGCGCCGTGCTGCAGCGCACAGTCGGTAAAGCCGCCCGTCGACGCGCCAATGTCCATCATCACTCTGCCGTTCAGATCAATCCCGAACACGCGCAGCGCTTTTTCCAGCTTCAACCCGCCACGGCTGACGTAGGGATGCACCTCTCCCTTTACGGTGATCGGCGTGTCTTCAGGAATTTTGGTCCCCGGCTTGTCGCAGCGCTCGCCGCCCACCAGGACCAATCCGGCCATCACGGCGGCCTTGGCCTTTTCCCTTGTTTCAAAAAACCCTCGTTCGACGAGGAGCACGTCTACCCGTTCTTTTTTCATGCTTCCACAACGCCCCTTGTCATGGGCAGCAGGGCGCGCACGCGGGCAGCGATGGCGTCTGCCGTCAGCCCCACTTCCTCGCGCTGTTCCTTCACGCTGCCGTGCTCCACAAAGTAGTCGGGCACCGCCACCACTTCCACGCGCACCTGATGAAACCCGGCCGCCGCCAGACATTCGAGAACGGCGCTGCCAAAACCGCCCATCGCCGCTCCCTCTTCGACGGTGACGATGTCGTAGCCTTCCCGCGCCAGGCGGAACAGCAGCTCCTCATCCAGCGGCTTGCAGAAGCGGGCGTTGACCAGCATCGGTTGGATGCCTTCGCTGTCAAGCTGCTCCACCGCTGCCTCCGCCAGTTCGAAGACGTGGCCAAACGACAGGATGGCGACGTTTTTCCCCTCACGCACCACTTCCGCTTTGCCGATCGGCAGGACCTGCAGCTCCTCGTCCATTTTTACGCCGCGAATGGCCAGACGCGGGTAGCGGAACGAGATGGGGCCGTCTTCGTAGGCCACCGCCGTTTTCATCATGTGGCGCAGTTCGTTCTCGTCCTTTGGCGCCATGATCACCATGTTGGGGATCGTCCGCATGAACGCGATGTCGTACATGCCCTGGTGCGTCTCCCCGTCTGCTCCGACCAGGCCCGCCCGGTCGACGGCGAAGATGACGTTCAGCTTTTGGCGCGCCACATCGTGAATCAACTGGTCGTACGCCCGTTGCAAAAAGGTGGAGTAGACCGCATACACCGGTTTCAGCCCCTGCGTCGCCAGGCCGGCGGCAAAGGTACAGGCGTGCTGTTCGGCGATGCCTACGTCAAACAGGCGATCCGGAAATCGCTCACCAAACTTGAGCAGCCCGGAACCAGCCGGCATGGCCGGAGTCACGGCGACAATCCGTTCATCCGCTTCGGCGAGCTGGATCATCGTGTCCGCAAAGACGGACGTGTACGTCGGAGCAGACTTCGGCGTATGACCTGACTCGATCTTGTACGTTCCGATGCCGTGCCATTTGACCGAATCGGCTTCGGCGGGGGCGTAGCCCTTTCCTTTTTTGGTAATGGCGTGAATCAGTACCGGCCCTCTGGTCTGCTTGGCTGTCTTCAGCGAGTCGAGCAGCAGTTCCAGGTTGTGGCCGTCGATGGGGCCGATGTAGGTGAAGCCCAGCTCTTCGAATAGCACGCCGGAGACCAGCAAATACTTCAAGCTGTCCTTGAACCGCTCCGCCAGATGGGCCAGTCTGCCGCCCACGGCGGGTATCGATTTCAGCAGGTGCTCCAGCTCTTTTTTGGCGTTCCGGTAGTTTTCGGCAGAACGCAGCTTGCCCAGGTAATTGTGCAGCGCGCCGACGTTGGGGGCGATCGACATCTCGTTGTCGTTCAGGACCACGATCACGTTTTTCTTCTCGTGACCGATGTGATTCAGCGCTTCAAACGCCATTCCCCCGGTCAGGGCGCCGTCCCCGATGATCGCCACGACATGGTGCTTTTCCTTTTTCAGATCCCGCGCGGTAGCCATGCCCATCGCCGCGGACAGGGACGTACTGCTGTGTCCCGTTTCCCAGACGTCATGCGGGCTTTCGCTCATCTTGGGAAAGCCGCACAACCCCTTGTACTGGCGCAGTGTCGGAAACAGTTCGCGGCGGCCGGTGAGGATTTTATGTACATAGGCTTGGTGACCTACGTCCCAGATCAATTTGTCTTCCGGACTGTTGAACACGTAGTGCAATGCGAGCGTCAGTTCCACCACACCCAGGTTGGGAGCGAGGTGTCCGCCCGTTTTGGACAAGGTTTCCACTAGAAACTGGCGAATTTCACTGGCCAGCATGTACAGCTGGGGCAGCGAACACGTTTTCAAATCCTGAGGATTGTTGACTGTCGTCAGCAGCATTTTGATTCCTCACTTTCCAGTCGTTCTCCGTCAATTGGCATGCTGCAATCCATAAATGATAACGCAAACATCCGCTGCGTTCAGCTTGCTTCATTATAACGGTTTCTTGGCGAAAAGACCACTTTCATCTGCCAGAGGCCCGCCATGCTGCCGTAATCACCCGGACTGTCCGCTCCGGGGAGAAAAATAAAAAGCCGGCTTTCCCTGCGGATAGCCAGCATTTGTCGATAAATGTGGTTCAAAAGAACCGGGCGTGAATACCTGACCCGTTTACTTTGTCCGGTTCATCACGTAATCGGCCAGCGGGGCCAAGGCCGAATGTTCCAACCCCGCTTCGGCAAGCGCGGCTTTTGCCTCCGCGATCAGCTGGACGAGCCGCTCTTTGGACGCCTCCAGTCCGAGCAGCGCAGGATAGGTGGCCTTCTGCCGGTCGGCGTCGCTGCCCACCGCCTTGCCCAGTTGGGCTTCATCCCCTTCCACGTTGAGGATGTCATCCTGGATTTGAAACGCCAGTCCGATACAGAGCCCATAGCGGGTCAGCGCGTCCATCTGCGCCGGCGTCGCCTCGGCCAACCACCCGCCGCCGCGCAGCGCGGCAATCAGCAGGTCGCCGGTTTTGTGCCGGTGGATGTACTCCAATTCTTCCAGGTTGAGGCGTTTGCCTTCCCCTTCGATGTCTGCCATCTGCCCGCCGACCATCCCGGCGGAACCGGCCCGCTTTCCCAGTTCGGCAATCAGCCGGACGGTCGTCTCCGGCTTTACCTCCGGATCGTCCATGTACGCCTCGGCGATGTAGCCAAACGCACGCGTCAGCAGCGCATCCCCGGCCAGAATCGCGGTCGCTTCCCCGAACACCTTGTGATTGGTCGGTTTGCCGCGGCGAAGGTCATCGTCGTCCATCGCCGGCAGGTCGTCGTGAATCAGCGAATAGGTATGAATCATTTCCAGCGCGACGGCGAAGGGAATCCCCCGCTTCAGCGGCTTGTCCAGCGCTTCCAGTACCGCCAGCACCAGCATCGGACGCAGCCGTTTGCCGCCCGCCATCAAGGAATATTTCATCGATTCGTACAGTGTATGCGGCACGCCGTCCCGTTCCAGACCGGGAAGCAGGTGTTCTTCGATCAATGCCGTCTTTTCAGTCAGGTAGGAAGCGAAAGCGTCGGTCATTGCGCTTCGCCCTCCACGTGGAACGGCTTTTGCTTCCATTGGCCGTCTTCCTCCACCAACTGGGTGATTTTCGCTTCGATTGCATCCAGCTTTTGACTGCAGATGCGGGACAGCTTCACGCCTTCCTGATAGAGGCTGATCGCCTCCTCCAGCGCGATATCCCCCTCTTCCAGACGGTGGACGACTTCCTCCAGCCGCTTCATCGCCTCTTCAAACTGCATGTCAGTCTCTTGATCCGTCTTCTTCCGCGCCATTACGCTTCTCCTCCCGGTAAATCTGTTCCACGCGTGCCTGAGCACTGCCATCACTTAATCGTACCATGAGAGTGTCTCCGGGGGCAAACTGGTCGACTGACTTGATCAACCGCCCGTTGGCATATACCAGGGAAAAGCCGCGCTGCATCACTTTCAACGGGCTTAGCGCATCCAGTTGACCGATCCGAGCGGCAAATGCCATTCGCACCTCATTCACCCGCTGCCGGACCAGCTCATCCAGGCGAGACCGATGCGCGCTGACGGCCCGCCTGCGCTCCGCGACCGCTTCCGTCGGCCGGAACCGTTTCAACTGGGCAGCCACCAGTTCATACCGCTCCGTGCGACGGCTCACCAACTGCTTCATCGCCTGACGCATGCGGCTCTGCACGTCATCCAGGCGCTGCTGCGCTTCTTCCACCCGCCGCTTGGGCCGGCGCATGGCGTAGGATTGCATCAGGGTTTCCAGTCGTTTCCGTTCAGAAGCCATCTGTCCGCGCAGCGCCCTGTGCATTCGCGCGTCCAGCTGCTTGACTCGTTCCACCCACTCCAGGTAATGCGGCACGGCCAGTTCGGCAGCCGCTGTCGGAGTGGCCGCCCTCACGTCTGCGACAAAATCGGCGATGGTCACGTCAGTCTCGTGTCCCACGGCGGAGATGACCGGAATCCGGGATGCGGCGATCGCCCGCGCCACCTGCTCGTCGTTGAAGGCCCACAGCTCTTCGATCGAGCCGCCGCCCCTGCCGACGATCAGCACGTCGATGTCAGGCTGCTGATTGATGATGTGGATCGCCGCCACGATCGACGCCGGAGCTTCCGCCCCCTGGACGATCGCCGGGGACAGGACGATCTCCGCCTGCGGGTAGCGCCGTCTAATGGTGGTGCAGATGTCGCGGATGGCCGCACCTGTCGGCGATGTAACCACGCCAACGCGCTTGGGAAAGCGCGGAAGCGGCCGCTTCCGTTCCTGGGCAAACAAGCCTTCCGCAGCCAGCTTCGCCTTCAACTGTTCAAACGCCAAATAGAGGGAGCCCAGCCCGTCCGGCTGCATCTCCCTGGCGTACAGTTGATAGACGCCGTCCCGCTCATAGGCAGAGATGGAACCACGGACAATCACCTTGGTTCCATCTTTGGGCAAAAAGCGCAAAAAGCGGTTGTAGCTGGCGAACATGACCACTTTCATGCGGGACTGGCTGTCTTTCAATGTCAAGTACATGTGGCCGCTGGTGTGGTGGGTAAAATTGGACACTTCCCCCCGCACCCAGACGTCCTGCAGGTGCTGTTCCCGTTCCAGCACCTGCTTGATGCAGCGATTCAAGTCGCTGACCGTATATACATGTCGCGTGTCCATGCGCTCCCTCCCTTATCGGGCGGTTTGTTTTCTGGCAGCGGCGACGGTGTTTTTCAGCAGCATGGTAATCGTCATCGGGCCGACACCACCGGGGACGGGCGTGAGATAGCCGGCTACCTCCCGCACCTCCTCAAACTTGACATCCCCGACCAGCTTGCCGGTCTCAATCCGGTTGACGCCGACGTCAATCACCACAGCGCCCGGTTTGACGTGTTCCCGCCCGATCAAATGAGGCTTGCCTGCCGCCACGACGAGAATATCTGCCTGCCGAGTATACGCGGCCAGGTCCACCGTGCGGGAGTGGCACATGGTCACCGTGGCGTTTTCCTGCTGCAGCAGGAAGGAGACCGGCTTGCCCACGATGTTGCTGCGGCCGATCACGACCGCGTGCTTGCCTGCAATGGGCGTTCCCGTCCGCTTGATCAATTCCACGATGCCGTGCGGCGTGCAGGGAAGCAGTGTGTCATATCCGATCATCATGTTGCCGACGTTGAGGGGATGGAAGCCGTCCACATCCTTTTTCGGCGCGATGGCTTCGATCACCGCTTTCTCGGAGATGTGCGGCGGCAGCGGCAGCTGCACCAATATGCCGTGAACGTTCGGATTTTCATTCAATTGATGAATCAAGTCCAACAGTTCCGCTTCGCTGATGGAAGCGTCTTTGTAAATGACCTCCGAGCGGATGCCCACCTCTTGACACCCCCGCTCCTTGCCGCGAACGTAGGAGTGGGAGGCAGGGTCATCCCCCACCAAAATCACCGTCAATCCTGGTTCCACGCCCTGTTTTTTCAATTCTTCCACATCATTCGCCAATTCTGCGCGAATGTCCTGTGCAATGTCCTTCCCGTACAAAATGGTCGCTGCCATGGAGAAGAAACCTCCTTCATCAAGTTCGCTACCCTTAGTGTAGCGACTCAAGGAGTTTATGTAAAGGCGAATTTTAAAAAGTTCATATCCTCTTAACGTTCGCCTTTCAACTTCATCCATCCCAGCATTGCCACGCCGTATGCATTGTCCCCGGAGTACTCCGGGTCGCAAAAATAGAGACTGGCCTTGACGGCCGGGTGCTCCAGCCGTCTGATCAGACGCTCGCGGATGTACCGGTTGGCGGCGACTCCCCCGACGATGAGAATCTCCCGCGGCAGCCCCGCTTCGACAGCATGGCGCAGTGCCTTTTCCAGCGTATTGGCGATACACTGTTCTGTCGCCCTCGCAATGTCCGCCGGATCTATGGTCCCGCTTTCCACTGCCCGCAGCAGCGACGCCTCCGGTCCGGAGAAACTGAACGACATGCCGTCTACTGCGGACGCCACGCGAAACTCCCCTTTGGCTTCACATGCCATTTTTTCCAGGAAAGGACCCGCAGGAAACGGCAGTCCCAGCGCCACCCCGATCCGGTCCACCAACTGCCCGGCGTGGAGGTCGATCGTTCCGCCTATCTTCTCAATGCGGTATCCGGCCGCCTCCCGTTCGCATTTCAACAGCTCGCTCGTCCCGCCGGACAGGTGAACGGCGAGAAAGCTGTCGCCCTGAGGCCGTTTTTCCGCGGTGAACTCTCCTGCCGCGATATGCCCTTCCTGGTGGGTCGTCAACAGGCAGGGTACCCGCAGGTAGGCGGCCAGAGACTTCGCCAGCCCTTCCCCCACCTTGAACACAGGCATGTACGATCCCTCCACGGGACGCGGCTTTTCGCTGGCACATACCGCAACGATTTCGTAGTCGTTCCACTTCAATTGCTCGCTCAACTCCGGCAGGTTCATCACATGCTGAAAGACGGCTTCTGATTGCTGCAGGCCGCGCTTTCCTTCCTTCACCTTGAGAAGGCGCTTTGCTTCTGCCACAATCCGGCCGTCTTCCTCTGCCAAGCACAGCGATGTCCGGTAGTTGCTCGTATCAATTCCCAACAATACCTTCGTCATGCTGTCTCACCTGCTTGTTTTACGCCTGGGCGGTCTGGCGCGACTGCAAAAAGCTGGACAACACGCCGTTGATGTAACGGTGCGACTGCTCGTCACTAAACAATTTGGCGATCTCGATCGCTTCGTTCATCACGACTCTGTCCGGCACGTCCGGTTCGTACATGATTTCAAAAAATGCCAGGCGGAGAATGGCCCGATCCACGTTGGCAATGCGCTCCAACTGCCAGCCGCGCAGGAATTTGCGAATTTCCGCGTCTACCTCTTGCTGGTGCTTTAACGTGCCTTCCACCAGATAACGCAGGTACGACGGATCTTCCTCGCTGTCTTCCATGACGAGGTTCAGTGCGTCTTCCACCTGCACGTCAGCCATGTCGATCTGGAACAGGCATTGGACTGCTTTTTCTCGTGCTGTTCTACGTTTCATTGCGTTCACCTTCTACTCAAAAATCCGTTGCAAACGATGGTCCGACCATCACCGAAACTTGCCGGGCAGGATGCGGTCCAGGATTTCCCGCAAATCTTCCTTGTGGTCCAGCTTGCGGCCGATGTAATACCCTGTGCCGACAAACACGACAATCACCAGTGTATCCCAAAAACCGACGAAAAGGTAGATGATGCCGAAAAAAAGACCGGCCGCCACACCCAGTAGTTTCCCCTTGTGCTCCCACAACAACTCCCATAACATGCCGTTCACCCTCTATTCCACCCGCCTGCGGGCCGCGTAAATCTCAGACTGTGCCACTTCGGTGACGACGACAGCCACTTCGGAAATCATGACGCCGGCGATGCCTTCCACCTGCTCCTTGACAACGGTCTGCAGCTGCTGGGTCAAATCCGGCAGCGGGGTTTCCCCGTCCACAGAGACGCGCAGCAGGATCATGTTGCCGCTCTCGTGCGCCCTGACTACCGTTTTCAGATCGCGAACGCCTTTCACGCGCCGCGCCGCCCGCTCGGCGATCGTCTGGATCGTCTGCAGGGTAATGTTCACTTCCCCCAACTCACTGCGCTGCCGGATGCCCCGTTCCCTTTTCGGTTGGCGGGAGCGAAACGAACTGAAAAAGAAACGCAGGCTGACAATCAGAAAGATTATGGCGACGATCAGATACGCAGGATGGCTGCCGGTCAGCATTTGCTCCACATAGGGGCGCAGATAGGCAGCGGGGATCAGGCCGCTGGTCGCCCCGATGGCAACGCAGGACAGCACAATCAGGGCAAAGCTGTACAGCGTCAAGATAAAGCGGTCAAACAAATTCACACACATCTTCCTTTCGCCTTGTTTGAACAGGAGGCCATCCCGGCAATGATGAGGAAAATGCCCCCTGGCTAGCAGGGGGCATTGGTTCCGCTGCCGTCTAGCGAACCCGCTGGTACTCTTCTACGGCGGCCGGGGCTTTTTCTTCGCTCTTCAGCTCTACATCGACGATATGTACGTTTACTTCCACAACCGACAGCCCTGTCATGCTCTCGATCGCGTTGCGCACATTATCTTGAATATTCCGAGCGACATCCGGGATGCGGTGTCCGTATTTCACAATGATCGATACATCAACTGCCGCTTCGCGCGATCCCACTTCGACGCGAACGCCGCGAGCAATATTTTTACGGCCGAGCCGTTCGGCAATCTCGCCTACGAAACCGCCGCTCATATGGGCCACGCCTTCCACTTCCGAGGCGGCCATGCCGGCGATGACTTCCAAGACTTCGGGAGCGATCTGGACTTTGCCAAGCTCTGTTCTCTCTAAATCCGGAGTAAACTCTTCCATGCTTCGCACCTCCCTGCGGTTTTATACTCCATTATAGCAAGCACCCACTCATTTTACAAATCAAGGCAAGATCAGGCTTCATCCAGCTGAAGGTCATAGTTGTCCAGGAATTTGGTGTCAAACTCTCCGCTGATGAACACCTCGTGATCCATCACCTTCAAGTGGAACGGGATGGTGGTGGTGATCCCGTCGACGACGAATTCTCCGAGCGCCCGCTTCATCCGCTCGATCGCCTCCTGTCTGTCCTTGCCCCAAACAATCAGCTTGGCGATCATCGAATCGTAATACGGCGGGATGGTGTAACCGGCGTAGGCGGCGCTGTCCACCCGCACGCCAAAACCGCCCGGCGCCAGGTAGTTGTTGATGCGTCCCGGCGACGGCATGAAGTTTTTGGCTGGATTCTCCGCATTGATACGGCACTCGATCGCCCATCCGTTCAGCTTGACGTCGTCCTGGGAGAACGACAGCGGTTGGCCGGCTGCAACCAGAATCTGCTCCTTGATCAGGTCGATGCCGGTGACCAGCTCCGTGACCGGATGCTCCACCTGGATGCGCGTGTTCATCTCCATGAAGTAAAATTGTCCGTATTTGTCCACCAAAAACTCGACCGTGCCGGCACCGTGATAGTTGACCGCCTTGGCGGCTGCGACGGCGGCTTCCCCCATCTGCTTGCGCAGTTCCTCGCTGAGAGCGGGGGACGGCGCTTCTTCGATCAGCTTCTGATGACGCCGCTGGATGGAACAGTCGCGCTCGCCCAGGTAGACGACGTTGCCGTACTTGTCGGCCATGATCTGAATTTCCACGTGGCGCGGGCCTTCCACGAACTTCTCCAGGTAGACGCCCGGATTGCCAAACGCCGTTTTCGCTTCGCTTTGCGCCTGGCGGATTGCTTTTTCCAAATCCTCGTCGTTGACGGCGACGCGCATGCCACGGCCGCCACCGCCCGCTGTCGCCTTGACCATGACCGGATAGCCGATCTCATTTGCAGTACGGATGGCGTCGTCAATATCTTCGATCAGACCGTCCGTACCGGGCACTGTGGGCACGCCCGCCGCTTTCATCGTCTCCTTGGCGGTGGACTTGTCCCCCATCTTTACGATCGCTTCCGGGTCCGGCCCGATAAACGTGATGTTGCAGGCGGCACAGATTTCGGCAAAGTCGGCGTTTTCGGCCAAAAAGCCATACCCCGGATGAATCGCGTCGGCCCCCACCTTGGTCGCCACGCTCATGATGTTGGCAATGTTGAGGTAACTGTCTTTGGACGCCGTCGGCCCGATGCAGTACGCTTCATCCGCCATCTTGACGTGAAGCGCGTCACGGTCTGCTTCGGAGTAGACCGCGACCGTCCGAATGCCCAACTCGCGGCAGGCGCGGATGACCCGTACGGCAATCTCGCCGCGGTTGGCAATCAACACTTTCTGGAACATTCCGCTCTCCTCCACTTTATTCAGGCTTTACCAGGAACAGCGGTTGACCGAATTCCACCAGCTGGCCGTCTTCGACCAGCACCTTCACGATTTCCCCGGTCACTTCCGCCGTGATTTCGTTGAACAATTTCATCGCCTCTACGATGCAGACCACCTTGTCCGGCGTGACCTTGTCACCCGGCTGCACGTACGGCGGTTTGCCCGGCTCGGGAGCGCGGTAGAAGGTGCCGACCATTGGCGACACGATCTTGTGCAGGTTGGCTTCTTCCTGTGCCGGTGCCGCCGGTTTTGCTGCTTCCGCAGGCGCGGGGGCTGCCGGCGCTTCCACTGCCGTCACCTGAGCCGCCGGAACAGCAGCGGGTGCCGCCTGCACGACCGGCTGCGGAATTACGACCGTCTCGGCTTCTACCGATTTTTTCAGAGTCACTTTCGTCCCGTTCATTTCCAGTTCAAATTCATTAATGGAAGATTGATCGATCAACTTAATGATTTCGCGGATTTCATGAATTTTTAACACGCGTACGCACTCCTTTGTTTCAATGGATGTCCAGGGAGTTTACAAGAGTATGTAGGATCAGGTCATAAAACCATGGTAGCCTGTCTCCATCCCCAACGTCAAGAAAGGATTTCCCCTCTGCTCTCGCTGGAGAAGAGGGAAAATCCTTACAAGCATACCCGATTCAGCCGCACTTTAGTATGGCCAAAAACGCGAGTATGGTCTAAAACGCGAATGGGAGGATGAATCACCCCGCACGCCTACGAAGCCTGGAACCTGACGGTCACGTTGCTGGCGGAGACGTTCAGGTGCTGTTTCACTTGGGCGATGATGTCCACGACTTCATCGGCATTCAGTTTGTCTTTTTGGACGATTACCGTCACCTTGCCGTCCTGCACGAACACGACCGCGTCTTTGTAGCCGCTCGCCTTCAGCATCTCTTCCAGCCCCATCGTGGCTGATTCGAGCTTGGACAGCTCGTCGTACTTCGCTTTTGCTTCGGCGACCGCCTGCGGCGTGGCATCGGCGCTGCTCATGATTGCCAGCTGCTCGTCTTTTTGCTGCTGGGTCTGCGCTTCCCGTTTCATCTTGTAGCCTTGGAAGATCTCGGCCGCCGACTCACCCACCGTCATCAGCGCGCTGTCTTCCTCCTGCTTGTCGGCAGCCTGCTTCGCGTCATCCGGCGCAGCGGCTGGCGTTTGGGACGAATCTGCGTTTGCCTCGGCTTTCCCTTCCACAGGTTTGGCGTCCGGCGCCGGTTTGTCCGTTTGCTTGGTTTCCACGATCACACCATCCAGTTGGTCCTGCTGCTCCTGGCCTAACGCCGGCATCTGCTCCTGCGGCCCCTTCACCAGGTAGTAGCCGGACAGGACAACCATCACCGCCAGCATCGTCAACAACCATACTGTCTGTTTTCTGAGCATCATCTGCCATTCCTCCTAACCCTTTTTGGGCAAAATGGATATCTTGTAAGCGGGGACGTCCAGCACTTTTTGGACGGCCTCGGTGATCCACGCCTTGACCTGAATATTGTCGGCTCCCTTGGCGACGACCAGCACGCCCCTCACCCGGGGTTTCAACGTCTTAATCACTACCGGCTGATCCTGCTTCCCGCTGATTACGACCACCTGCTCGTCGCGCGACTGTTCGCTCTGATTGCGGGTAGCCCGATCCTTGTCCGTCTCCTGATTGGTGGAAGAACGCGTGTTGCGGTTTTTTTCCACGACCAGCTCCGGGGTGGAATCCAGGTTTACCATGACTTCGACGCTGCCGACTCCGATTACATTGCCGAGGATTTCCCGCAGCTGCGTCTCGTACATGTTCTCGTATTCAGCAATGATGTCGGGAGCGGACGATCCTCCAATGGCCGGCACGCTCGCTTCACCGTCCGGCGGGCCGGTCGGATTGCTGCCCTCGACTCCGAAGCTGAGCGGCTGATCCCGCTCCACTTTCAGGAAGTCGGTCAAAATCATCACCGCCATGCCAATGCCCATGATGACGATGAAGTAATGGATCGGCCTCAGCTTTTTGTCGCCGCCATCCCCCTCCCACAGTTTTTTCAGCTTGGCAAACACGTCCTTCACCTCGCTCATATGATTCCTTCTTCAGCGCTGTTCACCCGGCCGGCCGCGACAGGACGACCACCTGCTCCTCCGTCAATCCCCACTGCTGGGCGACGTCGCGGGCAATCCGCCTGTACAGGGGATTGTCTTGCTGCTCCGCCTTCGGCACTTCCGCCGGGTCAACAGAGGACGGCGGCCTGCTCAGATCGATGTGCACCGGCTGAATCGGCTCAATCGGCTTGATCTCCCCGGAAGACCGCTCCCTCTCCTCTCCCACGATCAGTTCGATGCGGCGCAGCTCCGGCTGTTGGGCGCTTTGCTCCAGGGTTACGTTCACGCCGCTAAGCTCCAGTCCGTACGCCTCTTTTACGCGGGCGCGGACCGCTTCCTCCACCTGCTTCTGCACGTACGCCCGCACCTGCTTGTCACGCGCGCCCGCCAGCTTTTCTGCGATGCGCTTCCACTCGGCATCGGCGGGGCGGTCCAGCTCTGCCTGATAGCGGTCAATCTGGAGCGCCAGTTCTTCCTGCGAGAGATTGAACAGGGAAAAAACGGGCGAAATGATCGTCAGCAAGAGAATCAAACCCATGACCATTTTGACGTACCGCTGCAGACTGGTATTGGGCAGGATCAGATCGAGAAAGGCGGCGAGCAGCACCAGCAGGATGATTTTTTTCAGCCACAAGGTCAGCCATGTCATTCGCTTCACCTACCGAACCATCATGGAGATGTTGCCGGCCGCGATGATGATGGTAATGGCGAGAAAAAACATCAGACCCACCGTTGCCAGCGCGGCAAAGACGAACACGAGGCTTTTGCCGATCGTCCCGAGCGCACTGATGATCGGGCTGTTGCCAAGCGGCTGCAGCACCGCCGACGAGAGATTGTAGATCAGGGCCAGCACCAGGATTTTGATGGCCGGAAACGCGCACAGGATGACGAGGATCAGCACGCCCGCCAGACCGACTGCGTTTTTTACCAGGAGCGACGCATTCAGCACGGTGTCGGCGGCGTCGGAAAACATCCGTCCCACGATGGGGATGAAGTTGCCGGTGAGGTATTTGGCCGTCCGCAGCGTCACCCCATCCGCCACCGCCGAGGTCGCCCCCTGGATGGAGATGACGGCGAGGAACATCGTCAAAAACGAGCCCAGCGCTCCCATCGCAATATTTCGCAGCAGCGTCGCCAACTGTGTCACCTGGTACCGCTCCGAAAACAGGCTGGCGATGGACAGCATGGCGGACAGAAACAGCAGCGGGAAAATGATCGCGGAAATGAACAGCCCGCTGGTGTTGATCATGAAGATAATCAGCGGATGAAACATCGTCGCCGACGCCAGGTTGCCCACGGAGGCGAGCAGGGCTATCACCAGGGGAATCATCGCCAGCATGAAGTCGGACATGTTGTTGATCGCGTCCTTGGCGTAGGTGATGGCCACGTGAAAGCTGTTGATTGCCAGCACCATCAGCACCAGATAGGCAATAGAGTAGGCGACGATGGTGACCGTGTTCCGTTCAAACGCGTTTTGCATCGTTTCCAGGATCATCGCAAACACGGTGATGATGATGATCGAGCTGAGCAGTTTGCCGTTCATCAAAATCTCGTGAAGGAAGAATTTGGCCATGCCCTTGAGAAACCCCGTGATGCTGAGCTCCCCTTGCTGCATCAGCAATTGGATGAAGCCAGGTGCTTTCACGTCGGGCAGGTAGCCCTTGTACTCGCGCTGGAGCTGCCGCCAAAACTGCTCCACACGATCCAACTCGAGGCCGTCCGCTTGATCCTTGACCAATTCGTCGATGGTCTGGGCGGCGGGAGCGGGTGAAGCCGATACGGTGACGGCCGGCAGCACCACCAGCAGAATCAGCAGGATGACCGACAAGCCTGCACGCGCCACACGCATCTGCATCCCTCCTCTCCCTTACGCCGGCAATAGGTTAATCACGGTTTCGATGATGATTTGAATGATCGGAACGGCCATGACCAGAATCAGCACCTTGCCCGCCAGCTCAATTTTGGAAGCGATTGCTCCCTGGCCCGCATCCCGCGTCATTTGAGCGCCAAATTCGGCAATGTAGGCAATTCCGATGATTTTGAGGATCGTTTCCAGAAAGACGAGATTCAGATCAGCCTGCACGGCCAATTTCTCGAGAATGCGGATCACTTCGGCGATCTTGCCGATGAGAAAGTAGAAGATGAACACGCCGCTGGCAAGCGCCAGAAGAAAGGCGAACATCGGCTTCTGCTCCTTGATGACCAGCGCGAGAATCGTAGCCACCAGTCCCAGCCCGACGAGCTGCACGATTTCCATTCTGCCTTCCCTCCTCAGTTGAACAGGAAGACGCGTTTTACCTCGGAAAACAGGTCGCCAATAAAGTGAGCCACCATGTACAGCACGATGATGAACCCCACCAGCGTCGCCCAGTGCGCGATGTCTTCCTTGCCCGCCTGCTTCAGCACCGTGTGCAGAATGGCCGTGATAAACCCAACCGCCCCGATCTGAAAAACAGGTGTCAAATCAAAATCCACTGTGAACACCTCGCCTTTAGAACATCAGGATGACGACCAGCAGGCCGCACAGGAAGCCAAGGCTTTTGTACATCTTTTCGTACCGCCCTTGCTCTGCGCGCGCCTCTTCTTCCAGTCCGCGCAAATGGGTGACGGCAAGGCGCAAATGTTTCTGCTGGTCTTCCCGGTCGGACGAGCCGAGAACCTGCCCCAGGCTGCTCAACACATCGCGTTCCTGCCTGCGCAGTGCTGTCTGCGGCCAATGTGCGTCGATCGCCTGCCGGAGGGCGTCTTCCGCCGTCTGGGCCCGCTCGGTGATCAACAGCTCGGCCGCAGTCAAAAACAGACGGCCCACCTCGTCCGGTACGCGATGTCCAATTTTGACGAAGGCACGGTGCAGGGGGGTCAGACCGTACACGATTTCCGTCTCCAGCATCTGCAAGGCGACCAGCAGGGCGCGCAGCTGCACGGGACGAAACGCGTAATTGCGGCCGATCTGCCAGCCGATCATGGACGCGGAGAACAAAATCAACACGGCGCCAATCAGCTTAACCATGCGATTTTCTCCCTATCCACCCGAGTCAGGCTGCCATCGTAAACCGCTTCGACCGTCCCTACGCCATTTGTCCTGCTGAGCAGGATGTAGCGGGAAAACGCGCCGTACTGGATCAACCTGCCCAGTGTTGGTCGCTGAGCCACTTCGCTGACATCGGCGCCGTGCGCGGTGCAGATGACCGCTACCCCGGCGTGAATTGCCTCCCACACCGCCTCTCCGTCTTCGGTCCGGCCGATTTCGTCGACGATCAGCACATCTGGCGACATCGAGCGAATCAGCATCATCATCCCGACTGCTTTGGGACAAGCATCCAGCACATCGGTGCGCGGTCCGACGTCCCGCTGCGGCACGCCGTTGAGGCAGCCGGCCAATTCGGAACGCTCGTCCACAATGCCGACTTTCCGGCTGGACGCCCATTCGTTGCCGTAGCTTAAAGAACGGGCGATATCGCGCAGCAGCGTCGTTTTTCCGCACTGCGGGGGAGAAATGATCAGGGTGTTGTGCACGCGTCCATTCTCGAACAGAAACGGAAGCACGCGGTGTGCCGCCCCTTTTTTCTCGCGGGCGATGCGGATGTTGAAGCTGGTGACGTCGCGGATGCCTTTTACTTCTCCCTTCTCCATCACCACTTTGCCGGCGATGCCGATGCGATGGCCGCCGACGACGGTGATGTATCCCCGCTTCAGCTCTTCTTCCAGCGCGTATAGCGAGTGTTGGCTCACCTGGTTGAGCAGCTTGACCGCCTGCTCCTCTGAAAAGATCCACCCCTGTCTGGCAATCGCGGTCAGCTGGCCGGAAGGCGTCACATAGCTGGACTGCTGTCCGTAACGTATTTCCATCGGCTGATTTTGCCTAAGGCGTATCTCCTCCAGATGCTCTCTGACGGCGGAGGGCAGCGCGGTCAGAATGCTGCGGACGGACGCCGGCAAAATCGCCATGATCTCCTTCACCATCGTCCCCTCCTTTTGCGGCTGGCGGGTGGTGCCAGCCTTTGTCCACTTTGACTTACCTCCATCCTATGCGCCCATGGACGAGTTTTATGCCAAGAAAAAACGCCTGCCGCAGGGCAAGCGCCAAACGGCAGACGCGCATGCGAAGAGACAAGCCAGATTGACCGGCAAATCCGGCCGCGGGCTCGTATGTCTGCCGGAATCGATGTACTCATGTCGGGTTGATCGGCTCGTACTCGGCTTCGTTGCGATACGGCTCGACGATGTAGTGGTGGTAGCCTTCACCGTCCACACCTTCGTGAAAAAAGAGAACCTCCCGGCAGGATGGACACTCAAGGGCGTGCGACGACAAGACGTGATCACGCTCTCCTGTCTCGTACAAATACGCCTCCTCATCGTCATCGTGATCGGCGAATGACTCGTACGCTGCCTGCCCATCCACGGAACAGTCCTCTACGGTCTCGTACAGGGCCTCATCGTCGTTGAACAGGTACAGCTCCACGTCTTCCAGGTCTTCGTCGATGGCCTCCGCGTAACGCTCCGTTTCTTCCACGCGGGCGTGCAGCTCGCGGAACGCACCGTAGATGTCGTCGACCAGTTCAATCATCTCCGCGAGAATCTTTCCCTCGCGGCTGTTCTCCTGTATGTCCAGTCCTTCCGCCAATCCGCGCAGATAGGCAATGCGGTTTTCCAACGTTTCCAACATGATGGGCTTCCCTCCTCTAACCGGTGCTTGCCCTATTGTTCCCGAAAGACGTTCTGGTTACCAATCCAATCTGCCGAACATGTCCGCTTACTTGCGCACGCCGATAAAGATGCAGACGATGCCGAGGAAGATCCAGGCAATTTTGGTGAAACTGATCCGGTCCGACATGCCGATCAACCCGACGGTCGTGGTCGTCAGCAGCACCAGCGGCCCAACGATTGCCAGACTGGAGTTGATCAGCAGGGCCTTTTCCACTTGGTTCACCTTCAAGATCAGCAGGGCGACCAACAGTTCAAGCGTTCCGGACATCATCCTGAGCGCAGCCATCCCGAGTATTGCTTTTTCCCACATCCAGCCTCGTCCTCCCTCCTCTTCCTCACTCTATGCCCGTCCTCGCCGGTTTCATCACACCTTTTGGCTGGGCAATAGCCTATGGGCGATTGGCTCACTCCTTTTCGGCCGCCTACATACACTGAAGCAAACGCCTAAAAAGAAATGAGGAAACCGCCAATGCTAGACAGCGACATCCCATTCTGGCCCGTGAGCTGGTCTGATCCGTTTGGCGAGCGGCAATCCAAACCGCGCTCCCGCGGATTGACCATGGTCATCGACAAAGGGCTTGGGCTGAACACCTTTCAAGATCTGATGGAACTGGCCGCGCCGTATATCGACATTTACAAACTGGGGTTTGGCACTTCGACGCTCTATCCCGCCGGTGTTCTGTACCAAAAAGTGGCGCTCGCCAAGGCACTTGACCTGCACATCATGCCGGGCGGCACCCTGTTTGAGATTGCCATCCGCCATTCGTCACCGGAAGCGTACATGGCCAGGCTGCTTGACCTCGGTTTCAACGCGGTGGAGATTTCCGACGGAACCTTTCCGCTCTCTGACGACATGCGCCGTCGGGCAATCGCTGCTGCGGCAGACGCGGGGTTGACGGTATACACGGAATTTGGCAAAAAAGCAGCCCATTTCCGGGCGGAACGCAACGATCTGCTGCGCACGCTGGAACAGGATGTGCGCGCGGGCGCCAGCTACGTGATCGTGGAAGCGCGGGAGAGCGGAACAGTCGGCGTGTTTGACTGCGAAGGCATGGTGGATCACGCGTTTGTGCAGGAGATCGTCCAGGCGGCCGGGGACCTTGCCTGTCGGCTGATCTGGGAGGCGCCGCACAAGGAACAGCAGGTGGCCTTGATCCGCACCCTGGGGTGTGACGTCAATTTGGGAAACGTCGCCTATACAGACATCCTCGCCGTGGAGACCCTGCGCCGGGGCTTGCGGGCGGATACGGCGGCTTTGCTGGAGGGAAGGAGGATCGCTCCATGAGAATAGCGGTGGTGCCGACCGTGGAGGAGATACGTTTTGATCAAATCAGCAACCGCGTCGTCGTGGTGATCGACGTGCTGCGTGCCTCCAGCACGATCGTCACCGCTTTAGGCAGCGGATTTCAAGAGGTCCTCCCGGTGGAGACGATCGGCCAGGCCCACGCGCTGCGCTCGGCCGAAAGCGTTCTTGCCGGTGAACGGCACTGCCGCAAGATCGCCGATTTCGACTGCAACAATTCGCCGACCGAGCTGGCCCGACAGACCCGTGCCGGACGGCAGTTGGTTCTCACCACGACCAACGGCACTCGCGCGATTCAAAAAGCCGAGCGGGCCCAGGTTCTTGTCATCGGCTGTTTTTTGAATGCCACCTCCTGTATCCGGTACGCCCTGTCGCACAAACTGGACATCACGCTGTACTGTGCCGGCACTCGCTCCGAGTTCGCCCTGGAGGACGGACTGGCGGCCGGCCTGATGATCCACACAGCACAACAAATGCGCCCCCACATCCAGGTGTGTGACCTGGGGGAGGCGCTGAAAGCGAGCTATCTGTACGTATGCGACCGGCTGGAAGAGGTGATGGCTCGCACCACCACGGGCAAACGGCTGACCCAGCACCACTGCGAGGAAGACATCCGCTTCTGCTCCCAGATCGACCGCTACCAGTTGGTTCCGGTGGTGAAGGATCGACGCATACTCCCAACCCTTGTCTCATAAAGTGTAAGCAGAACAGGGACAGGGGTTTTGATGCCGATGATGCCAGGAGAAGTGATGCTTGTCATCCTGATCGTGATCGGGCTGCTCGGACGATCGCCGATCATCGCCACAGCCGCCAGCATCCTGCTGGTGTTAAAACTGACCGCACTGGAGCGATTTTTTCCCGCCGTCGAACGGCGCGGGCTGGAACTGGGCCTGTTGTTTTTGACCATCTCCGTGCTGGTGCCGTTCGCCAACGAAAAGATTTCCTGGCGGGATGTAACGCCGTTGTTTACGACAGTGATGGGCCTGCTCGCCATGGCAGGCGGCGCCATCGCCACGTGGATGAACGGAAAGGGGCTTGACCTGCTGCGCGCCGAGCCGCACATCATCGTCGGTCTGGTGATTGGCTCCATTTTTGGCATCGTCTTTTTGCGCGGCATCCCTGTCGGGCCCTTGATGGCGGCGGGCATCACCGCATTTGTTCTCAAGCTCTGTGAGTGGTTTGGCGGACGGACGTAACCGTCCGCTCAGTGTGTTGACAATCCGGCAAAGAAAAAAGGCTGTACCCTGTTTGGGTACAGCCTTTCGTGCAAACATCCGCGTTTATGCGCGGGAAACGTATTGTTCCGTGCGCGTGTCGATGATCAGCTTGTCGCCTTCTTCTACGAACAGCGGCACGTTGACCACAAAGCCGGTTTCCAGCGTTGCCTTTTTCGTCACGTTGGACGCAGTGTCGCCTTTTACGCCCGGCTCGCACTCGGTCACTACCAGTTCAACCGTGTTCGGCAGTTGAATACCGATGGTCTCACCGTTGTACTGCATGATCTGTACGTTCATGTTTTCCTTGAGGAATTTCAGTTCGCGCTCAATTTGCTGACGCGTGAACGTGATCTGCTCGTACGTCTCGGTATTCATGAAGGTGTACTCGTCACCGCTGTTGTACAGGTACTGCATTGTCGACGTTTCAATACGGGCCGGGTTCACCTTTTCACCGCCACGGAACGTCATTTCCGTGATGTTGCCGTTGCGCAGGTTGCGCAGCTTGGAACGAACGAAAGCTGCACCTTTCCCGGGCTTTACGTGTTGGAATTCGATTACCTGATAAATGTTGCCATCTACTTCGATGGTCAAACCAGTACGAAAGTCGTTCACAGAAATCATGGTAGTCCTCCCAATCAACGAATAACACAACTAGTATAAATTAGACCGGCAAAATGAGCAACTCTTTCGTCGAGGTTGTCAGTACCTCGTGGCCGTCCGCGGTGATCAGCACGTCGTCCTCGATGCGCACCCCGCCAAGGCCGCTGATGTAGATGCCCGGCTCCATCGTGACCAGCATGCCCGGTTCCAGCACGAAGGGACTCACCGTCGACAGATTGGGCAGCTCATGCACTTCCACGCCCAGGCCGTGACCCGCGCTGTGTCCGTACGCGTCTCCGTAGCCCGCGGCAGTGATGATCTCGCGCGTGACAGCATCCGCTTCCTTGCCGGTCACACCCGGTTTCAAGGCCGCTACGCCGGCGATCTGGGCGCGCAGGACGATGTTGTAAATCTCCTTCAGCTTGGGGTCCGGTTCCCCGACGGACAAGGTGCGGGTGATGTCGGAGTTGTATCCTTTGTAGGCCGCACCGAAGTCCAGCGTGACCATTTCGCCCGCCTGGATGACCTTCTCGCTGGCTCGCCCGTGCGGCAGTGCCCCACGCACACCGGACGCCACGATGATGTCAAACGCAGCAGCTTCCGCACCGCGTTTGCGCATGAAAAACTCCAGCTCCAACGCCACGTCCACCTCGCGGACGCCTGGTTTGATGTAGCCCTGAATATGCTGGTACGCCTCGTCGGCGATGCGCACTGCTTCGCGGATGATCGCCAGCTCGGAGGGGTCCTTGTACATGCGCAGTTTTTCCATCAGACCGCTCGTCGGCACAAGCTCGACACCGTCAAACGCCTTGCTCCATTCCTGATAGGTGCCATACGACACGCTGCTCTCAAAGGCAAGCCGCTTTACGCCCGCTTCCTTCAGCACGCGGGCGATCGCTTCCACCGGTTTGCGTTCGTTGTTGACCACACGAAAATGGGGCGCCTGCTCCTGCGCCTGCTCGATGTAGCGGAAGTCAGTGACGAGAAATGCCTCTTTTTCCGTCACGATCACCCAGCCGGTGGAGCCGGTAAAGCCGCTCAAGTAAAACCGGTTTTCCTTCTTTTCCGTAATCAGCGCATCTGCGCCGAGCTGCGACAAGGCGTCGCGAAGTCTCACAAGCCGTTGTTCCATGACCCTCTCCCCTTTGATTTTTTGTTCTTCCGTGCCTTTATCCCTGCGTCAGTTTGCGGACCAGTGCGCGCAGCGCCCATTCGTATCCGTCCGTTCCCAGTCCGACCACCTGTCCCAGCACGACCGGCGCGATGACAGACTGATGGCGGAACGGCTCGCGAGCGTGAACGTTGGAAATATGTACCTCGATCGTCGGCAGCGCCACCCCTGCCAGCGCGTCCCGCAGTGCGTAGCTGTAATGGGTGAAGGCGCCGGGATTGATCACGATGCCGTCGTGCACCCCTTTGGCCCGGTGAATGGCGTCGATCAAGACGCCTTCATGGTTGGACTGACAGTGTTCCAGCCTGCCGCCCAGTTCCTCCATCACTTTTTCCAGCCGAGCAAGCACGTCGTCCAGCGTCTCGCTTCCGTACACGTCAGGTTCCCGCTTCCCCAGGAGGTTGAGGTTCGGGCCGTTCAGCAGCAGGACGGATACCATCGTCCATTCCTCCCCGTGTGAGATTCAGTTGAACATCTTTTTGTAAAAAGATTTTTACTAGAGAAATATTTTACCACACAGAGGAAGGGCTTGAACAGCATCAGGCTTTGTCTGATTGCTCCAGCGAGATCGACATCCCGGCAAACAGGCCGAATGACAGATACCAGGCCAGTTCGGTGCTGAGCGTCGCTTGATTCCAATTGCCGATGCGAAAGAAGTACCCTGCCACGGCAAAAAGGATCAGGCCGTACAGCAACCCGAACCACCACAAGCGGATTTTGCCGAACACTAGCGAATACAAGAAGACGGCCACGATCGTCTCCACGAGCAGCATCAGCGCCCCCAGTCCGACGCCCGCCCAGGAGTTTGCCCTCACCATGCCGAGAATCGGCCGGGCGAACGCTTCCACGCCGTATGGTGTGAAGTTCAGATAATGGGCGGCAGCGCGGATCAGCCCCCACACAACCGTCCCCCAGAAAGCCACTTCTCCCACCTTGGCGAGCGCCAGCGCTTTTGCACTGCCCTGCTGCCCGGCCGACAAGCCTGCCGTGCCCTGCTGTTCCGCCTTTTGTGTCCTGGTTGCGTCCATGTGCATCACCTCAGGTGTAGTATGCGCCGCAGTTCCGGTTTTCACTAATTGTTGACAATTGAACGGCAGCGTGTGAACTGCTTATAGCCTGCGCGTGCCGTTTCCGGTACAATATGTGGTAAGGAAGGTGATAGGATTGGCGCAGCAAAACGTACCCAGTTACGGCGGGCAGGCCGTCATCGAAGGCGTCATGTTTGGCGGCAAACGAGTGACCGTCACTGCCATCCGCAGGAAAAATCAGGAAATCGAGTATTACGAAGCTCCGCGTTCGGAATATAAATGGGCAAACAGCATGAAAAAAATCCCCTTTGTCCGCGGTATCGTCGGCTTGATCGAAGCCAGCGCAAACGGAGCCAAACATCTGAATTTCGCTACCGAACGGTACAGCATGGAATCGGACGACGACGTGGCATCAGGACCGTCCAAGCTGCAAATGGTGCTCGGCGTAGCCGTGGTCGGGGTGCTATCGTTCTTGTTCGGCAAGTTTGCCTTCACGCTGGTGCCGGTCTTTCTCGCCCAGTTTTTGCTCGGACAGTGGGTGCCGGCGGGGATTCCCCAAAACCTGGCGGAAGGTGTGATCAAACTCCTGCTCTTGCTCGGCTACATTACAGCGATCGCGCAGGCACCGATCATCAAACGTCTGTTTCAATACCACGGAGCCGAACACAAGGTGATTAACGCGTTTGAATCCGGGGTAGAATTGACAGTAGAGAATGTGCAAAAATTTTCCACCCTGCACTACCGCTGCGGCAGCAGCTTTCTGATCTTTACGGTGATCGTCGGGGTCATCATCTACTCGCTGTTCACCTACGAAACACTGTGGGATCGCGTGGTGCAGCGCATCGTACTCCTGCCTCTGGTAATCGGGGTATCGTACGAAGTTCTGCAGTGGACCAACAAATGGCGCGATACACCGATCCTCCGCTATTTGGGTTACCCAGGACTGTGGCTGCAAAAAATCACGACCCGCGAACCGGACGACAGCCAGGTGGAAGTGGCGATCGCCGCGTTTCTCAAAATGCGGGAACGGGATCAGGTCGCAGGCAAAGAGCGACTCATCTCCGCCGGATAACGTTGAGGCATATAGAATACCATTGAGGTGAAGCCCTATGTTACGCCACATCCCCCCTATCATCGTCGCGTTGCTGCTGTTGGCCGCCTACGGCTTTCTGAGGCAGGTCATCGACAATCCTGTCGGCACCTTGATCGTGATCGGCTTGTCCGTGCTGCTGTTTGTGGCAGTGCGAAACTACCTGCGAAGCGGCTCGGTTTTCTCCTCTGCCTACCGGCACAAACAGCCGAAGCCTAAAACCGCACCGCGCCCGACGATGAAAAAGTCGTCGCCGGCAAGCCGCAAAAACCACCCGTTCCGTGTGATCGAAGGAGCCAAAAGCAGGGCAAAGAACAAGCAGAACGAGAGCGACCCAAAGAACCACATCTCGCAGTAACATCAGGCAAAACACTTCTACCCGATTCGTATTCCGTCCGTTTATGCAAAACAGGCTGCCTATACGAGGCAGCCTGTTTTTTTGTTTGGTCCTGGCGGTATGCTGCGGAATACTTCGACGTACTGCTCGAAGTTCCATTTGGCCAGAAACTGGCGGGCCGCCTCTTCCCCCGAACGTATCAGGGCTGCGCGCAGCTCAGGAGGAAGGCCGAAATGCGTGGTCCGCACCCCCAGCGTCGGAATGAAGATCGTCCGTACTGCCTGCGCCCGCTCCACATACAGCCGGTCGTGGGCGTCCAGCATCGTGGTGATCAGGCTGCGGGTAAACGAAAAAAGGCCCCGAATCCGGTACGCTTCCCGCTCCACCCGTTTACTGTGCAGGCGAAACCCGATTGTCGGCCAGCGCGGCTTTCCGGGAACGTCAAACAGCCAGACCGGATAATTGCTCAGCAGCCCGCCGTCCACGATATAGTGCGGTTCCCCGTTTTGCTGCAACCGGACCGGCTGAAAGAAATACGGCAGCGAACACGACATGCGGACGGCCCGGGCGATCGGGAATTCTTCCGGGACGATGTCAAACTGGACGAGATCGTCCGGCAAAACCAGCATTTTTCCCGCCGTGATGTCGGACGCGATGATCCTGAGCTTGCCCGGAGGCAGATCCCCAAAGGTGCGTATGCCTTTTTTCCGCAGCAATTCGTCCATAAACCTTTCAATCCGGTTGGTCCGGTACATCCCCTGCCGCACGAACAATTCGTACAATGGACCGATGACCGGCAGCCGACCGAGGCCGCGCCGCTCGAGAAAATGCAGATAGTCCAGCCGCTCAAACACAGGCCTGAGCTCTCCGCTCTTGTAACCCGCCCCGAGCAGAGCGGCGACAAACGAGCCCGCCGACGTGCCGGCCAGGTTCTTCCACGTATAGCCGTGCTCCTCCATCACCTGCAGCGCTCCGATAAAGGCAATCCCTTTCACTCCGCCGCCCTCAAACACCGCGTCCGCCTGCATGCTCTCACCTTCCCTTCCCTCCTTATCAAATATAGGGAGGTGGCTTGTCGATTACGACAAAAAACGCAAGCCGGTCAGGCTTGCGTCAGTGCAGTTATTCTTCCTTTTGCTCGTCTTCCTGTCGGATACGGCGCAGCTCCTCAATACGCGACGGGTCGGCGTGAAAATACTGGACGAGATACTCCAGGCAGGTGATCGACTCCCAGCTGAGATGGTGCTCGATCCCTTCCACGTCCCGATAGATGTGCTCCTCGTCCACGCCGATGACGCGCATGAACTCTTCCAGCAGACTGTGACGATCCACCAGGCGCTTGCCGATTTTCTTGCCTTTTGGCGTCAGCACCAGGCCGCGGTATTTTTCATAGACCAGGTAGTTGTCTTTGTCCAGCTTCTGGACCATCTTGGTAACGGATGAGGGATGCACTTCCAACGCTTCCGCGATATCGGAGACACGGGCGTAACCTTTTTCTTCGATTAAAGTGTAAATGCGTTCCAAATAGTCTTCCATACTGGGAGTTGGCATGTGAATCCCTCGTTTCCACACGGTATTTCAGGCGGGATGAAAAACCTTGTGGCCAAGGCTTTTCAAACGCACGTAAAAACATAATACCGTGGAAAGCGCGACGGTTGCAAGAAAAACCTGCCTACTGCGGCTGTTTTTCCGCGTTCATCGCTCGCACGTACCGTACCAGTTCCCGGCCGAGCGTCTCCATGCGTTCCTGCAAACGCGGATCTTTCAGCGTCCCGTCCGGCGCAAAGGCGTCGTAGGCGCTGGGAATGCTCGGGCTGGACGGCAGAGGCCAGGCGTGCAGATTGCGCATGATCACCTGCAGGGTGTTTACCGTATTGGTCGCGCCCATGCTGCCTCCTGCCACGCCAAGAATGGCTACCTGCTTGTCGCGCAAATGGCGCCCTTCCAAAAAGTCGAGCGCGTTTTTCAAGGCGCCAGTGATGCTGCCGTGGTACTCCGGCGAACCAATCACCAGCCCGTCCGCTTCCGATACCTTTTGCACAAAACGATGCACCGTCTCCGGATACGTGGAGGCGTCATCGCGATTGTCGTAGACCGGCATCGGCCATTCGGCCAGGTGAATCAATTCCGTTTCCGCTCCCGCTTCCCGGGCGGCCTTCAACACGATCTCTACCGCCAGTTTGGTTGTTGACTGCGCGTTCATGCTGCCAGCAATGCCGACAATTTTCATCTTATTCACCTCAAATGGGGGAGTTGTCTAAAGTACCTTCATACAGTATATCCATATATTAATAGTTTGTAAACACATATGTATCATTAATCACACTGTTCTGAACAAGCCTCTGTTCCTCATACATTGGTACCAGTGCGACAGATTTCATGACGCATGAACGAATTTGGGTTCCACGCTGGGAAAAGGATGATGTGAATGGACAGAAGCGCATGGCGAATCGCCGTCCTGTTCGCTGGGGCTGCGCTCGGCGGTTCGTATTTCAGCGGTAATGAATGGCTGCGCTTTTTTGCCTATTTCGGCTCGTGGGGGACGATTGGCCTTGCTGCTGCCAGCATCGGACTGGGGTGGATCGGCTGCCGTGTGCTGGTCTCCTGTCATCGCCAGGGGGTGCGTACGCTCCACGATCTGCTTTTGCACTGGTTTGGCCCTACATTCGCTCCCACCTTCTCCGTGTTGATTCACCTCTCCCTCTTGGCTTACGCGGGAGCGACAGCAGGCATGCAGGCAATGCAGCACATGGCTGGTGCGTGGAGCTGGCTGTTTGTGCTCGCCCCCCTGCTCCTCGCCGTGGTGGTTGTCTCTCAGGGGTGGACGACGATCCTTAGGGGGACAGCCGCCTCACTTGCCGCCGGACTGCTAATGCTTGGGTTTGTGTTTGCCGAACAGCGCCACGTGCCGATTCCTTCGCTCGGATACCAATTCAACGCTCTGTGGCTGATCCAGGCCGTGCTGTACCTCTCCCTGCATTTACTGGTCTGTCTGGTCGTCGTCCTGCCGCTTGCCACCCGCGCGCCCCGCCAGAGCACGATACGTGCGGGCGTGTTGGCGGGCACGCTGTTCTTTTTCTTCGCCTCCCTGCTGGGACAGGCGATCCTTTTGGCTCACTGGCACGACGTCCACTCCGCCGCCTTGCCGCTTGCGCACATTCTGGCTTCTCTCATGCCGTTTGCCGACCTGCTGCATCTGTTGTTGGCACTCGGACACGCCGGCCTCATCCTGGGCGCACTCGTTTACGCGATGGCCGTGCCCGTGGCGGTGCGCCACGATCTGCACATGGGGCCGCTGCTGCTGGCGATGCTGGCCGGGGCCGGTCTGTTTGCACTGCTGCCACTGGTAAGCGTCACGGCAGCCAATCTGGCCGCAAGCAGCGCCACGTACTGCGGACTGTTGCTGCTGGGGCGCCTGTTGTGGAAAGGCAGGAAACCACGTCCCAAACCGCCCGCGTGAGCACAACCCGCTGCATCATCAGGCCATGACGGGGAGGATGACATCGACCGTCGTTCCTTTGCCCGGTTCGCTGGAAATCACGATTTGGCCGCCGTGCTCCTGGATGATCCTGCGGCTGACCATCAGGCCAAGTCCGGTCCCCTTTTCCTTGGTGGTGTAAAAGGGCTCGCCCAGGCGCGGAATCTGTTCCGGGTCGATCCCGCCCCCCGTATCAATGATCCTGATTCGCACCTCGCCTTTGTCCAGCTCTTCCGCCTCCACCCGGAGGTGTCCCCCGTTTGGCATTGCTTCGATGGCATTTTTGCACAAATTGATGAAAACTTGCTTCAACTGGTTTTCTTCACAGGTGATGAGCGGCAAATTCTCCGAGATTCGGGTGTGAATCTGGATGTTGTTTAAGATGGCCTGGCTGTCCAGGAGTGAGAGAACGTTTTTCAGGATGCCGCCCACTTCCCGCTGCTGATACTTGACCGCCTGCGGCTTGGCCAACAGCAAGAGTTCGCTGACGATCAAGTTGATCCGATCCAGTTCGGAGAGCATGATCCCGCAGTACCGATTGGCTTCAGCGGACGACTGCATTAATTGGATAAAGCCGCGCAGCGCAGTCAATGGGTTGCGGATCTCGTGGGCGATTCCCGCCGCCAGCTGCCCGACGGCAGAAAGCATGTCCGACTGGCGGAGCAGTTCTTCCGCCCGCTTTTTCTCCGTAATGTCGCGGGTGACGATCATAAAACTGATCACCCGTCCTGTCTCATCCACAATTGGTTTGCAGCGAGATTCCAGGTTGACCCAGTGGCCGCCGTTGTGCAGGAAGCGGAATTCGACCGAAGCCATTTCACCGGTTTGACCGATGCGCGCAATCGCCTGCCGGACAGATTTCTGGTCATCCGGATGCACCCGATCCATGAAGTCGTACACCTGATTGAACTGATCGAGCGGATACCCCAGAATCGACTCATGCGAAGGAGACATGTAGGTCACCGCACCGCTCCCCTCGTACACGCAGATCATGTCGGTCATGTTTTCGGCGATCAGCCGGTACTTTGCTTCGCTCACCCGCAGGCGATGCTCCACGCGCTTCTGTTCGGTAATGTCCCGCGCGCTGCCGACAATGCCGATCACTTTCCCCTCGCCGTCGTAGATCGGCGCCAATGAGAGGGACACGTGCAGGGGTTGGCCGTTTTTGTGAATGCGGACCGTTTCCAGCCCAATGATGCGCTTGCCATTCAGCACTTGTTGATGGTAGTAGTCGGCTTCTTCCTGCAAATGCGTGGGGATGAACGGCAGCGGCCGGTCGATCAATTCTTCTTCGCTGTAGCCAAAGATGATTTCTGACGCCTGGTTGATGCGCTTGATGCGGCCGTTGACGTCAATCACCGAGATGGCGTCGGGGGTTTGCTGCAGAATGGACTCCAGCAGTTCTTTCGTGGCCAGTCCGTCCATTTCCACCCGCTTCTGGTCGGTGATGTCCCGCCCCAGCATCAGGAGGGAGACTTTATGGGTCAGTGGATCCATGACCGGTACCTTTACCAGGTCGATAAAGCGTGTCGATCCGTCCGGCTGCTCAAACACTTCGACGCGACGGAACGGTTCTCCCGATCGAAAGACGAGTTCGTCGGTTTCCCGGCAGCTGAACAGACTTTGCCGGTAACGGTCCGTCACGCCCACCAGCTCCGGACTGGCTGAGCAATCGCCGACAAAGAATTTCCCGGCCGCTTGATTGACGTATAAAAGATCGCCCGTTTTGCTCTTGATGAACAGGAGGTCCGGGACGGCGTCGAAATAGCTGCGGAATCTGTGCTCCCGATAGCGGACTTCCTGTTCCAGTTGACGGACGTGCCGCAGCAGGTACAAGATCAAGAGGAAGGCCGCCACCTCCAACAACTCCAGGACACCGAACAGCAGTCTCCCATTGGCTTGGGAAGACCATACGGGCCAGTGTGCCACGGCGGTGACAACCGCCAGGGCGATTACCGCCAAGAACGAAGGATACAGCGCTTGGGATTGCTTCATATCAACCTCCGTAACAGATGTAACTGATGGACATCCCCGTATTGCGGTTGGGGATGTTATTTTATTCGGAAATTTCCGATAAATGACGCGAAACATTACGGTGACGCTGCTGTTCCGGATTGCCCACGACACGATCGCGGTAAACGCATTGCCGCACCAGCCACATCTCCCTTTGCCGGGAATCACTGATTCACACTCTGCACAAAGTGAGTGAATTTTTTTACATTCGCGAAAATTATACCTCTTTTATCAAAAATCGACCATTCCTTACCATTCGACAGATTTTGACAATTACTTCCGGAAGGCAACAAAACGCCCGCGTCTAGAAAACCTGCGCGGGCACGGCAAACGTCTGTATTTCCCTTTTCCTATCAATCCTCATCACTTGGGAGCGGGTCGGCCCGCCGGATACGCCGGGGTGTGTTCATCGGCAATCTCGCGCACGGCGGCCAGGACGATTTGCGCCGTACGGCTGAGCTGCTCCCGACTGATTCTGTCCACGGTGTCCTGCGAGAGCTCCCTCTTTCTGTCAGCGGGTACTGGAGCGACTAGCACGGCGGCGGGAATCCCGGCGCGGGCAAACACGGTCGCTTCTCCCCCTATGCCAGCCTCGCCAGGTCGAGCGGCGAAAAAAACGGCCCCCGCCTGCTCTGCCAGATCGGCGGGCAGATTTCGCAGTCCGTCCGCTGTAACCGCCGTCAATTCCCCCGCGTCCGCACTGCCGACGCCATTGAGGCAGAACGCAGCGACGATCTGCTGCTTCTCGGCTTCGGACAAGGAGCGCACGTAGGCATCAGCCCCCCGCGCCCCGTCGTAAGCCGCTCCCACACTGACGAAACGCACTTCCGTGTCAACCTGCTGACTGGCCAGAAGGCGGGCTGTCTCCAGCAGCACGGCCGCGCCGGACGCTCCCTCGTTGGCCCCCGGCGACGCGGGCGGAGAATCGTGGCGTGCGGTCACCAGTACCGTTTGACCTGTGTTTGCCCCCTTTGGCTTTCGCGCCGCGATCAGATTGTACGACGTGCGTCGGGTGGAGACACCGCCGATTACGTTCAGCTCAGCGGACACCTTTCCCTTTTCCAGCAGACGCTGACGCAGGAGTTCCCCTTCCGTTCGCGGGAGCAGCACGGCAGGTACGGCCATGTCGAGCGGTTCTTCCAGCGGTTCGTCCCATGCTCCGTCGTCGTCGTTGACGAGAATGACTCCCGCCGCCTGGACGGCCGCCGCGTTGCGCACCTTTTCCCCCAAGGGAATCTCTCCCCGCTGGATCAGGACGATCTTCCCTTCCGCCTGTATGCGGCTCATCTCCGCCGCCGTGCCTCTCCCGGCGTCAATGATCTCGGCTGCCGCCCTGCCGTTTGGTCCATGTGTCAAGGCGGTCACGTTCCACATGCGGTCGGGCCAGCCATCCGTGCGCAAGGAGAGCTGGGTCGGCTGGCTGTACACGTAATAGAAAAACGGCTGCAGCTTGGTCTCGTACCCGTACATGCGAAGCTGCTCTTCCACATAGACGAGGGCGGCAAACTCCGATTCCGTCGCCGCCGCCCGCGGCTGACGGGACAGGCGCTCTACGTGATCGTACAGACTGTCGGCGTCGATCTGTTCCTGCACTTCGGCCGCCGCCCCTGCCGGCAGCGGCAAATGTAAACTCATGACCAGCATGGCGCACAACGTCCATCTGCAATACGCCCTCATGGCATGCTCCTTTCGCAAGGCGTTTGTTTTTATTATGGGCAGGGGCTGTCGCCAGCGTCTAGTCAGAATAGTTTGTCAAATACGGGCACACAGCGTCATAGAGCGACAGCATTTGTGGCCCATCCGTAAAATCAAATTGACCCTTGTCCCCCGGTTTGGTAAGGTGGAAGGAGAATCCATCTACTGCTCGACGCGGATTTTTGCCTGTCCGCCGCCGGGGCTGCATATTTGTCGGATGGTTTTTTGCAAACAAGAAATGTCATAATTTTTGTGTAATCATGAAGGAGGATTTCGCCATGCTGTATGTGGATGGCAAGTGGGTCGAGGCTGACGAACTGGCCGTACACCCGGAAGACCGCGGCTACAACTTTGGTGACGGGATCTATGAGGTGGTCCGGATTTACAAAGGGAAAATGTATCAGTGGGACGCCCATCTGACCCGTCTGTTCCGCAGCGCGCGGGAAATCAAGTTGGACCTGCCTTGGACGGCGGCAGAACTGAAAGATATTGCTCAGCAGCTGATCGTCAAAAACAACCTGACGACGGACGATGACGCCATCCTCTACCTGCAGGTGACGCGCGGCGTTGCTCCTCGCCTGCACGATATCCCGAGCGGCATCCGCCCGGTCATCATGGGATTTGTCCGGCGCAAGGAACGCCCGCTGGCCGATATGAAAAAGGGGCTGACCGCCAAACTGGTGGAAGACATCCGCTGGCTCCGCTGCGACATCAAGACGCTGAACCTGCTGGGAGCCGTGCTGGTCAAGCAGTACGCCAAGGAGGCCGGCGCCCAGGAGTCGATCTTGCACCGCAACGGCATCATTACCGAGTGCAGCGCCTCCAACCTGTTTGCAGTCAAGGACAACGCCCTGTACACCCACCCCGCCGACAATCTGGTTCTGCACGGCATCACCCGGCAAACCGTCATCGACCTGGCAAAGGCAAACGGCATTCCGGTGCATGAGGAGGCGTTTGACATCCAGTTCCTCAAGCAGGCGGATGAGCTGTTCCTCTCCAGCACGACGGCGGAAGTGATGCCCATTGTCGCCGTGGACGGCCAACCGGTTGGCAGCGGCCAGGTAGGCCCGATGGTGCAAAAACTGCAGCAGCTGTTCGAGCAGCACATCTATTCCGAGGTGCTCGTGTAATACACTGAAACACATCCTGCTTTCCAATCTACGCAAGTGAAGCGGCTATCCGTATCGGGTAGCCGCTGCTTTTTACTGCTCATTTGACAGCCTCGTTCACGTTTTGGGGGCGCATCCGCAGCCGCAATCCCCAACTCAACAACGCAAACAGCACTCCCAGCAGTCCAAAAACGACGACAGCTTCCATTTTCGCCAGCAGCCATCCCGATACGACAGGTCCGGCGGCCATTCCCATGTACCGGATGAAGTTAAACAGCCCCATCGCACTGCCCCTGTTGTGCTCAAATTCATTTGCCATCATTGTCGAGTACAAAGGAGTTATGACCCCTACACAGATCCCGTACATTACCAGTGCCGTAAACATCCCGATTAACGAAAATGAATGGGTAACGGCAAAAAGCAGAATGCTGCCTGCCGCTACGGCGTGTCCGCCTGCACTCAGCGTATTGAGCGGAATTCGGGCTTGCAGGTAGGTAAAGATCGCGCTTCCCGCCATCGTGCTTAGCGCCAGCGGCAGATAAAGCAGCCCTACCAATTTCAGGCTTGCATGATAGTGATCCGTCAGCAAGACAGGCAGGTATACGATCACGGCGAAATACACGAAGAAAAACAGGAAACTCAAGATCAGTATCGCGCCCCCCGTTCTGTTTGTGAAAATGCCGCCATAGTGATTCAAAAGCCCGCCTTTCCTGACAGATTGTTTCCCTTCCGGAGTATCTTTCGGGAAAAACAGCTGATGGGCCACCAGGAGAATGGCGGAAGCAATTGCGAGAAACCAGAAAATTCCGGGATAGCCATGCCAGTCTCCCATCCATCCTCCCAGTACCGGGGCTACTGCAGGCGCAACAGACAGCAGCATTTGATACGTCCCCATCGCTTTTCCGCGTTGGCTTCCCTGAAACAACCTGCCAATGGTCGCTGCGGCAACAAGCGGGAGAGCAGCAGTTCCTGCCGCTTGCAGAACCCTGAACAGCAAAAACACTGAAAACTGATTGGTGACAGCGCACCCGATGCTGGAAACGACGGTCAACAGGATGGCCGGGATCAGCACAAATCGGGCCCCTTTCCGATCTACGAGCGGTCCGAGAACCATTTGCATGATCGCGGTAACGAAAATAAACAGCGATACCGACAAATTCACCAGGTTCATGGAGACGTGAAACGAGTCCCTGATCAGGGGAATGATCGGCGAGTAAATATTTTGGTTTAACGATGCAAAGAAGGCGCTGATACAAACCAGATACAAAATGAACGCGGCATTACCGTTAGCGCTCTTCACGGAGGGTCCCCTGCCTTTCCGCCAGTTCCTCCTTGATTTGCATGGTCAGTTCTCGGAGGAATTTGAGAATGGCATGCCGCTCCATCTCAGTAAAGCGGTCAAGAAACTGGTAGAACTGCTGTTCTTTCCGCTTGTGTATCGCTTCGTGCATCTCAAACACTTGCCGTCCTTTTGGCGTCAGCCGAAAATACACTTCCTTCTTGTTGTCCGTGAATTGGAAGCGTTTAATCAGGTCTGCTTCCAGCAATTTTGCCGTGATTTTGGTAATGTTTGCTTTGGACAAGTTCATTTTCTTGGCAATGGCACTGTTGTTGATCGGTTCATGCTGCCCGATACAGTCAATGACGTGAATGCTCGTCATATTTCGGGGCAAGAGTTTTCCCTGTTCACCCGTCGCCTGGTTCAAAAACTCCTGAATGTCGGTATCCGCCTTTTGCTCGTTCAGGTGCAGCAGCTTCATATACTGGTCATAAATCAGCTCGTGTGTCAGATCAGACATTGTTCCTGCACTCCCTTCGGATTTATCGTGCACATTTCTCACACAAAATTGTTAACCAGTAAACAATTTCATTTTATCCGCGGTCGTAAAATAATGTCAATGATCATTGTTGATAAGTTTTCGAAAATAATTTACATGTTAACAAAAGATTTCTGTCCTCACGAGCATGAAAAAAAGCTCTCAGGAGCCGGTGGTTTGGCCCCTGAGAGCTTGTCTAATCCGTATTCGTCCATTTGTCTGCCTGATTTCCTCCGACGAAAAACCTGTCCGTCAGCGGCGGAAGTTCCACTCGTCGGAAGCGTAGCGGGTACGAACCAATTCATCGGCCAAAGCCAATTCTTCAGCCGTCAGTTCTCCCGGTACCAACTCCACCTCCAGACCGGAAGCGAAGCCGTCGCGGAAGGCATGCACAGCCTCTTGCAGGCTGATCGGCCGGGGGCTTACCTCGTTGATCGTCACTGCCTTTTGCCGGAAGCTCTCCATCATGCGCTGTTTCACGCGCTCGGACGGGAAGTTGAGCAGCGAAAAGAGCAGTTCGACGTCCATCTCCAGGAGAATCGAACCGTGCTGCAGGATCACGCCTTTTTGCCGCGTCTGGGCGCTGCCCGCCACCTTTTTGCCCTCCACCACCAGTTCGTACCAGGAGGGGGAATCAAAGCAGGCTGACGAGCCGGGCGAGCTGTACTTTTCCTTTTCCTCCTCGGTGGCCAGCGAGACCATTTCCGCGTGCAGGCCGAGCCGCTGAAATCCGTGCAGCAGCCCCATGCTGATCACCTTGTACGCCTCCGTCACGCCGGACGGCATTTTCGGATGGCTTTCCGAAACGACGACGCTGTAGGTCAACTCCTGATCGTGCAAGACGGCCCGTCCCCCGGTGGGACGGCGGACAAAGCCCAGCCCTCGCTCACGCAGCGCCTCCAGGTTTATTTCCTTGGCCGCCTTTTGAAAGTAGCCGATCGACAGGGTCGCCGGATTCCATGTGTAAAATCGGACGGTCGGCGGTACCTTTCCTTCGCTGTGCAGTTGCAAAATCGCCTCGTCGACAGCCATGTTCATGGCCGGTGACATGGCTTCCGTGACGAGAAAACGCCATTGTTCCATAGTTCGACCTCCTCTTGCCCCATCCATTGTACGCCGCCGGCAGCCGGGACGGCAAGAGACGGACGATTCCATTGCACACGTGGACGCGCCTGTCCCTTATCGTTTCTTCCCCTACGTCACCGTACGATCTCCCTCCATCTTACCACATCATCCAGTCCGCCTGGCGTCGTCACCACCTGTAAAAGTGTCGAAAAGAGGCCCTAAGCCGCCGCTCGGAGAATCGCGTAAACAAACAAAAAAGCCGGGCAACCCACCCGGCGCACATGATCCACGTATCGAGGCAGCCATTTTTACGTGACGACAGCCCATGCAAAGCGCACGTGACAGCTCGCCTGATAACCGTCCGTTCGGTTCTGGAAGTATCGTTCCTGGATATCGGCCGAGCTTGCGTTTTCATGCAGACGCAGCCCCACACGTTCCAACTCGACAGCCAGCGTCGACGGGTCGAGGGCCGTTTTCATCGGCTCACCGATCTTGCTTAGCTCCTCCCGCATCTCTTTATCGTGCGGCGCGCCTTCTTCCGGCACAAAGTAATCGAAAATCACTGCACTGCCCGCAGGGGCTATCTCGGCAATGGAACGAAGCGTTGCGAACACTTCGTCGCGCGTCAGGTACATGGTGACTCCCAGCCAGCTAAAAAAGCTCTTCGTCTGCACATCGTACGCCGTACGCTTCAGTGCATCAGCCAGGCGTTCCTTTGTGAAATCCACAGGCACAAAGTGGAGATGTGACGGGGTCTCCCATTTCAATTCAGCCAGCCGATCGCGTTTGAAGGCTTGCGTGGCCGGGTGGTCTGCTTCAAATACCTGCAGTTGACGCAGAAGATCGGGACGGCGGAACGCAAACGTATCCAACCCGGCCCCGAGTATGACATACTGCCCGATCCCTTGTTGTACCGCGAGCTCAAGGTTGTCTTCCGCATATCGCGAGCGGCTGAGAACATGAGACAGTCCCATCGCCTGCAGGAACGGCCGCAGAGCGTCAGCCGCCTGACCGGAGCGTGCCAGGCCGGCTTCCGGGACGGGAATCTGAAGGGCACTGGCCAATCCTTGTTCAATCAGCACACGTCTTTCCTCTGGTATCAGCTCGAAGGCGAGAAAGTCATCAAAAATTTTCGGGGTGTCATTCATGGTATGGTAGGCGCGCATGTAGGCGGTCATGATCGCGGTCAGACTGACGTGGTTTTCTTGCAAGGTTATCTCCTCCTTTGTACTGCCGATCTTACAAGGAATGGAAAGACGGCGTGTACAAAGAAGTATACACAGACCAGCAAATTGTTTCAATCGTTAATTTTTAATCATATCATAAAATTTAAATTTTGTCAAGGGATTAGGTCTCCAGCTGTGATGTTCGCAGATGTTCGCAATCTGTCGGGAGTCTTCCTGCTCGCAATCCGTATGTGGACAACGCAAAAACCGCCCGAAAAAAACGGGCGGTTTCAATCGGTTATGCTTGTTCCGGCTGGTAACGGAGGATCGGCTTGCGTGCTGCCGTCGCTTCGTCGAGGCGCTTGACCACCGTGGTGTGCGGCGCTTCCTGAACGATTTCCGGGTTTTCTTCGCACTCGCGGGCGATTCTCAGCATGACCTCGATAAACTCATCGAGCGTTTCTTTTGTCTCCGTCTCCGTCGGCTCGATCATCAGACATTCGTCGACGATCAGCGGGAAGTAGATCGTCGGCGGGTGGTAGCCAAAGTCAAGCAGACGCTTGGCGATGTCCAACGTACGGACGCCCAGTTTTTTCTGGCGGACGCCGGAGAGGACAAATTCGTGCTTGCAGACGCGGTCGTACGGCAGCTCGTAGGCCGACGCCAGCTTTCTCATCATGTAGTTGGCGTTCAGCACGGCGTTTTGCGAGACTTGCAGCAGCCCTTCCGGCCCCATCGTGCGGATGTAGGCGTAGGCGCGGACCAGGATGCCAAAGTTGCCGTGGTAGCCTTTTACGCGGCCGATGGACTGGGGACGGTCGTTGTCCCAGTAGTACGTGCCGTCTGCTTTTTTGCCCACGATCGGGGCTGGCAAAAACGGCTCCAGAATTTTTTTCACCCCGACTGGACCGGCACCGGGACCGCCGCCGCCGTGCGGACCGGTAAAGGTTTTGTGCAGGTTGAGGTGGACGACGTCAAAGCCCATGTCGCCCGGCCGGGCAATGCCCAGGATCGCGTTGGCATTGGCCCCGTCGTAGTACAACAGACCGCCCGCTTCGTGGACAATCCGCGCCATTTCCACGATATCTTCCTCAAACAGGCCGAGCGTGTTGGGGTTGGTCAGCATCAGCGCCGCCGTGTCCGGACCGACTGCCTGGCGCAGCGCTTCAATATCCACCAGGCCGCGCTCGTCGGACGGAATCGTCACGGTTTGCAGGCCAGCGACCGCTGCGGAAGCCGGGTTGGTGCCGTGGGCGGAGTTGGGCACGATCACTTTCGTGCGCTGATGGTCACCGCGGCTCTCGTGGTACGCGCGAATCATCATCAGCCCGGTCCACTCGCCGGCCGCTCCCGCTGCGGGCTGCAGCGTCACCGCATCCATCCCGGTGATTTCCGCCAGGTCGTTCTGCAGGTTGTACATCAGCTCCAGAGCACCCTGGACGCTTTCTTCCGGCTGATAGGGATGGGTTTGAGCGAAGCCCGGATAGCGGGCCACATCTTCGTTGATTTTCGGATTGTATTTCATCGTGCACGATCCGAGCGGGTAGAAGCCGTTGTCCACCCCGTGATTGCGGCGGGACAGTTCGGTGTAGTGACGCACGAGCTGCAGTTCGGACACCTCCGGCAGTTCGGTTGGCGTCTCGCGGATCAGATGCTTGGGCAGCAGCGCGGCCACGTCGACTTCCGGCACGTCCAGCGCCGGCAGGTTGTAGCTCACGCGGCCTGGTTTGCTCAATTCAAAAATGAGTGCTTTGTCCTTGTCGTTATGCACGTGTGATCGCCTCCAGTTCCTGCACCAGCGTGTCGATTTCGTCTTTCGTCCTCAGCTCCGTGACAGCGAGCAGCATGTGGCCGGACAGTTCCGAATAGGCAAGTCCAAGATCGTACCCGCCGATGATGCCCTTCGCGAGCAGCGCCTTGTTCACCTCTGCGACCGGCTTGGACAGCTCCACCGCAAATTCGTTGAACACCGGTGCTCCGAAGGTAATCCGGAATCCCTTTGCCTGCAGCGCCTGTTTAGCGTAGTGAGCTTTTTGCAGGTTCATCATCGCCATCTCCTGCACGCCCTGCTTGCCCAGTGCCGACAGCGTGATCGACGCAGCCAGCGCCATGAGCGCCTGGTTGGAGCAGATGTTGGAGGTTGCCTTTTCGCGGCGGATGTGCTGTTCCCGCGCCTGCAGGGTCAGGACAAACCCGCGTTTGCCGTTTTCATCCTTCGTCTGGCCGACGATGCGTCCCGGCATTTTACGCATCAGCTTGGACGTGGTGGCAAAGTAGCCGCAGTGCGGTCCGCCGAACGAAGCCGGGATGCCAAACGGCTGCATGTCGCCGATGACGATGTCGGCTCCCAGCTTGCCTGGAGCTTCCAGTACACCGAGGGAGAGCGGGTTGGCAGAAACGACCAGCAGCGCCCCTTTTTCGTGCGCAATCGGTTCGACCGCCGCCAGGTCTTCCACGGCGCCAAAGAAATTGGGGTACTGCACGATGACTGCGGCAGTCTGGTCGTCAACCAGCGCTTTCAGTTCGGCAAGATCGGTCACGCCGTCGCCGGTGAAGCCCGCTTCGACCAGCTCCACGCCTTGTCCGTAGGCGTACGTTTTCAGCACGCTGCGCGCCTCCGGGTGTACGGCACGGGAGACGACCACCTTTTTTCTGCCGGTGTGGCCAGCCGCCATCATCGCTGCTTCGGCGAGCGCGGTGACACCGTCGTACATGGAAGAGTTGGCCACCTCCATCCCGGTCAGCTCGCACACCATCGTCTGATATTCAAAGATGGCCTGCAGCTCCCCCTGGCTGATCTCCGGCTGGTATGGCGTGTAGGCGGTGAAAAACTCGCCGCGCAGCAGCATGTGGTTGACGACGCTGGGGATGTAATGCTCGTACACGCCGGCACCCAGGAAGTTGACGTGGGTGCTGAAGTTGACGTTCTTGCTGGACAGCCCTTGGAAGTAGCGGACCAGTTCCGGTTCAGAGAGCGCTTCCGGGATGTTCAGATTCCCTTTGAAACGCACCTCTTCCGGGATGTCGGCAAACAGTTCATCCACGCTGGAAATGCCCAGCGCTTCCATCATTTCGCGCTTGTCCTGATCAGTCTGCGGCAGGTAACGGTATTTCACGTGCGAGGTCCTCCTTTTCCACGCTTGCGATTCTTACGTCAGTTTTTCGGCCGTTTGTAGAAGGGCGTGGCCACGACTTCCGCCTTGAGGCGTTTGCCGCGTATCTCCACATCCAGCTTCGTGCCGATGGCAGCGAATTCCGCTTTGACCAAAGCCAACCCAACGTTCTTTTTCAGCGTCGGGGACTGGGTCCCAGTTGTCACTTCCCCCACCTGTTGGTCGTCGACAAACACCGGATAATGCGTGCGGGGGATGCCGCGGTCGATCATTTCGATCCCGACCAGTTTGCGGGGCGCTCCCTGTTCTTTCTGCGCCTTTAAAACTTCCTGGCCGATAAACGGCACGTCTTTGTCCACCTTGACGGCAAATCCGACACCAGCCTCGATCGGCGTAATATCCTTGCTCAGTTCCTGACCGTAGAGCGGCAACCTTGCCTCGAAGCGGAGCGTGTCGCGCGCCCCCAGTCCGCACGGCACCAGACCGTCCGCTGCGCCTGTCTCGAGTAGTTTCTCCCATACCTGGATGGCGTGAGCAGCGTCCAGGTAAATCTCGAAGCCGTCTTCACCCGTGTACCCGCTGCGGGAGACGAGCGCGGGCACACCGTCAATCAGCACATCCCGTTCAAAGCGGAAGAAGCCGATCTGCGACAGGTCGACGGGCGTCAGCCGCTGCAGGATGGACTCCGCCAGCGGCCCCTGCAGGGCGATCTGGGCTGTTTGCGGAGAAACGTTTTCGATCGTGACGCCGTCGATCAGATGCTGGGAAAGCCAGTCATAGTCCTTGTCGATGTTGGCCGCGTTGATCACCAGCAGGTAGTGATCGTCGGCAAATTTGTACACCAGCAGATCATCCACCGTTCCGCCGTCCGGATAGCACATCAAGCTGTACTGCGCCTGGCCCGGCACCAGTTTGGAGACGTCGTTGGTGGTCACGCGCTGCAGGAATTCCAGCGCCCGCTCCCCTTTTACCTCCACTTCCCCCATGTGGGATACGTCGAACAATCCTGCCTTCGTCCGCACCGCTTCGTGCTCCTGAGTGATGCTGGAAAACTGAACCGGCAGCTCCCAGCCGCCGAAGTCGATGGTTTTCGCCCCGTACTTCTCGTAAATCGGGAAGAGCGGCGTGCGTTTCAAAGTGGACATGAGGCACCTCCTGAACCGAATGAACTGTTTGTTGTAAAGCTGAACACAGCCGGCAAAGCCTCCGACGATCGTCCGGGTTCTTTGCCGCAAACCGATTGGCCCCAAGCAACCCGGAGTCGCCTTGCGTCCGGAACGTGAGCGATCGTTCATAAGGACGCGTTCACGAACGCAAAAAAGGACAGAGCGGAAGAATCGGAAAACGCCAAAGAAGACGGCGCCCCCATGTCTCCCCTCTGTCCTTGGTACCTGAGAGTTACCTTGCCGAAGCGGGCCAACCGGCACAGCTGGCAAGTTTCCCCGTTGGTGGCTCTTGTCGAGCTCTCTCCAGAGATGCGTCAAGTAGAGGTACTTTTGCCTGAGAGATTCACCGTCGCCGGCTTGCTCCTTCGGCGCTGTCTAAAGACAGTCTCTCCCTTCTACTATCATTCGCGTTGGATGTTGGGCCATACATAACTTTTTCAATTGATTCCATACTAAACAACAAACCTACACGTTTATCCTACCACGAGCGTGCTTTTTTGAAAATATGCAAATTGACATTCAACTCACGATTTCGTTAACAATTTTTTCTCGAGGACAAATATTGTTAACAATTAGCGCATGACTTATATGATAAATGGCATCCTTTAGTAATGAGGTGCAAAAATGACGAATATTCCTGTCTCGTTTGACATGAAATGGATTGATTTGCTTACGGAGCGCATGCGGCAGGACGGCCCTTGGGACAAATGGGAACTGTTCCAGTTGGCCCTGGAGGCGGAAGAAGCCATGCTTGTGCGCGAGTTCGACCAGCTCCAATGCCTCAAGTATCTGCCTTCCCTCAAACCCTATCCGCACCAGCTCAAAACAGCAGAACGCGTGTTGAACGAGCTGCGCGGCCGGGCCATCCTGGCCGACGAAGTGGGGCTGGGCAAAACGATCGAGGCCGGACTGATCATGAAGGAGTACATGGTCCGCGGCCTGGCCAAGAAGATTCTCGTGCTGGTCCCCGCCTCCCTGGTCATTCAGTGGACCAAGGAGCTGAACCAGAAGTTCGGCATCCCCGCTATCGCGCAGAAAAAAGAGTACATGTGGCGGCAGTACGACGTGGTGGTGGCCTCGATCGACACGGCCAAGCGCGACCCGCACCGCCGCCACGTGCTGAACATCGACTACGACATGCTGATTATTGACGAGGCGCACAAGTTGAAGAACAAGCGGACGCGGAACTACCAGTTCGTCAAGGAAATCCGCAAAAAATACTGCCTGCTCCTCACTGCCACGCCGATCCAGAACGAGATGGACGAGCTGTACAACCTGATCAACCTGCTGAAGCCGGGCCATCTTGGCCACACCAGCACGTTTGCCACCAACTACGTGGAAGGAAAGCGACAGGCGAAAAACAACGAGCAGCTCAAACACGAGCTGGACAAGGTGATGATCCGCAACAAGCGAAGCGACGGCGGCATCCAGTTTACCAACCGCGTGGTACGGTCCATCCCCATCGTGCTGTCGCCGGAGGAAAAGGCCCTGTACGACGGGGTCACCCGCTTTGTCAAGGAACAGTATCACTCCGGGACGGGCGGCTTCAACTCGCTCGCCTTGATCACCTTGCAGCGAGAGGTCTGCTCCAGCCGGGAAGCGGCGTTCATGACGCTGTACAACATGCACCAGCGCACCCCGGAGGACTCCCCGGCAAGAGCCGAGATCATGGAGCTGGTGGAGCTGATCAAGCGGATCGAGACCCACTCCAAGGCGGCAAAAACCGTGGAACTGATCCGGGAAATCAACGACAAGGTGATCATCTTCACCGAGTACCGGGCGACGCAGAATTATCTGCAAAAGTACCTGCATGAACACGGGATTACCTCTGTGCCGTTTCGCGGCGGATTTAAACGGAGCAAAAAAGACTGGATGACCGACCTGTTTCAAAACCGGGCACAGGTGCTGATCGCCACCGAGGCGGGCGGCGAAGGGATCAATCTGCAGTTCTGCAATCAGGTGATCAACTACGATCTGCCCTGGAACCCGATGCGCGTGGAACAGCGGATCGGCCGCGTCCACCGGCTGGGGCAGCAGCGGGACGTCCACATCTACAACCTGTCCACCGTCGGCACCATTGAACAGCACATCCTCAACCTGCTCTATGAAAAAATCGACCTGTTTGAAATGGTGATCGGTGAATTGGACGACATCGTGGAGCGGCTCAATCTGAATCAGACACTGGAAGAAAATCTCATCAGCATCATCATGGACTCCCGCTCCGAGAGGGAAATGGCCGTCAAGCTGGACAACATGAGCCAGGCCATTCGCGCGATCCGGGAGGCAAACCGGTCGCGGGACGCTCTGCCCGATGTGGCGGAACACTAACCGATCCCGGTGATTGGCCGCGGCTGCCGGCCAGCATTTTATAGTCAGACGGGAGGGAAACGATGCATGCAGCAAGAGCAGATACGCCGATTTACAGAACGCTACCTGGCCGCCTTTTCCGCCCATATTATGGAGACGCATCCCGACTACCTGACCGTAAAGCTGCCGGTCGAGGTGGACAAAGATATCGGCAATAGACCGTTTTACTGGACCTGGGTGGAGAAAATGAATCTGCCCTACCAGCCCATGGTGCTCACGTTTTACTTTGACAGCGAGCGGAAGCCGGAGGGACTGCGAGCGGAGCACCTCCATCTCGGCGCGGGCCGTCTGCAGCAGATCTTTCAATCCGCCCGCAAGCACGGAAGTTTCGTCTGCATGTACGAACAAACCGCATCCCCCCGACCGGGCGGCCGGCGCACCACCCCGCTCGTTCCCTGGCTGGGATTGAACTGGAAAGTCTCCTTTATTTGCGACAAAAAGCGGGACATGCTGCTCCATTTCGGGATCAACCTGCACCAGCCCCAGATTGTAACCGACTTTTACCCGTTTCTGCAGCAGCTGTCGCTCGCCCCGTCCATCCCGGATTACTGCTACACGCTGGAAAGACGCCTCTCTCTGACAGAGGCCGCCGCCATTGCCGAACGGGAGACCCGCCGCCTGCTGGACGCAGAGGACGGACGCTGGGCAGAGGAAGCGCGGCAGCGGCTCAATGAAGAGTTGCAGATTCTGGAAGCGTACTATGCCGAGTTGGTCTCCCGTGAAGCGGAAAGCCGCGAGCGCGACAGCGGCGCGGCGGATGGTGACGAATCCTCGGACAGCGGGAAAAGCGGCGGCAGTGAAGCACATGCTCTCTCTTTGCCGGACGTTCTGGCGAAGACGGCGACAGAAGCTGCTCAGGTGAACCAATCTGTCCCGGCTCCCCCTGTCCATATTGCACCGCCCACCGTCCAACCTGCGACCGAACCGTCTGCAGCCCGGGAGGAGCCGCAGAGCAGCGGCGGCCGCATCCTGGACTTTTTGCGTGCCAACGGCATACCCGAAACGCCGCGCGAAGAGATCGACCAGACAGAGTGGCGCAGCAGCACGCCGGAAGAGGAAAAGCAGCGGCGCATGGACGAACTGCACTGGCAGTACGAGCCTCGCATCGAGGTGCAGTTTATCAATGGCGGGCTGTTTTACCTCCAGTCCGCGCCTCCCGCCAAAAACAGGCGAATTCTGTAAAAGAAGTGCGAGAAAAAACGATCGCAAAGAGACAGATAGCAACAAATCTTTTTCGTCAACCTGGTTACAATAGGTACCAAGAAGCCTTGTACAAAAGGTGGTGCATGCTTGTGGCCAGTAAAATGACCCGATCCGTATGCGCACTGCTCTGTGCGCTCGCGATCGCGTGGCCGGCCGTCACGCACGCCGAAGAGACGGATTGGGACAAGCGTTTTCACACGCAGGTTCAGCAGTGGATGAACACGATCATCGAGCGGGATCCCAGTTTCCGCGACTGGAAAAACGCCCAAATCGATGCTCAATCGCTCGGTGCCAACCAACATCAGTGGCTGGTCAGCATCACGCGAGACGGCAGACAGGTGGGTTACATGGTGGTGGGCGAATCCCCCGCTTCCGGAACACAGCCGACGTTTGTGCTGCTGGAATACGGCGTAGGCGAATACATTTTGTTCGACGACGCGTTTGCCCCGCGCGCAGTGGCGGCGGAACCGGTCTATGACGGATTCGCCTCCCACTGGCTGGTCGCGCGTCAAGAGCAGCGGGAACTGGTGGACGCCAAGACGGGCGAAACGTACCCCGCATCCGCTGTTGCCGGCCCGCCGGTGATCACCACGCTGTCTGAAGCCGAACTGGTTCGCCCGGAAGAACGCCTCACCGCTGCCCGCGTGCTGTCCGGTGCAGTACAGGACCCGTTTGACCGGATTGACTGGCTGACCGACACGTCCAACAGGCGTCAGCTGACCTGGACAGACCTCTGGCAAAAAACATCCGCCGGCCCGGTAACGCTTACTGTGCCGCTCCACCACTCCAATGTGCTGGCACCGTTTGCAGTGCAGTCGCTGCATCTGTGGAACGGCCGCGCGGCATACGTCGGCGTCTGGGACGAGGGGCTGCGCTTCGTTCCCTACGCATACGCGATGAAAGTGGGACAGTTTCATGCTGTTGATACCGGCGCACACAAAACAAGCTCTCTGCCGGAATGAACCGACAGAGAGCTTGTTGTCTGGGCGGCTGTGTGCTGTATGGGATCAGCTCGCCGCGTCCGTTTCAACGCCTGATTGGGGAACTGCCCCCGTCAGCACCGTCAGCGATGCTCAATGGGCGACAGTCGGGTGTGTACCGCATGAAACACTTCCTGGGGAGTCATGCCAGCGGCGTTGATGACCGGAGCACCGGATATGGTTTTGCTCTGGTCGTTCAGCACGTTGACATCCTGGCCGGTGATCACGATGGCGTCCACCATGTTTTGCCAGTTGCCCAGATCCACCACGTCGTACCCGTTGTCACGCAGCATTTTGCGGATATGGGTAAGGGAACGTTCCACTGCCACTCTCGCCATATGCTACCTCCATCCGGCTGGGATTATTTGCGCCATAACAGCTTGATTGACATCGGGATGGCCCCGAACCAGCGCGTGGACCAGGCCTCGCGCGGCTGTTTCCGCCGCCGCCGCTCTTCCTTCGGGGTCTCCACATACTGCACAAACAAGCGGGTCAGGTACTTTAAATACTCCTGAAACGACATCACACGTGCCTCCTTCATACGCACGTTTCCGCGCCGTTTGCCGTGAAGGCGGAGCGCTTTCTTCCCCTAGTCTCTCCCGATCAGGCCGCTTTCAACCATCCTTCCGCGTATTTCCGCCACGATATCGGACACGTCCTTGCCGGTTGTGTCGATTTGAATCGGGGCAAAATCATACGCCCCTTTCCGCTCGTCCAACAGTCTCCGCACCCGTTGCGCCACGTCGCCGGCGATGAGCGGACGGCCGGTATCTCCTGCCAGGCGGCGGATCAGTTCCTCCTCCGCTGCAGACAAGGCGATCACCGTTCCCTCACTCAGCATGAGCCGGACATTTTCCGGACGAAGCACCGCTCCCCCTCCGGTGGTCAGCACCTGCGGCTTCTCTTGCAGCAGCTCCCGCAACATGGCGCTTTCCGCGTCCCGAAAGTACTGCTCTCCCTTTGTAGCGAACAGCTCGGGAATCGAGCATCCCTCCCGCTCTGCGATCGCCTCGTCCAAATCGCGGTGCGGAATGCCCAGATCCTTAGCCAGCGCGCTCCCCACCGTAGTTTTCCCTGTTCCCATGAATCCGACGAAAATCACATTTCCGTATGTCATCGGCTGTCTCCTGCCTTTCGTAGTCGTAGATGACTGTCCGCAACGTCACTGCAAGGTCACGGTCTTTGCCTCTTTGTCATAGGAAACCTGCGCGCCAAGCCCCTGACTGAACAAGGTGAGCGGCGCCATCGTCTTCTCGGCGATTTCCAGCAGCGGCTGCCCCAGATCGACGCGCTGGCCGTCCCGTTCAACAACGCGTTGGCCCTGTTTGAGCACGACCTGATGCCCTCTGCCCTGCACCATCGTCGCCTGCTTGTCCGGCAACCAACTGACGCGATACCCCATCCGTTCCGCCACTTCGCGCAGCGGGAGGTAGACCGTCCCGTTTTTCACCCTCGCTGGAACGGATGGGTAAAAGCTCGTCCCGTTCACGATGGTCGTCACATACGGTTCCAGCTCCACCTGACGCAAGGGCGCCTTGTTTTCCGTCCGGACATTGGGGACGAAGTAGCGCGCTTCTCCTTTCAGCACCTGGCCCAGCGCCTGATCGAGGTGCTCCGGACCGATAACACTGCCGTGGTAGGTGCGCTGCACGCGCTGCAGGAATTGTTTGTAGGCGTCGTCGCCGATCTGCCTGCGCAGGTGGTCGTACAACAGCGCCCCTTTGGAGTACCAGGTCCAGTGGAACTCCTGTTCACCGGCAAACTGGTTGAGCCGCTTGCCCAATCGGCCGGACGGATAGAGCTGCTTCAACTTGTCCGCGTCGCGGCTGTACGATGACAGGAGGGCGGCGGCCTTCTGGGAGCCGTAGCGGTGCTGCAGATAGTGATAGACGCTCATTTCCACCAGCCCCTCGTCCAACCAGCCGTGCACCGCTTCCAGCGTGGCGACGCTGTTGTACCACCACATGTGGGCCACCTCGTGCGGCAGCCAGTGCTCGATCAGATTGTTGTGGTGCATGTCCCGCTTAAACACCGCCATGTTGGCGTACTCCATCGCATACGTCGTGCCGGTGCCGGTCTCGGCAATCGCCACCCGGGGATACGGCAGCGGGCCGTACCATTCTGTATAGACCGGAAACACAGACCGGGCGATCGCTTTGATCCGCTCGATGTTGCCCTTGTCCACAGACGCGATGTCTACCGTCAAATTGGGCGCAAAGGTGATCGTCTCCACATGGTAGCGCGGGCTGCCCACCAACGCAAAATTGAGCAGGCGGCTGCCGCGGTACCGCACTTCCTGCCGGTTGCCGGCCAGCGGCTTGGTCTCTCCCCTTCCCCAGGAGCTCACCCATTGAAAGCCCTTTGGCGACACAAACGACACGTCGTAATCAGCGTAATGGTACACGAACGGATCGCCGAAATTGACCCGCTGCGGCGGAGTGTACCAATTGCCGCGCTGGTCCATCGCACCCAGCATCGGATACCAGGTGGTCAGCGTCCAGATGTCGTCCTTTACCCCAAAACGGGTGCCGCGGCGGGGAACGGGATTCTCAAAAGTGACCGTCAAGCTCCCCCGCTTCGCCGAACCGAACGGATTGGTCAGATGGACAACCGCCTGGCGCCGTTCGAATGTAAGCGGCTTGTCCCCGGCGCGAATCTCCTTGATCGTCATCAGATTCCATGGATAGTCGTAGATGAACAGGCGAAGATCCGGCGTGCGCGGATTATCGAACTCCACCGTGACACTTCCAGCAATCATCGCCTTTGTCGTATTCAGTTCAGCACGAATCGTATAGGTCGGATGCAGATCTTTCACATAGGAGGGCAGCGGCGGATTGTAGGCGAATGGATCAGCTCCCGCCCCTGCCGTCACTGTCGCGTTGTTTATGAAAAACGGCGCCAGCACAGGCCACTTGGCGATCACCCCGACCGAAGCGAAAACGATCAAAATTGTCAAACAGATCAACAAGCTCGTTTTGTGCAATGGTTTCATGTCAGCCCCCGACTCATAAGCGACAAGCACGATGTTATTTCGTCGCAAAGCTTATCCAATTTATTGTAGCAAATCTCGACAGGGCTGAATAGAAAATCTTGCCACATCACAGCTACATGACAGCGGCCCGCATGCAGCGACACCCCATTCATAACAGCGGACGCGCTTACTCGCTGCGGCTGTTATGGGTCATTACCACGTCTCGTACATGATCTCGCCCGTGTAGGTCAAATCGTATCCCCCGATCGCAGCCAGTTCGTCGCGAAACGATGCCGATCGCAAAATGTCCCGCACGATCTGGATCAGCTCCTCGTTTTCCGCGTTTTTCAGGATGACCAGATCGTACCGCTCCCGAATTACAGGCAAAAACTCCACTCCGACGATCCGGGCAGCCTTTTCGATCCCCACGCCGACGTCCGCTTCCCCCCTCGCTACTGCTGCGGCCACAGCGAGGTGATTCGCCTCTTCCCTGTCGTATCCAGCCACGTCCCGTCCGGCGATGCCGTGCAGCCGGAGCTGTTCTTCGATCAGGGTGCGTGCTCCTGACCCTTTTTCCCGGTTCACCATGCGCACCCCGGGTTTGCCGAAATCGGTCCAGTCGACTATCTGCTTCGGGTTGCCCGCCCGGACGTAAAAACCGGCCCAGCGGGACAGCAGATTGACGATCACGTAGCGGTATCCGCACAAAATCCGCCGCACATACGGCGTGTTGTATTCCCCGGTGTCGCCGTCGAACAGGTGCGTGCTGACGACATCCGCCTCACCTGCGTACATCGCCAGCAGGCTGTTGATGCTGCCCGCATAAGCGCGAAGCGGCCGCATCGTTTTGCCTCTGCGTTCGAGATGACTGGCCAGCATGTCAAGGCTGACGTCCTGACCGCTGATGATAACCTGACGAACGTGCTGCGCTCCCTGCGGCCAGGCGCTGCGCTGCATGGGCGTCACAGGCGCCGAAGCGCTCGGAACCGCCGCTGCCATGCCGGATACTCCTTTTGCTCTCGCCTTGTACGCTTCCAGATCGGACGCGTCCACCCGCATCTGCCGGCCGACGCGGTACGCGGGCAGTTCCCCTTTTTTGATCAAATCGTACACGGTCAGTTTGGAGATTCGCAGCATCTTGGCAATTTCTTCAGTCGTGTAAGAAATGTCGTCGTTCATCGCCGCCTCCCGGATCAATTGCTGACTTGTCTTTCTCCATTTTCGTTTACTATTCACATGTTTGCAATTGATCAATTGAAATCATTCAGATAATCTAATTATAACTAATTATTATTACATATAACGAAACACAACTCAGGAGGTCGTATCATGCAAAAACAACTGACGGCCATCCTTGCGGCACTCTGCATGATGTGGGCCGCCGGGTGCGGTGCGCAGACCTCAGACCAGCAAACCGCCCCGCAGCAGCCATCGGCCAAGCCGGCGGAAACGACACTGATGGTCTCGGCTGCCGCCAGCCTGACCGACGCGTTGAATGAGCTGAAAACTGCGTTTGAACGCGAACATCCCGGAGTGGTGATTAGCTATAACTTTGGCAGTTCCGGCAAGCTGGCCTCCCAAATCGAGCAGGGCGCTCCCGCCGACGTCTTTTTGTCCGCCAGCAAACAGGATATGGACAGGCTGGAAGAGAAACAGTTGATTGTCACGGACACGCGCGTTGACTTTGCCAAAAACGAGCTTGTACTGATCTCGTCGGCTTCCAGCCCGCTGGCGCTTTCTTCATTTGAAGAGCTGGGCGATGATGCCGTCAAGCATCTCGCCGTCGGCGAACCAACGACCGTCCCGGCCGGCCGCTACGCCAAAGAAACGCTCGAACACCTGAAGATGTGGGACAACCTGTCGGACAAGCTGGTCTTTGCCAGCGACGTGCGCCAGGTGCTGACCTATGTCGAGTCCGGCAACGCCGAAGCCGGCATCGTCTACGCGAGCGATGCGGCCATTTCGCCCAAGGTGAAGGTGATCGCCGCAGCCGAACCGGAGTGGCACAACCCGATCGACTATCCGGCCGCCGTCATTGCCGCCTCCCGTCAGGCGGACACCGCCAGGATGTTTCTTGCGTTTGTGACCAGTGACAAAGGCAAGGCAATCTTTAAACAATACGGATTTCACGAGTAGGAGAACAGAACAGGAGGCGGACACATGAATCATCCCGAATTGACACCGCTGCTGCTGTCGCTGAAAGTGGCGGCCCTCTCCACCTCCATCGTATTTGTCTCCGGTCTGCTGATCGCCCGCTTCCTGACGCGCAGGCACTTTTGGGGCAAGCACGTACTGGAGTCCTTTCTGCTGCTGCCGCTGGTGCTGCCCCCCACCGTCGTCGGATTCGGCCTCCTGCTTTTGTTTGGAAAAAACGGGATAATCGGCAAGTGGCTGACGGAGTGGTTTGGAGTCCAGGTCGTCTTTTCGCTGACCGGTGCCGTAATCGCTTCCGTGGTCGTGTCGTTTCCGTTGATGTACCAGAGTGCCGCCGCCGCCTTTAGCGGGATCGACCGGCGGTACGAAGACGCCGCCCGAACGATGGGGGCTTCGGAATGGCGCGTCTTCTGGACGATTTCCTTTCCGCTCGCCTGGCCGGGGCTGTTGGCCGGATTCGTTCTCTCCTTTGCCCGGGGCCTGGGGGAGTTCGGTGCCACGCTGATGCTGGCGGGATACATTCCCGGCAAGACCGATACGATCCCCGTCGCCATCTACTTCGCCGTGGAAGCCGGCCAGATGGACAAGGCGCTCTTTTGGGTGATCATGATCGTCTCGCTGGGCATGGGAACGACCATGTGGTTGAACTGGTGGAGCCGACGCAGCGTCCGCCGGTTTGCCAACACGAAATAAGACGGGAGAATGACCATGCTGTATGTCGACATGCAAAAACGGCTGCCTGACGGCGTCCTGCACGCGCGGTTTTCGGCAAAAGACGAGATTGTCGTCCTGTTTGGCCCTTCCGGTGCGGGGAAAACCACCATGTTGAATTGTGTGGCGGGATTGACCAATCCCGATGCGGGCCTCATCCGGCTGGGCGACACCGTCTTTTTTGACAGCGATTCAAAAAAGGCCCTGCCGCCGCAGCAACGCAACGTAGGCTATCTCTTTCAGGACTACGCCCTGTTTCCGCACATGACCGTGGAACAGAACATCCGCTACGGACTGAAAAAGGGGACCAACCTGCGGCTGGCCGAACTGCTCGCCTCCGTCGGGATTGATCGGCTGCTGGATAAATACCCGCATCAACTGTCCGGCGGGCAAAAACAGCGAGTCGCCCTGGTACGGGCACTGGCCACGGAACCGGATATCCTGCTCCTGGATGAGCCGCTGTCCGCCCTGGACGCAGATACACGCCGCCAGTGCCAGGATGAACTGCTCCGATTGCACGAGATGTGGCGAATACCGTTTCTCCTGGTCACCCACGATCTCCAGGAGGCGGAACGGTTGGGCAGCGTGATCCTCGTGGTGCAGAACGGCCAGGTGCTGCCCCACGGTCCCAGGCGATCAAGCGAGTCGTCTTTCCACGCCGGGACCGCGCACGAATCCTCTTGAGGTGTTAGCTGATCGGGCATGTGAAGCTGGACGGACACGACAAAAGCCGTGCTTTCGCTCCTCCGCCTTTTGGCTGGCGGCCGGAATGGCACGGCTTTTTCATTCGCTTATACATCTGCGTTATTTGCCACAGAACGGCTCGATTTTCACGTCATGCTGTTTGGCCCAGCGGTGCAGTTCGGTGAGAAACGGCAGCAGATCCGGGCTTTCGGCGTGTACGCAGAGCGTGTCCGCAGCCAGTGCAATCACACTCCCGTCCACGGTTTGCACCGTCTGTTCCAGTACGAGCTGCCTCGTCTGCTGCATCTGCTCTTCCTTGCTGATCAGCACGCTGCCCTCCAGTTCACGCGGAGCCAATCTGCCGTTTGGCAGATACGCGCGGTCGGCAAATACTTCTTCCGCCACCTGCAGACCGTATTCCAGACCGATCTCCACCAGTTTGCTGCCCGACAAGGCATAGAGGATCAGGTCGCCGTCGATGTCGACGATCGCCTGCACTACTGCCTCGGCCAGTTCAGGCTGCTCGGCAGCCTCGTTGTACAGCGCCCCGTGCAGTTTCACGTGATGCAGGCTCCCTCCCAGCGCCTTTGTCACGCCGGACAGGGCGGCCACTTGATACAGTACCAGTTCGTACACCTCCCGCGCCGAGAGGTTCATGGAACGGCGGCCGAACCCCTGTACGTCGGGGTAGCCTGGATGCGCGCCGATTTTCACCCCGTGCCGGAGCGCCGCTTCTACTGTTCTGCAGATGTTATGGGGATCGCCAGCATGCAGGCCGCAGGCAACGTTAACGGACGTAATCCACTTCATGATGCCCAGGTCTTCCGTTTGCCGTCCGCGGCTGAACCCTTCCGCCAAGTCGCAGTTGATATCCAGGTGAATCATGTACGCACCGCCCTTCTGTAAACGCTGTCATTGTCAGTATCGCTTTCCATGTCCATTACATTTCCCATTTCTTACAGCATATCATGCCGCACCCACCAGCAAAAGCAAAAAAGCTGCCGAAATGTGGCAGCTTAGCGGACGATTTCTGTCGAAACGCCTGTCGGCACCAATCCATCGTCGTTTTGCAAGTTTTCCGTCAGGGCCATGAGCTGGCTTTTCTCCTGTTTGTAGTCGTATTCTTTCGCCTTGTCCGGCTTGGCGTTGTTGTACTCGATTGGAATCTCGTGTCGGTGGGACCGCTCGATTTTCGTGACGAAGTGCAGCTTTTCCATCATGCGGATTGTTTCGTCGATCTGATTGGCATCGACGTACATCGACACGTAGTTCAACCGCTTGGAGATGTAGTGAATGGTGCCAAATTTGCGTAAATTTTTGGCGGCACGCGTGTTTTTCACCCACACGGCGACCCCAAGACGTCGTTCTCTCATGCTGGTCGTCGATCTCCTTCCCGAACGTGATAACATGTTTCATAACAGACGCATTACCCGGCCCGCAAATTACTTCCGAAAGCGAGGGAAGACACATGCGCCTGGACACGTACTACCAACGGTTTACGGACGCGATCCTGCAGCAGGACGTCGCCGCTTCAGCGTACTGGCGCCAGTTTGCTGGCCAGCGCTTTTTTTATATAGCCAGTCCGCTCCCCGCCACTCAACTGGCCTGTCAGCTGTTGGCGACGGGGGAACGGATCACGGCGGACACCAAGCTGAAACTGGAGTGCGTCTACGTGCGCTCCGACAGCTCGCAGCACGTCTTTCGCGTGCGCTTCCTCGTGCCGCAGGAGAAGCAGTTCTGCTGCGGAAACTTGTGCGAAGACTGCTTCCTTCTCAGGCAGCCGCGGTCATGAGCGTTTTTTTATGCTGCACCCGCAGCTTCCCCCGCTGCCGCAGCCGCTGCTTTTCGCCTCCAGAAACGGATTGTTGCTGGGGACCTTGATCGTCTCCGAGACCGCGTCAGCGATGGTTCGTCCCACCTGGTACAGCAGACGGTCCAGGTTGTCCTCCGCCCGCTTGAACGCCTGGACAGAATCCAGCATCTCGATTTTCCGCTTCAGCTCGCGGACCTCTTTCGATATCTGATCGTAGTCGGGATGATATTTCCCAAACCGCTGAACATCTTCGTATTGGGCCTTTTTGCGTTCGAACAGCGCGAGCAGGCGCTGCGCCTCCTCGTCCGCTTCCATCCGCTGCTTGGCATGAATGTACTCCGAGACCTCGCGCGAATGGTTGATCATCGTGGACAGCTCGTGCGAATGCAGGATAAGCTCGGCCATATCCACCGTCTCCAATGCTTCCATGCAGCGAGACCCCCTTTCTTGAAAGCCCTTATCTTGCATTGTACCACGAAACAATCCGGCTAGTACAGATAATCCGGCAGGAGAATGCGCACGCGATCGATCTCGTCCACCCGACACCGTCTTTTTCCGCTGCGATCCTCCAGGACAAGATGCCAGTACCCCATTTCCACAGCCAGCTGCCGCGGGATGCCCTCCCACGTCTGACCGCTCATGAGACGCAGCTGAACCTCCAGTTCCAGTTCGCGGGCCCGCTGCAGCAGATCGCGCAAGGTTTGCGGATGGTAGGACTGGAAATGCTGCGTCCACATCTTGGGCAGAGTTGCCGCTTGAGGCATGCCTTCCCACTGGTCGGGAAAGGTGTTTTCCACTGCGTATCCGTCCCAGGGCCGGTCCACGGCAAACAGACCGGCAGTCGGCCCATCGTCACTAATATCCGTCTCTTCCCTTTCCACACGCATCAGCGCCCCATCCTGCGGCTCGTAGCCATACGCCCGAAACAGGGCCAACAGGCTCTCCTTCTGGGCAGGCGTCACGAGGAAATCGGTCGGGGAAATGACCATCTCCAGATACGGCTGAAACGCTTCAATCTGCCGCAACTCCTCCAGCAGACCGGGGTGGGCGGTCCGCACCCGAAACAGCGGTTCCAGTTGGATTTGCCGCGCGTTTTTCCCCCACATGTGGATCAGCTGACTGACCGCTTCCGGCAGCGGGTGGGTGCAGGACTGGCGCAGCGTCTCCACGGCCTGCTGCTCCGTTCCGCCTGCGGCCAGAAAAGCCTGTAACGGTTTGGCCTGCAGTTCGCCGCGCAGCAGCTCCCCATCAAACGCCAGCGGACAGAAACGGCTCAACGCCCATACCGCCTGCAGCGGAACGAGCGGCGGTATGGTAATGATTCCGGCTGGATCGACAAACCACCCTTCTTCCCGGGGCAAACGGGGCAGGCTGTTCCATCGCCAGTAAAGCGCTCCGTCCTCTGCGGTGCCGAGCTGAATCCAGCCAAACCCCAAGAGCAGGTGAAGCCACTCGTCCACGGCCCGTTGCTTTGCCTCGTCCGGCAGAACAAATCCAGCCTCCGCCAAACGTTGCAGCATGTAGTCGAGCGAGTGCCACTGTTCCAGCGGAGAACGCTTCATCCACAAGGCAAGTGCGTCCCACCAGCTTTCATGGGGCAGGTACTGCTCGGCTGCCAGCTCGTACAATTGTTCCCAACTCTGCTCCGGTGTCATGTCCAGCCATTGGAGAACGCGTTGCTCTGCCAGGACCAGACGTTTCTCCTGCGGACGGACAAGCCCCAGGCGCAGCGCCACATCCAGAACGACAGCCAATGGCAGCCCATCCGGTTCCTCATCGGCTAGCGGCGGCAGTTTCCATCCGGCTACATGGCTTCTGTTCAGTGACAGCAGTGCTGCCATCTTTTGCCGGACCCGGCGGTGAACGCCGCCTTTTTGCGTCAGCGGCACGTCATTGTCGCGAATGAACAGCAGGACGGCAAAAAGATCCAGATGTAACCCCCGTCCTGCTGTTATATAATAAGGGAGCGTTTTTGGCGCCAACGATGGGGTTTTTGCCTCCGGCAGCAGACAGAAGGTCAGATGCTCCCGCACTTCACGGGGCATCAGGTAACCGATTTCGCTCCATCTCTTGCGAACGGTTAGGACCAGCCCGAGCCGGCGCAGTCTGTTCAATCCGACGGCCAGATGCCTGTGGTTTTGGGCGCTGAGCCGATCCCACTCTCTCTTCCGGAAAAATCCTCTGGCAGAAGTGTTTACAAACAGCCGAATTGCTTGCCGTTCGGGTTCGCTGGCCTGCTTCCACACTTCCATGGCAAAGGCGGGATCAGCCAGGCGGATGTGCACATCCCGTTCATCGCGGATGCCCAGCCGCTTTTCCTGCTCGGCTATCATCGCTTGCCGTGTAGAGTGGGAAAGGTATTCGACGCATTGCTGCACACGCACGCTTGTCACCCCGCTTTCACCGTTATTTGCCACATGTTCGTCAACCTACAATCGCAAGGAGGGATATCGACATGTTGCATGCAATGTACAGTTTGATTTTGGCTGCCGCCCTGGCGATTCCGGGGGTACAGCCGTTTTCTATAGATCATCCTACTCCAATCGCCGTCCCTGCGGAAGGGACGAACGCAACTGAATCCGTCTCTGCTTCTTACCCGCCTGCGGTCCGCGATGCCCTGAAGCAGGTGCAAAAAAGCGGCGGTCACACGATCGTCCGCGCCGACGGTAAGACCTATGTCGTCATCGGTGTCGGGCAGCGTCCGACCGGCGGCTACCGTCTGGTGACCGAGCGGGTGGAGCGCACCGGCGCACACGGATTTGTCATCCGCGTCCGTGAACAAAAACCGGCCGCCGGCGCGATGAAGACACAGGTTATTTCCTATCCAACCCTGGTGGTTGCGCTTCCTGACGCGCAGGCCCAGGTGCAGGTAACTATCTCTTGACACAGGAAAGCCGGCCCATGCTTGTCCCGTCGATACGGGATGAGGGTCGGCTTTTTGCATGCGCCCGCCCCGGATGCGCGTTCGCTGTCCTAAAGCGGCCGCTCCTGTTTGACGCCGGCCGGGCTACGGCTTGACGTCGATCTGCAGCTTCTGCTGCACGCCGTATGATTCGTGATTGTTGTGCGCCAGTTCGACCACGACTTCGTGTCGGCCCGGCGGAATGTCTTTTAACACGTACTGCGGTTCAAAGATTTTGGCCACCTTTTTGCCGTCCAGGTAGAGATGGACGTGCCCCTCACCGTATCGGTTGTCCTTCCCCATGTTTTCCAGGGAAAAGGTAAAACCGGTCACGTTCAGCTTCAAATGCAGGTCATCCTGTTTCAGCGTATGGGACACGTTCAGCGTAGGGAGCCGGTGCTGATCGTGAACGGCTTCGACCGGCGCTTGGGTGTTTGCATCGCGGTTCGCATAGACAAACAGCTCGATGCACGCGGCCACTCCAATCAGTATCAGCAGGCGGGTGATCAGTTGCGGGGCCTTCATCGGGACACTCCTTTCCACATCCTGTCACCCACCAGTGTTCCCGAACCGAGACCGCTTCATTCGCGTGCGCCTGCTGACCGGCGGCTACCGCTTGGGCGGACGAAATCCTGCTGCCTTGGCCTCTTCTTCCGTGGCGAACCAGACCTCCGCTTTCGTCCGTTCGTAGTTGGCCGATCCGGGCACATGATAGATTTTCTCTCCTTTGGCATTGATGTTGCCCTTGATCGGCTTGCCCGGCGGCGGGGTCTCCGCTGCGCTATCCGTCTGCTTCGCTTTTTTGGTATTACTGTCTTTGCCGTTATCGGCTTCTTTTGCTGTCGATGTAGTCTGGGAATCGGACAGTCCCCACAGCCCTCGGTTGTGTTCCCGCGCGTCCCGCTCCGCTTCCAGAAACAGATCGGCGTAAGCCACATTGGGCGGGACGGTCATGATTCGCGCGTATCCGTCCCGGACCAGCTTCTCGTTGACAAACGTGCCGTCCGCCATGTACACATAGGCCAGCAGCCGGCCGTAACGGTCGTGGGGTTCGACGTCAAACTTGAGTGTAACTGTTTGCCCCGTCAGCAGTTTCTTGCTGAATTCGCTCGCTTCCTTTCCGTATGGTTCCACGGGGTGGTTGGGCTTGACCGTCTCCGGCGTGTCAACGCCGATCATCCGCACTTTTTCCCCGCTCGAAATCTCAAATGTGTCTCCGTCCACCACGCGCTTGACGACCGCGGTCATCTCGCCGTTGGGACTCGGCTGATCGTTGGCCGCACAAGCGGTCAACACAAGGCACAGGCCGATCAGCCAATGGATGATGTGTTTCATCGGTGTTCTCTCCTTTTCTCGCTGTGCTGTTTACCAGCGTAGCCGATCGTCCTGGAGAGGTCAACCCGGGGTGAAGGCGGACGGGAAAAGGAAATACACAAAAACGACCCAGCCAGCAGGTCGTTTTGTCGAGGAAGTTTAATCTCGGTCACTGAACAAAAACAGCAAGATCACCACGACGATGATAATCCACAAAAAATCATCGTTCTCCCGGTCGAAAAAACCATCCAGAAAACCCATGGTGGAGTCCCCCTTTCCTTCTCGCTTACAGCCTATGCAGCTGACTAGACGGGTGTCATTGGCTGTATGAGCCCAAAAGTGGGCAGGACAGGGGGCCGCTTACGCCAATGTGGCGAAGACGAGGTGTACATAGGTCGTCAACTGCTCCGCTTCCGGCTGAAATCCCAGTTCTTTTAGCGCGGCCAGCAGCCGCGAGCGGTCCGCATAATACCCGTATTCGATCCGTTCAATCGCATCCGTCCGGCCGGACTGCCGCAATGCCTCCAGGTGATTCGCGCGATGGCCGGCGTCCACGAACATGAAGTCGGCAATCGCCAACCGCCCCGCCGGTTTCAGTACGCGCCGGCACTCCGCCAGCGCCAGCACCTTCTGCTCGTCGGTCAGATGGTGCAGCGCGTAACTGGTGGCGACAAAGTCAAACCGGCTGTCCAAAAACGGAAACGCGAAAAACGTGCCGAGCTTGGCCTCCACCCCAGGATTTTTTTGCCGGCATCGCTTCAACATCTCGGGTGACTGGTCGAACGCGCAGACGGTCACCCCTCGTTCCCGCAACCGCCGTGCCAGATTGCCCGTGCCTGTCCCGGCGTCAAGACCGGTTTCACCCGGCTGAGGAGCGACCTTCTCAACCAGGGCATCCAGCACTTGTTCATACCGTTCATGCGGATGAAATCCGTCGCGCGCTTCCGTGACCATTTGGTCGTAGTTGGCCGCCAATTGGTTGAAATTCCACCGGTCCACCCAGTTGCTTCGCGCCTGACGAAGCCGTTTGCTTGCTTCCGCCAGTTCAAACAGGGAGGCGGGATCGCTTTCTCCATCCCTCTTTACCCGCTCAATCATCGCCTCCGTGGTGTGGATCACCTTGCTCAATTCCACCCAGCGGTCGTACACGAAGGAAAGCTGCAGCTCCAGGTAGTGCAGCAGACCGCCCTCTCCTTCGTCCAGCTGCCTCAGCACGTGCCGGATGTCTTCGATGGACATGCCCACCTCGCGCAGGGTGATGACGGTTTGCAGGCGCCACACATCCGCTTCCGTAAACTGCCGGTAGCCGGAACCATCCGCCTTTTTCGGCGTAATCAATCCCTTTTCTTCGTAAAAACGAATTGCCCGCGGCGTGATTTGCAGTCGGCGGGCCAACTCCTTGATCTGCATGAACCGCTGTTCTCCCCTCCATACGCTTCTTACCCCATTGTAAACCTTGCCGTTGCGTGAATGTACAGCCCTGTTTTTTACGATGGAGAGGCAGCTGCACCCGCGTGTTTTCCTGTCCATACAATTTGCCTGTCCATAAAAAAGAAAGGCTGCCGGTCGCGCGCCGACAGCCTTTCCGTTCCCGGGACCCGGGACAAACGTCCTTTTGCCGCCGTAAGATGGCGGTGTATCATGCGCCTTGCGATTGAGCAGAACGCTCCGCGCCAGCAGCTTAGTGGCGGGGCGCCGGTTCGGAGATTTCGTACAGCGCTTCGCTTGCTTCGTCGTGGTGTGCCTGGCGGACCGCCATGTCTCCCAGCGCAACAATCCCCACCAGCTTGCCGTTCTCCACCACCGGCAGACGGCGAATCTGATGCTGGGCCATGATTTTGGCCGCTTCGTCCACCGTCATGTCAGGCTGACCCAGGATGATGTCACGGGTCATCACCTCTTCCACGGCAGCCGAACCTTCCCGTTTTTCGGCCAAGCCGCGAATGACGATGTCGCGGTCGGTGATGATGCCGATTACGTCCTGCTTCTCATCCACAACGGGGATGACGCCGACGTTCCAATCGCGCATTTTGCATGCCACTTCGTAGACGTTATCTTTAAGCGTAACAGTAGCCACGTCTTTCGTCATGATCTCGCGCAGCGTGCGGTTTTCCACTTTTGCCATCTTCTTCTCCTCCTTGTCGCTGGTAACGTTTGTAGTGTGTCCGACCCTCCTGAGTTTCATGCAAAATGGGACAAGCGGCGTGATTTCCATCTGGAGATGACCGGGTACCTTGTGATAAGATGAGAACATGATGCTGTCAAAAACGGCATCACTCTTGTGTTCGCCCCCAGGCTTATTTGCCGTGGACGGACGCAAAAAAAGACCGCCGGGTGGGGCAACACCCTACGGTCGTAAGTACAATAGACGTTCCCCAAAAGGGGGGCGGCTCTGCATTCCTGATTGTAGACCCCCTGGCTGTTTTAGCTCAAGGGAGGTCTACTTCTTTTTACTAGACGACAGCATTAAGACTAAAGTCCCGAACGCCAACATAAGACTTAGTGCTTCGAATACTGTCATGCTATCACCCCCTTTCCGATAACGGGGATGAACCGACCACCCTTGAGGAGCCCACCTATTGTGTTACACGATTATACCATATAATGGGAACAGGGTCATCATTCTTTAGGCTCGATATATCCATTGCGCTGTATCCAAAAACAGACTATCATAAGAAAGTGTACAACTTACCAAATGTAGGAGGAACGTCAATGGTAATCAAAGATACGGGAATCGGCGGCAAGGAAGTCATGCTCACCGATCTGGATCACTACATGAAAGATCTCGGATTTACCCGCGGCGCCTGGGATTACCGCCATGCTACATACGATCACAAAATCCTCGATAAAGGCAACACGTATTACCTGCGTATTGAAGCCAACGTAACCGAAGGCAAACTGGAAGATCCCCATGCCGTGCTGAAGCTGGAAGAACCGTACATGGGCAAACACCTGTTCCCGCACGGTCTGGATTACGATTCTCCGATTCCGGATTCCGTCGTGCAGTCAGCCAAACGGAAACTGCAGGTCCTGAACGAGAAGCTGTCCGCGTATTAATGCGGCATTCGCCCAATTGAAAAGAGCGCACACGTCTACAGAGAGGCATCCCCTCTCTGTTTCACGTCAAGGGGGGGTTCGTAATGAAGACACGGGGCGTCCCCGATTTCCTGCTGTTGCTGTTGACCGCCCTGCTGGTTGGATTCGGCATCACCATGGTCTTGAGCGCCAGCTCCATCTTTGCCCTGACCAGCTTCATGGGAAAAGGCTGTACGGTTTGCAATGGAGACGAACTGTACTTTGTCAAACGGCAGGCAATGTGGCTGGTAATAGGTACCATCGGCATGCTCATCGCCATGAACATCCCCTTTTCCTTTTACAAGCGCAATTTTCTTTTGATTGCGCTGATCAGCTTGCTCGCCCTGCTGCTGGTCTTGATCCCTGGAATTGGCAGCAACACCAACGGAGCCCGTTCCTGGTTCAGAATTGGTTCCGCCACGATTCAGCCGGTGGAATTTGCCAAGCTGGGGCTGATCCTCTATATGGCGGCGATCGTGACCAAAAAAGGAGAGGGTATACGCAAGTTGAAAACAGGTCTGATGCCCCCGCTCGTCGTGACCGGGGTGTTTTTCCTCCTGATCATGGCCCAGCCGGACCTGGGGTCGGCCGCGATCGTGCTGGGGACGGCTATCATCATCCTGATCAGCGGCGGAGCGCGGATCGGCCAACTGTTTCTGATCGGCTTTCCGGTGACCTCGCTGGCGCTGGTCAGCTACATCCTGGCGAAGGAACACGCCTTGGGTCGGATCACCGCCTTTTTGGACCCTTGGCAAGATCCTCGCGGCACCGGCCTGCAAGTCATCCAGTCGTGGATCGCCATTGCTCACGGTGGGTTCTCCGGCACCGGATTCGGGAAGAGCATCCAGAAATACCTGTACCTTCCGGAAGCCCATACCGACTTTATCTTCGCGATTATTACCGAAGAGCTGGGCTTTATCGGTGCCACACTCTTTCTGCTGGTCTACCTGCTGTTTCTTCTGCGCGGCTTTCACATCTGCCTGCGCGTCAAAGACACCTTTGCCAGCCTGGTTGGAATTGGCATCGTCAGCATGATCGGGCTGCAGGCGTTCATCAATATCGGCGGCGTCACCGGGCTGATTCCGCTGACCGGTGTCACCCTGCCGTTTATCAGCTACGGCGGCTCATCCCTTCTGGTCAGCATGGTGTCGACGGGCATCCTGCTCAGCGTCTCGCGGGAAGTCAGCCGGCAAAAAATGGCCGAACAACTGCAAAAGCAGCCGTACTCCGCCTGATGCTTCGGGGAAACGGCCAACCCATAAAAAAACGACCTGTATCGACAGGTCGTTTTTTACGTGAGATCGATCGCGTCGACACGGACATGGACAGCCTCCACGCACAAACCGGTCAGCGATTCGACGATCTCCTTCACTTTTTCCTGGAGCTGGCGGCAGACGTGATGAATCGGCAGTCCGTATTTGACCGACACCCGTATCTCGATGCTGGCTCTCCCGTCCACAAGCGACACGGTAATGCCTTTTGTGCCGCCGCTGATGCGTTTCGCCAGGTCCTGGTACAGCCCGCCGGAGTGCACGGAGATGCCGGATACCTCCCCTGCCGCCGTCCCAGCAATTACCGCCACCACTTGATCCGCCACGCGGATTTCGCCGCGCCTTTCCTCCATGGCGCCCCCTCCTTCCTCTCTCCGTCACAGGGCTGCGGCCGCGCTCGGTTATCAGATTTTTCTTTCATTATAAACAGAAGAAGCTTGGGCTTGAAAGGGGATTTCTCGTTTTCGCTCAGTCAGTGTCGGAAGCGTGCACTGCACGTCGAGAAGTGTCAGACGGTCGGACGCACACACCTCGGCCAACGCGGACGCCAGTTCGTCCCTGCTCCGGATGGATCGCGCCGACACACCGCAGGCCCTGGCCCACTGGACGAAGTCGGGGTTTTGTAAACGGGTGCCAAACGGGACGAGGCCGCTTTGTCTCATCTTCCATTCCTCCAGCCCCAGCGTTCCGTTGTTGACGACAATCAGCAGAAACGCTGTCTCTTGCTCCACGGCTGTCATCAGTTCGGACATGTACATCTGCAGGCCGCCGTCTCCCGTCACGCAAATCACCTGCCGCTGCGGCTGGTTCAGTTTGGCTGCAATTGCCGCGGGAAGGCCGTACCCCATCGTCCGCCACTTCCCGGAAAAAAGCGGGCGCTGAGAAACGGCGCGAAAAGCGCGATTGAACCAGATGGTGTGCTCACCAGTATCCAGCGTGATGACGGCATCGTCGTCAACGGCCCGGGACAGCGCGTGCATGAGCGCCTCCGGTGTGACCGGCTGGTCGGGCCCAGCGTCGACGGCTTGTTCTGTCTCCTGCCAAAATGCAGCGTGCCACCGCTCCACTCGCGCCATCCAGTCGGGGTCGGGACGCTTGTTCTCCAGCCGGCGCAGCCAGAGCGGCAGGACCTCTTCCAGATCTGCCGTCACTGAAAACAGGTCGGGATGGAAGTGGATCGACTCGATCGACCGGTCTACCTGCACCACCGGCAAGCCGGCCGGGATGTATTCCTGCGGGAACCAACTCGCACCGAGAATCACCAGCAGGTCTGCTGCGGCCAGCGCGTCCAGACCGGCGCGGCTTCCTCCCTCGCCCAGACCGCCCAGCATCAGCGGATGGGATTCCTCTATGACGCCTTTTGCCCCCAGCGAAACCAGCACTCCCGCTCCCGCCTGCTCCGCCAGCCGTTGGCACGCATCCGCGACGCCGCGCGCCCCGATCCCGAGAAGCATGAGCGGTCGTTTTGCCCGTCCAATCCATTCCGCCGCCTGCTCCACCTCCCCTCTGTCCGCGCGCAAGCCAGACGCCTGCCTCGGCAACTCGGGGATCAGCGGACAGCCGGTCGTACGGGAAAAGACATCCTTGCACACCGCCAGATGGGCGACGCCCTGCTGCGACTCGGCCGTGACAAAGGCTCGCTGGAGCACCTCGCCGATTGCCTGGGGATGGGTGACCGTCGTCGTGTACCGGCAGATGGGACGCATCACGTCTTCCTGGGGCACGTACTGCTTGTACTCTCCCCCCAACTTGTACGTCTCCACCTGTCCGGTAATGGCCACGACCGGAGCCCGATCCGTCTGGGCATCGGCCAAACCGTTCAAGAGCTGAAAGGTGCCCGGACCGCTGGTGGCCGTGCAGACAGCCGGCTTCCCCGTCAGTTTTGCTTCCGCGGACGCCATCATGGCCGCGGCCGCTTCGTGGCGGCAGGCCACATAACGTATCTGCTGCTGCTTGCCGAGCGCGTCCAGCCAGGGCAGAATCGCGTCCCCGGCGACGCCGTAAATCCGGGTGACTCCCCATTGAGCCAGTTGTTCGGTGATGTATTGAGCCACTTGCATCCTGTATCTCCCCTTTCGCGTCTAAACGTCGCATGACCTAGTATGCCGTTGTTCCCATCATTTTACTATCCAAATCTGTCCCAAATTGGAGAACCTAACAGGCAGGATCAGGCGAATCAAAAGGAGGATGAATCATGAAACAGCCTGTCAAATGGCTGGTGGCCCTGCTGGCGATCGCGCTGCTCATCACCTCGGCGGCGATCGTCTCTCCGAAGCGCTCCGACGCGTTCAGCGATCAGATCGTCAAAGTGGGCGCGCAGGGCAAGGACGTTCGCGAAATGCAAGGACGGCTGAAATACTTGGGGTTTTACACCGGCAAAGTGGACGGGGTATTTGGTTGGCGGACGTACTGGGCCCTGCGCAACTTCCAGTACGAATTCGGGCTGAAAGTAGACGGGGTGCTGGGGCCCAAAACAAAGCTGAAATTGTACAACGCAACGAAAAACTGGCGTCCTACCGCGGAAGAGCTTGGCGTGCCGCAGACGGCCAAGACACCGACCAAGTCGAAAGCGCCCACCTACCACGCCCACGGCATCTCGGAGAACGACATCCGTCTGATGGCAAACGCCGTCTACGGCGAGGCCCGCGGCGAACCGTACATCGGACAGGTGGCAGTGGCAGCTGTCATCTTGAACCGCACGCGTCACCCGTCATTTCCCAACACGCCGGCCGGCGTCATCTTTGAACCGCGCGCCTTCACAGCTGTGGCAGACGGCCAGATCTGGCTGACGCCGAACGAAACGGCTAAAAAGGCTGTTCAGGATGCGCTGAAAGGCTGGGACCCTACCGGCGGCGCCATCTATTACTTCAATCCGGACACGGCCACGTCCGCCTGGATCTGGAGTCGGCCGCAGATCAAGAAAATCGGCAAGCATATTTTCTGCCGGTAACGGAAAGCAAACAGGCACGGTCATCATCCGTGCCTGTACGTTTTGCCGCCGACCATTACGGCCGCTGTCCCCGCATATGTTCCGCCATTTTGATAAAGCGTTCTTCCTGTTCCGTCGTGCCGCACACGCCGCATTGCACCAGGATGCGCTCCCCCCTGTACGGCTGGTGAAACGCATCCAGTTGGTCTGACGACAGTTCCGCCACAACATCGCCAGTCTGCGGGTCCAACCGCACATAGCGGGGGTTTTGTTCAATGACTGTGAACCTCATCCGGTTCGACTTGCATGTGGGGCACAGATACGGTTTAGCCATGCGGATACCTCCTCTGACGATGGTTCACCCGTTAGTTTCCGCCAATCAGGCCAGGCTATACCCGTCTGCCAGGTTCAAATTTCTCGTGACAAGCGCATCGGTTTTGGCTAAACTAAAGAACATCGCATCAAATGGTATAAAATGTTAAACCTTTATCGAGGTGAACGTATGAATCGGCAATTGTTCTTTTTCCTCGTGGGGGGCAGCTTCCTGTTGGCAGCGTACGCCCATTACTTTACGGACAACGAGCTTTTCCGCTTTGCAACAGCATCGTTGGCCATTATTTTTCTTGCCGCCTGGCTGGGAAAATCGACGGAGAGCGTTGCCCATTACGCCGGTGACCGCATCGGCGGTTTTCTCAACGCCACGTTCGGCAACGCAGCCGAGCTGATTATCGCCTTTTTCCTGGTCAAGGAAGGACTGTTTGACATGGTCAAGGCCTCCATCACCGGCGCCGTCATCGGGAACATGCTGCTGGTGTTGGGACTGAGCGTGCTGCTGGGCGGATTGAAATTCAAGGAACAGACGTTCAACAGCAAGCTGGCCGGCCACAACGGCTCGCTGATGACGCTGGCGATCGTCGCGCTGTTTATTCCCGCCGTGTTCATGCAGCAGCTCCCGCCGGCAGAGATCGGTACGCTCAGCATTGTGATTTCCGTCGTCCTGATCATTGCCTACCTGCTGTGGCTGATCTTCTCCATGGTGACCCACCGGGAATTTCTGTCCGACATCGAGCCGCACGAGAGCGAAGCCGAGTGGTCCAAAGGCGTCTCCATCCTGATGCTTGCCCTGTCCACGGTCTTCGTCGCCATCGTTTCCGAATGGCTGGTCCACAGTGTCGAGCATGTCTCCCAGTCGCTGGGGTGGTCGGAGCTGTTTGTCGGGGCGTTTGTCATCGCCATTATCGGAAACGCCGCCGAGCACAGCGCTGCCCTGCTTCTGGCCATGAAGGGGCGGATCGGAGCTGCTGTGGAGATCGCCATCGGCTCCAGCCTGCAAATCGCCCTATTCGTGGCGCCGACGCTGGTGCTCATCAGCCTGCTTCTGGGGCAGCCGATGGACATCGTGTTTACGCCGTTTGAGCTGGCCGCGATCGGCGTCGCTACCTTTATCACCATATCGATCACCAAGGACGGTGCCACCAACTGGTACGAAGGCGTTCTGCTCCTGACCGTCTACATCATCATCGGCACTGCCTTCTTCTTCGTCTGAGAGACAGACTGCCCGATTCGGCAGCCTCAGATTGCAGACAGACGAGAGGGATGGATAATGAAAAAGCTCGGTATCATGCCGAGCTTTCTTCTTCTTGCTGATCAACCGCCCTGTACGCGGATAACCGTTCCTCCAATGTGCCCGTATGCAATTCAAACAGGTTGTTATCGTAATCGTAGAAGTAGATGGAGTATCCTTCCCCCTTGATCCTGGGGCGAGGAGGTTTCATCTCCAGGCGCAGGGCTTTGATTTTATCGAGATAGTAGTCAATGTCTTCTTCCTTGATTTTGAATGCCACATGGTGATAGGTTCGGTTGACGATTTCACTATTTTCCATGACCGCGATCCACTGCCCGCCGATGATGAAAAATCGTTCACGGGATATCGAGTGGGTCTTGTTACCGCTGTAATAGACCTCTTGCGCCTGAAACAATTCCTTGTACAACGCAGTTGTTTTCTCCAAATCCTTTACCACAAATGTAATGTGGCTTACACTTTCAATCATGCCTATCATCCTTTTCTCACAACATTGACAAAGTATTTTGTCTATCTTCACCAATCTCATTCCGTTGTGTTCCATCCCACTGTGTAGACGAAGAAGTACCCGGCGATGTTTCCAATTGTTTCGGTCAACCACCATTCCAATACGTGTTCCCTATCCGTTTATCGCAGGTAACGCTTGTTAATGCCACATTCCGTGTATATACTCGGTATATCTGTAAATATATGAAAATTTCGCGAATGGGTCGAAACAACAGCGATCCGATCGTAATTATCCAGAATATACAAAGGAGACACATCTATGGAGTTTATTTTAACCCATAAATGGATGTTCTTGATTCTCGCAGAAGTCATCTTTTGGATTTCCATCATCACTTTCTTGGTCCTCAGGTATTGGTTTGGCAAAAAAACACTCAGTTTTGTGTTTTTTCTTCTCTTTATTATCAATGACCTGTGGATCGCTTCCCTGGGCTTTTTCGATTATTTGCAAACAGGGCAGTTTTCCAGCTACCAAGTCGTGATCGTAGTTGTTTTTCTCTATGCGATCACGTATGGGAAAAGCGACTTCAAAAAACTTGATTACCACATCCAAATCTATGTCGCCAAGTGGAAAGGGGAACCTGCTCCCGCTATCGCTCCGCCGAAAAAACTGGTCGGCAAGGAACACGCCAAAAAAGAACGGAAGCATTTTTACGTTCATCTGGCCGTCTATGCGGCAGCACACCTGGTTTTCTTCTTGCTGTACGGGCTGTCCTCACGAATCTATGAAATGGCAAGCATGAACCAGTTTTTTGACGAGTATTTCTCATCCATGGAAGGAACACTGCCGTTTGCCAATCAAACCGTCAACAACCTTAGCAGGGTTTGGACCTTGATCTTCATAATCGACAGCATCATCGCACTTTCGTATACCGTATTTCCAAAGGGCGGCAGGAACGCCTCCTAGACGTTAATCATTCCTGTAATAAAAAAGCCTGCAGACGTGTTCTTCGACGAACCCTTGTCTGCAGGCAAGGACTGCCCGATGCGGCAGTCTTTTTTTATAGAAAGCCAAGCGAGTGCATAAACACCACAATGATGGCAAGCGGTGCCGCATACCTGAGCAGCAGCAGCCAGGCGGCAAACAGCTTCCGGCCCAGCGGTGTATGGGCGGTAAGCTCCTGCATCAGGATTTCCCGCTTCATCTTCAGCGGCACGAACACCGCGATCAACAGCGCCCCCAGCGGCATCAGCACGTTGCTGACGAGGAAGTCGGCGGCGTCAAACACGGATTTGCCAAAGAAGGTGACGTCCGACAAGGCCCCGAAAGAGAGCGCGGACGGAATCCCGACGATGAAAATCAGCATGCCGACAATCCAGGAAAGCCGCTTTCGTTTGACCTCGTCCCCCTTGGCGAGCGAAGCCACGATCACCTCCAGCATGGAAAAGGCGCTCGTCAGCGTGGCAAACAGGAACAAGGCAAGAAACACCAGCAAAAACAGGGAGCCGAACGGAATATGCTCAAACACCGACGGCAGGACGATAAACAACAGGCCCGGCCCCGCCTCCGGTTTCACGCCGAGTGAAAACACCGCCGGGAAGATGGCCAGCCCCGCAAAAAAGGCGACCAACAGATTGAGACCGACAATCGATCCGGCCGATTTGACCAGGTTTTCCTCTTTGCCAAGGTACGAGCTGTAGGTGACCATCACCGACACCCCAACGCTCAACGAGAAGAACGACTGCCCCATGGCGTACAGGATCGACTCTGCGGACAGTTTGGAAAAGTCCGGCATCAGGAAGAACGCCACCCCGTTTCCCGCTCCGTCCAGCGTCAGCGAACGGACCATCAGCACCAGGAACAGGATAAACAGCCCCGGCATCATATACCTGTTGGCTGACTCGATCCCGCTTTGTATCCCGCGAGCCACAACCATGATCGTCACCAGCATGAAGGCGCATTGCGCCGCGACGGAGCCGATCGGGTTAGCGATTACGTCCAGGAACAACTGATCATAGGACTGTCCGATCAACTGTCCGGTAAGACCGCGAAAGAAATAGGTGAGAATCCAGCCGCCGACCACGCTGTAAAATGACAGCAGCAGAAAGCAGGTAGCCACCCCGAGCCGCCCGATCCAATGCCAACCTGTACCCGGAGCAATGGTGCGGTAGGCGGAAATCGCCTCCTGTTGGGTGCTTCGTCCGATGACGAATTCCCCCAACAGCAGCGGCATGCCGATCAGCACGGTAAACAGCAGGAACAGGAGAAAAAACGCCCCGCCTCCGCTGGTGCCCGCCACATAGGGAAATTTCCAGATGGCCCCGAGCCCGATCGCTGACCCGGCGGCCGCAAGGATGAACCCCAATCGGTTCGTCCACTGTTCCGTTTGGTTCGTCATTCACGAACTCCTCCTTCATCCAATCGTCTGTCCTGTATACATAAATAAAAAACTCGTCCCCACGAAAGGGACGAGTTGAATTACTCGCGGTACCACCCTGATTAAGCCAAAGGAGCCTTCAGGTGAAGGACAGCTGCGGCTTCACTTTTGCCATTGATAACGGGAATGACCCGGTGCTCCTCCTACTGGGACAATCGTTCAGAGGACAGCTCCAGAGGGAATTCCACGGGGCGTGCTTCAGAACCGCTTTCAGTCTCCGACGATTCCTCCCTGTCAAGCCGCTGGACCGTGTACTGGTCTCTGTCATCGCTTTTGACACAATGAAAAATGATATGTATAAATGTACGGCAGTCATTGAAAAATTGCAAGGAGTTTTTCATGAAAATGAAAAAGCGAGGAACGTCTCCACCCCCTCGCTTTTACTTCTGCCGGTGTTCATGCAGATCGGCCAGCTTCCGCTCCAACGAACCCATGATCTCGCGGCCGATTTCCTCTTCGATCAATCCCAGACGGACGGCAAATTCTACTTCTCGCGACAGCCCGAACATCTGCGTGTCCAACACTTCTTCATACAACGGGCACTGCGGCATGGTCAGGTTTTCCATCTGTACGTCGATCAGTTTATAGATTTTTTCTGCGTCTGCTCGCAGCAATGCTAGCGCTTTTTGTTCCAGATCGGGAACCTTAATCTCTGTCAAAACCTATCCCTCCGTTTGCCACCATCCTTACCTTACATAGTACGCCATTCTGGGCCATTTGAAAAGGGGAGATGGGGAGACAACTGTAACCGGCTCGCTGCCAGTTACAACCGACAGCGCCAATGATTGCCCGTTCCCTCATTGTAATGAGTCCCCCTTACTCATGGAGCGCCCGTTCCAGGCGTGACATCGCTTCCTCCAGGACGACGCGCGGGCAGGCAAAGTTAATGCGCTGAAACCCCGCCCCTTCCTTTCCAAACACGGTCCCGTCATGCAGACCCAGCTTCGCTTTCTTGCGCACGAGCGCGTTCAGTTCGTGTTGGCTCAACCCCAGCCGGCGGAAGTCCATCCAGCCGAGATAGGTAGCCTCCGGGACAGCCATGGATACCTCGGGAATTCGCTCAGCCAGAAAGTCGCGGATGTACTCCGCATTCCCCTTCAAATAGGCGAGTAATTCATCCAGCCACGGCTCGCCGTGCCGATAGGCGGCAATGGCCGCTTCGATGCCGAACAGGTTGAGCACTGTGTGCCCCATCCGCCTGGCCGCCTGTCTGAATGCCCGCAGCAGCTGAGGAGCAGGAGCGATCACGAACGCGGTTGACAACCCGGCGAGATTAAACGTCTTGCTGGCAGAGACCAGGGTCAGGCTATGGCTGGCAAGATGATCCGGGAGGGAGAAATAAGGGACGTGCCGCCCTTTTTCGTAGACGAGGTCGGCATGGATTTCATCCGCCACGACCACGATGTCCCGTTCCGAGCACATCTCCCCGAGCCGCACCAGTTCCTCCCGGGTCCAGACCCGTCCCACCGGATTGTGCGGACTGCACAGCAAAAACAATTTCGGCCGGCTTTCGTCCAAGATCTGTCGCAGGCCGTCCCAGTCGATGGTGTACCGGCCATTCTCTTCCCGCAGCGGATTTGGCACGAGTCTGCGTCCCAGGCTTTCCACCGCGTGATAAAACGGATGATAGACCGGCGTTTGGATCAGGACGCTGTCGCCCGGTTCGGTAAACGCTTCGACAGCGATGTGCAGTCCCGGCACGACCCCCGGCAACGTTCCCAACCAACCGGTGTCGACGGTGACGCCATACCGCCTGGCATACCAATCGGCCACTGCCTCGTACAGCGCATCGGGCCGCCCGGGATACCCGTAGACCGGATGCTGCGCGCGGCGAACCAGCGCTTCCGTCACTGCCGGCGGACACGCAAAGTCCATATCGGCCACCCACATTGGCAAGACGTCATCTGCTCCCAGCACCCGCTGGTAGTAATCCCACTTCAAACTGTTCGTCCCTTGTCGCCCAATCCGGATATCAAAGTGATGCGGCACTGTACTCCCCTCGCTTTTGCATGTTTTTTCTTTTCACCATACCCCGTTCTTTGGCAAATGTCCAAGCCTGAATGTCTCGTGTGCCCAAAAAAAGCGCCGCAGCCTCGTCAGCATGCGGCATTTTCCGTTTGTCCTCAGCGCGGGTAGACGCCGGGACCGACCGGCAGATCAAGGACAAACCAGACGACCATCTGTACCATCCAGATCAATAGGAAGGACAGCGCGTACGGCATCATCGTCGCAAAGATCGTGCCCATGCCCGCGTCCTTCTTGTACGCTTGGTAGTAGGCCAGGATCAGCGGCAGGTAGGGATTTACAGGTGATATGGTGTTGGTCGCCGAGTCGGCGACGCGGTAGGCGACCTGGATGAACGCCGGATGGTAATCGAGCAGCATCAGCATTGGCATGAACACCGGAGCCAGCATCGCCCACAACGCCGAACCGCTGGTGATGAACAGGCTCGCGAATGCGGTAAACAGCGTGAACCCGAGCACGACCGGCAGCCCGGTCATCCCGATGCTCTTTAGAAAATCAGCACCGCTCACGGCCAGCAGGATGCCGATGTTGCTCCAGTTGAAAAAGGCGATAAACTGGGCGGCCGTGAAGGCCATCACGATAAAGCCGGACATGTCTTTCACCGCTTCCGTCATGTAGCGCGGAATGTCCCTTGTACTCGTGATCAGCCCCATCTTCTTTCCGTACACGGCCGACACGGTCACGAAAAAGAGCAGAATCACCGGGATGATCCCCTTCAGGAACGGCGACGTCAAAAACCCTCCTGTCTGGGGATCGCGCAGGAGCGCCCCTTCCGGCAGGACCAACAGAGCTGTCACTGCTGCAAAGACCAGGGCGGCGATGCCGGCTGCGCGCAGCGCCTTGTTCTCCCTGTCGCTCAGCTCCTCAAAGCGAACCTGCTGCTCTCCCTGATACTCGCCCAGGCGCGGTTCGATCACCTTGTCCGTAATCCAGGCGCCGATAAAGGACAGGAGAAAAACGGATGCGGACATGAAAAACCAGTTGTCCAGCGGCGAGACGTGGGCATGGGGATCGATCGTCCTGGCCACTTCGGTAGAAATGCCGGAAAGCAGGGCATCCGTGCCCGCGATGAACAGGTTGGCTGTGAATCCTGACGAGACCCCGGCCATGCCGGCGGCGATACCGGCGATCGGATGGCGGCCCATCGCCAAAAAGACGAGGCCACCCAGCGGCGGGATGATCACCATGGCCGCGTCGGAGGCGAGATTGCCCAGCACGCCGACAAATACCACCGTGAAGCTGACGATCGTTTTTGGCACGCGGGTCATGAGTTTGCGCAGGACGCTTGTGAGCAGACCCACTTTTTCCGCCAGACCAATCCCCAACGCCATGGTCAGCACGAGGCCGAGCGCCGGGAAGTCGGTGAAGTTTTTCAACATGCTGGTGAGAATCCAGTGGATTCCTTCGACGCTCAGCAAACTTTTCACCGGGACGGTTTCTCCTTTGCCGGGGTGTGTCACGGAGATGTCCAGTCCGGCGAGAATGGCTGAAATCACCATCATGATCAGGCACAGATACACAAAGAGCATAAACGGGTGAGGCAGTTTGTTCCCCACGGTCTCGATCCATCGCAACATCCCTTTTTGGTGTTGCAGCTCTGGCTGCATGCCTGCCGCTCCATGTGGCATGGTTGATCCCCTCCTACCCGTTTGCAATTGGTTGGCCGGATTTGGCACCCGTCCATTTCAATGCCCACCGAACAAACAGGGCAACCCCGTCACGCAGCGCGTCCTCGTCAATGGTGAAGCGCGGATGGTGATGCGGATACACGATACCCTTTTCTTCGTTGCCAGCGCCCAGACAGATGTAACAGCTTGGCACGCATGCGGCAAACGCGGAGAAATCTTCCCCGCCCATCATCGGCGGAATGCGCTGCAGCGCTTGCTCCCCCCATTCCTCCACGATCAGTTCTTCCACCGTCCGGGTGACCCGTTCATCATTTATCACCGAAGCGTATCCGTACCGGTAGTCAAAGCGATACGCGGCGCCGTGCGCTTCCGCAACTCCCTTGACAATCTGCTCCAGCCGCTTCGCCGCCGTTTGGCGAACGTCCTGGCTGAAACTGCGCACAGAGCCGCGCAGTTCCGCCTTGTCGGGAATGACGTTGTAGGCCCCTGTTCCTCCGTGAAAATTGGTCACGGAGATGACCAGTTGTTCCAGCGGATCGGTGTTGCGGGAAACGATCTGCTGCAAATTGGCGATCACCTGCGCGCCAATCGCCACCGGATCAATCGCCGTATGCGGCGCGGAGGCATGACCGCCCTTACCCTGAATGGTAATCTCGAACCGGTCGGAATTGGCCGTGACCGGTCCGTAGGCAATTCCAATCTTACCGACTGGAATATACGCCATCAAATGGATGGCGAGCATGGCATCGATGCCTTCTGCCACCCCTGCCTCCACCATTTCACGGGCACCGCCGGGGTGCATCTCCTCCGCGTGCTGGAAAATGAAGCGCACTTCCCCTCTGATCTGGTCCCGCAGGCGGGACAGCACGCTTGCTGCGCCCAGGAGCATCGCAGTATGCCCGTCGTGCCCGCACGCATGCATGACACCGGGAACTGCCGATGCGAATGGAAAGTCGTTTTCTTCCTGGATCGCCAGTGCGTCCATGTCGGCGCGCAGACCGATCACGGGGCCCGGTTGGGCACCGACGAGACGGGCGACCACACTGGTTCTGGTCGGCCGGGAGAGCTCCAGATTCCCAAACGACTGCAACCGCTCGTACACGAACGCCGCTGTCTTCTCCTCCTGAAACGACAGTTCCGGATACTTGTGCAGATGCCGCCTCCACTGGATCACGTCGTCCGCAACAGAGTCCAGCAGAGAGCGCACGTTTTCCTTGTCCATGACAATCTCCCCTTCAGATGGTAGTTTCCACCAATTACAAATTTCTATATTTTCGAAAAATTTCCTTTACGATGATTCGTTTGCCGCATCCCGGCATGTACAGTACAATCAGGAATAGGATTTCGTATAAACGGAGGAATGCTGGATGTCAGATGTGATCGTGTTCAAGGGGGCCGTATCGTTCCCCATCACGCTGGACCCGAGTGTGTGGATCTTCGACGAACGAAAAATCGACCTGCGCACCTATCGGGGCGAAGAAGAGCAGACGGACGGACGGCAATCCGCCTACCTGCAGGGCACTGGTTCCCAGTGGGACAAGGAACTGCGGGAAGGCGCCACACTGCCGTCAGAACGGCGGAGTCTGGCGGAAGAACGGAAAGCGCTTGAGGGCGACTACGGCATGCGGCTGGCTCCGTTTATTGACAACGCCAAGCCGCTGCCGGAAGCGACGCACGTGCGCATCCACCGCGACGGCCAGGAGCCGGTGACGCTGCCGATCGAAACCGCCAGACAAGCAATTCTGCAGTTTTCCCGAGATGGCAAGCCTCTGCGCGAAGATGGCCCGGTCTACTTTTTCCTGCCGGAGTGGTTGACCGCTGGCGAACAACCGCTCAAGGGCATCACCGCATTTGAATTCGTCACAGAATGATAAAGTACGTCTGGCCTGGCCAGACATGCTGCGGAAGACAACCGCACCCGACTCCATTGCGGCACAGCAAGAGACAATAATTGCCAACATACGTGTGAAGCCGCATCAAAAAAAGCCATCCGCCGCGGCGGATGGCTTTTCTATGATGGATGCTGCCTGGAGGTTTGCCCATCAAGCGCTGAATTGAGTAATTTGGAGGTTTCTCCTTTCTATCTCTTCGCAAAGCAACTCGATGAAGGCGGGATCCAATTGAAGGTCGACAGCACGCTGATACACTTCTATCAACATCTGATCGCTCAAAAATTTCACATTGGTCACCTCCATCTGTTTCATGTGCCCATTGTAGCAGATGGGACGTGCGCGAACAACCGTTCCGATATCCACAACCCATGTGGAAATCGTGTGGGTAAGCTGTGGGCAAAGTGTTGACAACTGGAAAAAGATACCGGTTTTTTCCTGTGGATTCCCACCCAACATTTATCCACATCTTGTCAAAATTTGTCGAACGATTTTGTATAATCAGACCCGACTGTCGCCCTCCGCTCCTCCCTGAGGACAGGGGAAGCAGCTTATAGGAAAAACCACCCGGGACCGGGTGGTTTTCCTTTTTGACGGTATGGACACAACCGTGTATTACGCGTTGGCCGGCTCGGTGGTGTGCAGCACTTGTTTGATCCGTTCGATCGCCCAATCCAGTTCTTCCTTGCTGATGACCAGCGGCGGCGCAAAGCGGATCGTCGTCTCATGCGTCTCTTTGCACAAGAGGCCCTGTTCCTTCAACTGCTCGCAGTACGGACGGGCCGCCGTATGCAGCTCCAATCCGATAAACAGGCCGCGGCCGCGGATTTCCTTGATCAGCGGGTTGCGAATTTCTTTCAGCTTTTCCATGAAGTACGCCCCGAGCTCGCGGGAACGATCCACCAGCTTTTCATCGATCAGGACGTCCAGTGCAGCCACCGCGACGGCGCAGCCCAGCGGATTGCCGCCAAACGTAGAGCCGTGGGAACCTGGGTCAAAGACACCGAGCACTTCCCGGTCCGCAGCCACTGCCGAGATCGGGAACACGCCACCACCCAGCGCTTTGCCCATGATGTACATATCCGGCTTGACCTCCTCCCAGTCGGACGCGAACAGCTTGCCCGTGCGGCCAAAGCCGGTCTGAATCTCGTCGCATACGAGCAGCACGTTGTTGGCTTTGCACAATTCGTAGGCCTGCTTCAGGAAGCCCTCGGGCGGAATGATGATGCCGGCTTCGCCCTGGATCGGCTCCAGCATGAATGCCGCCGTGTTCGGTGTGATCGCCTTCCGCAGCGCTTCGATGTCGCCGTACGGGATGATTTTGAAGCCCGGGGTGAACGGTCCAAACCCGCGCTTGTAGGATTGATCGGATGAGAACGAGGTGACTGTGATCGTACGGCCGTGAAAATTGCCTTCACAGACGATGATTTCCGCCTGGTTTTCCGGCACCTTTTTCACATCGTACGCCCAGCGGCGCACGGCTTTCAGCGCTGTCTCCACCGCCTCTGCGCCCGTGTTCATCGGCAGGATCATCTCCTTGCCGGTCAGCTGCGCCAGTTTTTCATAGAAGACGCCCAGCTGGTCGTTGTAAAAGGCGCGCGAGGTGAGCGTCACCTTGTCCGCCTGATCCTTCAGCGCCTGAATGATGCGGGGATGGCGGTGGCCCTGGTTCAATGCCGAATACGCACTCAGCATATCCAGGTATCTGTTGCCTTCCGGATCTTCCACCCATACGCCTTCCGCCTTGGAGATGACGATCGGCAGCGGATGGTAGTTATGTGCGCCGTATTTCTCGGTCTGATCAATTACCGCTTTGGTCTTGTTCATGTTGTCTGCCTCCTTGAATCGCTTGTTATCTGTAGTATCATTCAAGAACGATGCCAACCGAACCAAATCTTGCCGCAGCGTTGCTATTGCGCAATTCCCTTCCTCTACCGGCAAAATTTTTTTGCATGTCCCCCGCAATTTTTCGCATCAGTGCAGAATCATTTTGCACACGCCTCTACCTAATGGTATGATAACCTTCGTAGAAATGACAGGCAGGTGCATTTTGATGGCGAACGAATCGCATGAAACCTTCTTGCGCATCTACGCACACATTCTCGACAACATCAGCGAAGGGGTACACGTGATTAACGCCCAGGGGACATCCATCGTGTACAACCGCAAGATGTCGGAACTGGAGGCGATGAACAAGCACGACGTACTGAACAGGCCGCTGACAGAGGTGTTCCAGTTTCCGCAGGGGCAGGAGAGCACGCTCCTTCGCTGCCTGCGAACGGGCAAAAGCGTGCGCAACGTTCGGCAAACCTATTTTAACGACAAGGGGATAGAAATCACAACCATCAACAATACCTTCCCGCTGATGGAAGACGGCCGGATCATCGGGGCGATGGAGATTGCCAACGATGTCACCAAGATGGAGCGGCTAATCCGCGAAAATCTGTGGGACAAAAACGGCGCCCGCTACACATTTGACACCATTATCGGCGACAGCCCATCCATTCGGGAAGTGATCGAAAGCGCCAAACGGGCGGCGCGAACCTCGTCTTCCGTGTTGGTAGTGGGTGAAACCGGCGCGGGCAAGGAGCTGTTCGTGCAGAGCATCCACAACGCCAGTCTGCGCGCGGGAGGGCCGTTTATCTCGCAAAATTGCGCCGCCCTGCCCGATACCCTGATTGAGGGGCTGCTCTTCGGCACAGCGCGCGGCGCCTTTACCGGCGCGGTGGAACGGCCGGGTCTGTTTGAGCAGGCGGAAGGCGGCACGCTGTTTTTGGACGAGATTAACTCGCTTAGTATGCCACTGCAGGCCAAATTGTTGCGCGCCCTGCAGGAAAAGTCGATCCGGCGCATCGGCGACACCAAGGACCGGGCGATCGACGTGCGCATCATCGCCGCGCTGAACGAAGATCCTATCGAGGCGATCTCCCAGCAGCGGCTGCGCAAGGACCTGTACTACCGGCTGGGCGTGGTCACGCTTTTCATCCCGCCGTTGCGCGAGCGAAAAGAGGACATTCCCCTGCTTGTTGACCATTTTATCCGCAAGTACAACCAGCTGTTTCAGATGGACGTGACAGGGATCAGCGAGGAGGTCATGCGCTTTTTCCTCTCTCACGACTGGCCCGGAAACGTGCGGGAGCTTCAGCATGTCATCGAAGGCGCGATGAACCTGATGACGGACGAAACGGTCATCACCACCGCGCATCTGCCCTATCACTTTTTGCGCCGCACAGGAAGTGCCGCCAAGGAAAAGATGCCGGTTCAGCCATTAGCGGATGAGATCAAGCCGCTGAAAGAAAAAATGCGTGAGTTTGAGGCATACTACATTCAGCGCGTGGTTGAAAAGCACAAGGGCAACATCTCCCGCTCCGCCAGGGAGTTGGGCATCAGCCGGCAGAGCCTGCAGTACCGCCTGCGCAAACTGGGAGTCAAGCATACGTGAGGTGCGCCAACTTTTTTGGCGAGTGACGAATTTTTTTGCGCTAATTGCCCAATACGTTTGCACAAGCTGACTCTATTTTTGCGATTGTACGCAAACGTATGACAATTCCGACTTGGTACACTCCTTGCATAATACTTGTCCTCGCAGGTTGTACAAGGCTGATTGTACCATTCCTGAATTTCCTGAAGGAGAGGGTTACATGACATCACGAAAAGAGCACCACAACGAATTGAACCGAGCGATGAGCAGCCGCCACCTGTTCATGATTTCGCTCGGCGGCGTAATCGGAACCGGCCTGTTCCTGGGCTCCGGCTACACCATCAGCCAGGCGGGGCCGATCGGGACGATTGTCTCCTACATGGTTGGCGGTCTGATCATGTATCTGACGATGCTCTGCCTGGGCGAGCTGGCCGTGGCAATGCCGGTGTCCGGTTCGTTCCAGACCTACTTGACCCGGTTTGTCAGTCCGTCGCTCGGCTTTGCCGTCGGCTGGCTGTACTGGTTGGGCTGGGCCGTTACGGTTGCGCTGGAACTTTTGTCTTCGGGCCTGCTGATGCAGCGCTGGTTTCCCGATTCACCAGTATGGATGTGGTGCGCGATATTCGGTGCCGTCCTGTTCGTATTAAATGCGCTTTCCGCACGGGCGTTCGGGGAGACGGAATTCTGGTTTTCGAGCATTAAGGTAAGCGCTATCATCCTGTTCATCATTCTGGGTGGCGCCGCCATGTTTGGCCTGATCGACATGAAAAACGGCCAACCCGCTCCGATGCTCTCCCATTACCTGGACAGCCCGCTGCTGCCCAACGGGATTACCGGTCTCTTGCTGACGATGATCACTGTCAACTTTTCATTCCAGGGAACGGAACTGATCGGTATTGCCGCCGGCGAGAGCAAGGAGCCGGAAAAGACGATTCCCCAATCGATTCGCAACACCGTTTGGCGCACGCTTGTCTTTTTCGTGCTGGCGATCTTCGTCCTGGCCGGCATGATCCCCTACCAGCAGGCGGGCGTGATTGAAAGTCCGTTTGTCGTCGTCTTCGACAGCATCGGCATTCCGTATGCGGCCGACATCATGAACTTCGTCGTGCTGACAGCGCTGTTGTCCGTGGCCAACTCCGGACTCTACGCAGCCACCCGGATGCTCTACTCCCTGTCCAAAGACGGCATGGCCAGTGACAAACTGGCGACAGTCAACCACAAGGGGATTCCGATGCAGGCGCTCCTGATCACCTTCGCCATTTCCCTGCTGTCGCTCTTGTCCGGCTTCATCGCAGAAGACACCGTGTTTATGATCCTGCTGTCCATCGCCGGTCTCGGGGCACAGGTTGGCTGGATTTCCATCTCCCTGTCCCAGATCGCATTCCGCCGCCAATACCTGCGAAACGGCGGTTCGCTGCAGGACCTGAAATTCCGGACACCGCTCTACCCGGTGCTTCCGATGATTTCGCTGATCCTCAACATCACGGTTCTGATCAGCCTGGCATTCGATTCGGAGCAGCGGATCGCGCTGTACTGCGGGATTCCGTTCCTCGTGATCTGCATCCTCATCTACCAACTGCGGATCAAGAAAAAGAACGGCTTGACGGATCAAAACGCTGCCTGACAAGCGGATGCACCGCTGGATGGTGGCGCAGGCCATTTCCTGATCGCATCAAGCCAAACCAAATCAATTTCGTGTTGCGCGTCTATTCACAAAGAAAAGCTTGCGGCCTGTGAGGAACCGCAAGCTTTTCGTTTTCGCAAGCAATTCATGCAAGCAGTCGTCGTGCGTCATGTGTTACATGGCTACGCGCACGATCTCCGTAATGACCACCATGGCAAAGACGGCAAACCCAAGGGAACTGGTTACAAGCAGCATCCGTTTCAGTTTCTTCATGTCATCCATTTGTGATTCCCTCCCTTTCTCTTGTGCCAACCATCTCTACCGTTATATACGAGCGGGAGTTGGAAAAAGTTTCAAGTCAGCACAAAAAATTTTTCAGGATCGTGCCATCCTCACACAGTCGCTTTTGGATTGAGCCATTTCCTGCTCCATCCGGTACAGCTTCCAGGCTACCCAAAGGCCGACAAACAGGCACAACGTCCACGGCAGCCAGGGCATCTCCTGCCGCTGTGCCAGATCATACACCCAACCGCCGGCAAACTGGCCCACGGAACCGCCGATCGCCAGCGAATACCCATTGAAGCCGTAGTAGGCACCGACGTGCTCGGGCGGCGCAAAACGCTGCACCATGTCCATCATATGAGGTACGGCGATCATCGTGCCCAGGGCGAACAAGAGTGCATCGGCGACCAACATCCACAGCGTATCAGCAAACGCCAGCAAAAACAAGCCGAATCCCATGACAAATGTGCCCAATCCAATCAGGGTGAGGCGCTGCGGGTATCCCTCCAGCCACTGGCTGACCTTCATCTGCAGCAAAATGACGGAAACGGAGACGGACGACAAGACGATGCCGACGGCGGTTTTACTGTGCGTCACGTCCTGCGCAAGTTGCGGTATGGTGAGAAACAGCTGCATGTTGAGGTAGTAGTAGCCCATCAGGATCAACGTGTAGCGGACGAAGCGCCTGTCCCGTACGACCAGCGCCATGCTCGCCCAGATGCCGTGCCGCTCGTGCTTCACTTCGATCGGCTGCAGCAGGAACAGCGCGATCAGCCCGTTTCCCGCAAAAATCGCCCCGGCAAACAGCGACAGGTACGTAAAATCGACGGCGGCCAAAGCGGTCCCCACGACCTGGGAGCCGACAACGCCGACGTTGGTCAGCACGTTGCGAAAGGCAAACACGTCCTTGCGAATCGAATCGGGAGTCAGCACGGCAAAGGCGGCCGACATGGCCGGTTCAAACAGCGAGCCGCCCAATCCGGAAAGAACGGCCGCCAGAAAAAACTGCCACGGCGCTGTACAAAACGCAAACAGGGCAAAACCTGCGGCGCGAATCAACAGGCCCAATACCATGGTGCCCTTGTAGCCAAAGGTGTCAGCCACCACCCCGCCGAGAAAGGCAAATCCCTGCTGCGAGAATTGTCGCACGCCAAGCACGAGGCCAGCCATCGCTACCGTCCATCCGATGCTGCCTGTCAAGTACAGGGTCAGGTATGGAATCAGCGCGTAAAACCCCAGGTTCATCAAAAACGAGGTGACCAGCAGCAGCTTGACGGAAATCGACGTTTCCCTCCACACGCGTCTCTTCATCTCTATCACACTCACTCTGTCTTCTGTCTGACATTTCGCGATACTCCCAGCTTACGAAAGCTGGTATAATTTGAGAAACGAACAATTTTGCACAGAGTTATCAAAGAATGTGATAAGAGGGAACACAGCGCATGGATTTCGAACAGTTACGTGCCTTTTATACCGTGGCGCAAACGAAAAACTTTACAAAAGCGGCAGAAATGCTGCACGTTGTCCAATCGACCGTTACGACGAGAATCAAACAACTGGAAGAAAAAGTAGGCAAGCCGCTGTTCACCCGGGACAAACGCAGCGTGAAGATCACCCAGGCCGGTTTGACGCTGCTGCCGTACGCCGAACGCATCCTGAAGCTCGCCACCGAGGCGCTGAACGAAGTGGCTGCCCTCCAACCGTACGAGGATTACCTCTCCATCGGCAGCCTGAATTCAATCTGGACCGCCATCCTGGAGCCGATACTCAAGGAGTACCACTACCGCTATCCGCACATTGCCATCAGCACCAAGACGGGGCACTCCGCCGACGTAATCCAATTTCTCCTGGACAACGTGATCCAAATCGGGATCGTCTACGTGCCGCCGTCTCTGCCCAACTTTGAGGTCATTCCCGCCTGGGAAGACGAGATCGTCCTGGTCAGTCCCCCGGACGACTCGATTATCACAGCGCCACATGTGGACGCTCGCGAACTGCGCAACCTCCCTTTGCTCTTCATGAATTGGGGGCCGCCGTTTGACCAGTGGATGCGGCAGACGCTGCCGCGCAGCTTTGTCCCCAAACTCCACGTGGACAAGGCGGAACTGGCCATCGACCTGGTAAAGGAAGGCCTGGGCGTCAGCCTGCTGACCCGTTCGACGGTGCAGGCCGACCTCGCCAACGGAACACTGAAGGAAATCACCATTGTCGGCAACAGACCGCCCAAACGGTCCGCCTACATCGTCCTGCCCCGGGACAAAAAGAACAAGCCCAGCGTGGAAAAATGGCTGGGCCTGATGCAGGAATTCGGTTATTTGCCTGAGCGGGCGTGACAGGACAGACGCCTTCGTCCGGCTTCCTCACAGGGGATCGGCCATATGGCGAGGCAATCTCATTCACCCTCCTCCATCAACGCACGCAGTGCGGCCGCAAACCGCTGATCGTCCTGCTGTGTGCGTGCAGACGGTCCGCGGGTTCGCCCGCCTCCCCGGCGGAAGCGCGCTTTTTCGTTTCGTTCTTCCAATTGGAACGTGATCCGTTCCGCATCAAACACGGACCCGTGCGGTGTCACGGCCTTGGACCGTTTCCCCAGCACGAGTGCGGCCAGTCCGATGTCCTGGGTGACGACGATGTCGCCCGCCTTCGCTTCGTTGGCCAGCCTCATGTCCACTGCCTGGGGGCCGGCGTCCACCACGACGTGATCTTCACCGTGAATCTGGTGATGGTAGCTGGCAAAGGTGACACAGCGCCACCCTTTTTCCTTGCACAGCGCCCGGGCAATCTCCAGCGCGCTTCGCGGACAGGCGTCGGCGTCAATCAGCACGCGCCCGTTGACTGCAGTCGTCACATTGGTTCACCTCTTGGCAGGCATGGCCCCTCCCCCTGCGGCTCCTTTTTTGATATGATGTGAATGGAGAGGAGTGAAAGGGCTTTGCGTTATCAATTTCAGTACGACGAACGGCTGGGCGTTCGGCTTCCCGTCCTCTACCACGACTGGGACGAGTATTCGCCGGAAGAGCGGGCCAGCATGCTGCTGGAGTGGGAAGAAATTCGCGCAACCATTCCCGATCGCATCATTCAGTTGGAAGCCATTATCATCGAAAAGCAAAAACAGATGTTTGAGGAAGAAAACTTCGCCCGCTCCTGCGAATTGAACAGCGAGATTCACGAATTGGCCAGCATTATCAATGATCTTAATATATGGTTTCGCGTCCAACAAGACTACGAAACAAAAACGCACCAGTAACCGCAGGCAAACACGGAACGGCACAAAAGGGCAGGCGATAAAGAATCGCCTGCCTCTCTTTTTTAGACGTTTTATTAGGCGTTGGCCGGTCAACTCGCGGCCGATTTTTTCCGCGCCAGGCGCAGCGCGATCAATCCGGTCACGTGCGGCGCCGCCATCGACGTCCCGTTCAGCTTTTTGAAGCTGTTGCCCGGCCAGGTGGACAAAATGTCCACGCCCGGCGCCGTCGTCGTCATTCCTTTGCCGCGCGAGCTGAATTCCGCCAGCTTGCCGTTTTGCGCCACTGCCCCGACACCGATTACCTCCCGATACCGGGCCGGGTATTCCACCTGTCCCCCGTTGTTGCCGGCTGACGCCACCATGACGATTCCCCGGTCCGCCGCCTTTTTGACAATCCGCGCCAGCGCTTCGCTGTACTGCGGCATGCCGAAGCTCATGTTGATGATCTCCATGTTGTTTTTGATCGACCAGTTCAAGGCCCGCATGATGTCGGCCAACCTGGCTGTGCCGTCCTCCCGGAACGTGCGCACATCGTAGAGATCAGCCTCCGGGGAGACCCCGACTATCCCCCGCTTGTTCATTTCCGCTACGATGATGCCGGCCACATGGGTGCCGTGCCCGTTGCGTTTGCCCCGGACCAGTTCGATGCCTCCCTTCACTCGATTGCGCAGCTCGAAATGATTGCGGTCTATCCCTGTATCGATGACGGCGATCTTCACGCCGGCTCCCTTGCTTCTCTTCCACAACCGTTCCGCCCCGACATACTTCACGCCCCAGGGCACCTCTTCTTGCGAGTGCACCCTGACCACCACGTTTTCTTCCACGATCGGATTGTGCCGTAAAAAGTGGTCCTGGTACATCTCAAAAAGTTCATCGCGAACGCACATGCAGGAGACGTCGTCAAAGCAGCGCCACGGCTGTTTCGCCGCCCGGGTAGCCAACTTCAACTTCGCCTTCAGCTCCGCCAAAATGTCGGCAAACGGCGCTTGATGATGAAACGTCAAAATCTTCACCTGGATTCCTCCCTGTCGTGACGAATGTCTGCATCATCCTATGTACAGATGCTGCCTTTTGGGTTGGGTGTTCACACAGGAGCGAGAAAAAGGGCGATTGTCTGAGCGCAGTTCAAACTGTCCGCCGCGCTGCGTCACCGCAAAAGCGCAAAGCAAAAGGGAGCGCGTGTCCGCTCCCTGTTTGCTCATACCCGCCAGTTGTGCCTGGATTAGTTGTCGCAGGCGCACCCGACGATCGTCAGCAATACGAACAACACCAGCACCAAGGCAAAATCGTCAAAGAAACCGCCGTTAAACAGGCTACTCATTACGCTTCCCCTCCTTTGTTGGCAACTACTCATACGGTATGAGCCAAACGGGTGGATTGATTGGACGGACGCCCATGTCCTGCATTTCAGCACCGTCCAATTTGGCTGGCCTGACGCTCGCAAACGCCAAAAAAGCCTGCGCTCCATCAAGAAGCTGCAGGCTTTTTGGATTGGGGGGCAGGCGCCATCCCGTACGGTTTTTGCATGACGGTCTGCCAGAAGGGGATCGTGCGCTGGATCAGCGGACCGGTCAACAGCGCGATCAGCACGGTGCCGATCGACACCGGTCCGCCCAGGGCCGCACCCGCCAACAGGACGGTTACCTCGATGGCGATGCGTACCTTTTGAATGCTCCAGCCCATCCGTTCGTTCATCGCCAGCATGAAACTGTCGCGCGGTCCAGCGCCCAGCCGCGGCGAGATGTACATCCCGATGCCGACGGCCATTATCAGCAAACCGGCGAGCAGCATCAGATACTGTTCCAGCATGGTTTCGGCTGTCGGGACAATGTCCAGCCAGAGAAAAAAGTCGAGAAAACTGCCAAAGCAGACCATATTCAAAAACATGCCAAACGTCGGCTTGATCTTAGCCAGCACATACGAAAGCAGGATGACGATGACCCCTACGATTTGCGTCCAGATGCCGATGGTCAGTCCAAACGTTTTTTGCAGACCGATGTGCAGCACATCCCAGGGCGAGACGCCCAGGTGTGCCTTGATCGTCAGTACGCAGCCAAATGCGCCAATGAACAGCCCCAGCACAAACATGGCGTAGCGAACCGCGAGCGGCCCGCCAAGTCGTTTCCCATACACTCCTGTTCACCTTTCCGTTCTCTCTGTTCTCTGCCGGTTAGCGCCAACCGGCCACCACTTCGTGAAAGATCCCGGCACTGCGGAAGTACGCCTCTGCTTTTGGGCGGTTGATGTAGGTTTCCAGCTCGTTCAGCCGCTCTCCCTCCAGGACGACCTGCCGCTGCCGGTTTTCCTCGTCACGGTACTCCACGATCAGGGACAGGTTCTCCCGCAGACAGTGTTCCCGCAGTTCTTCCGGGGTAGCAAAGGTAACCCGTTTCATGCTCTCCCTCTTTCCTGATGATGATCATTCATTATAGCAGGGATTCGCCGTTTCGCCCACTCCGCCGCGCACTCGTTTTACAGGTAGGCTGGCCAGATCTTCCGCCAACGTCGTATTGGGAAAGACGTCCCTGGCCTCCGCCAAGAGATCGGCCATTGTCAGGTCCCCGTCTTCATTTTCATAGCGCGGGCTGAAGTGGGTGAGGCAGAGCGCCTTCACCCCCGCTTCCCGGGCCAGAAGGGCCGCTTCCCGCGCCGTGGAGTGGCCGCTGCGCACGGCCAGCTCCTTGTCCCGGTAGGCGTACGTCGCCTCGTGAATCAGCAGGTCAGCACCGGCCGCCAATTCCCGGACGGCGCGGCACGGCTGGGTGTCTCCGCTGTAGACCACTTTGCGCCCCGGCTGGACTGGTCCGACAAAATCGCGGCCGTCAAAGACACGACCGTCTGGCAGGGTGATCCGCTCCCCCCGCTTCAACGCCCCGTACAGCGGCCCCTGCGGGATGCCCGCCTGTTCGGCTGCGTCCGCCAGAAACGCGCCGGGGCGATCCTTTTCCACCACCGCATAGGCGTACGCCGGCACCCGGTGCTGCACCCGGCGGCAGGACACCGTGAACGCTTCGTTTTCCCAGATGGTGCCTTCCTCGACGATGTGCACATGAAGCGGGTAATGCAGATGGACGGGACTTACGTCCATCACCGCCTGGATGTAGCGGTCCACGCCCGGCGGCCCGTACAGTTCCACCGCCGATGCTTCGTCGTTGCGCAGCGAGCGGCTGGCCAACAGGCCGATCAAGCCGTACAGGTGATCCCCGTGCAGGTGGGTAATGAAGATTTTTTCCAATTGACTTACTTTTAGCGGGGAACGCAAAATCTGGTGCTGTGTGCCCTCACCGCAGTCAAACAGCCACCACTTGCCTGTTTGAATAAAGCGGAGGGCGATCCCGCTGACGTTTCGACGCGTCGACGGAGCACCCGATCCGGTTCCCAGAAAGGTAATGATCATGCTGCGAGTGGTCTCCTTTTCATTCTGACGTTCAGGTGCCTGTCAGGTTGCTGGGCATTCACCCTTTTTTCCGAGGGCGCATACCCTACATCAAGCAGATTGTTCAGGCACTTGCCTTGTCAGGAGGGATGATGATGAAGCGACTGCTCTCTCTGGGGCTTGCCGCCGGACTGGCGCTGACGGCGCTGTTGACCGGCTGTGCCGACGCCCCGGAAAAAATACGGATCGGGGAAGTAACCCGATCGATCTTTTACGCCCCCCAGTACGTCGCGCTGGAAAAGGGCTTCTTCAAGGAAGAAGGGCTCGACGTGGAACTGACCACCACGTGGGGCGGCGACAAAACCATGACCGCCCTGCTCTCCGGCGGCATTGACGTGGCGCTGGTCGGTTCGGAGACGAGCATTTACGTCGCCCAGCAGGGAGCGGCCGATCCGGTTATCACCTTTGCCCAATTGACGCAGACGGACGGCACCTTCCTCGTCTCGCGCCAAAAAGTGGAACACTTCAGCTTCGACCAACTGAAGGGCAGCGTTTTTCTCGGCCAGCGAAAAGGCGGCATGCCGCAGATGGTCGGCGAGTACGTGCTGAAAAAGCACGGCATTGACCCGCACAACGACCTGCAGTTGATTCAAAACATTGAATTCAAAAACGTCGCGTCCGCTTTTGCCTCGGGGACGGGAGAGTACGTCCAGCTGTTCGAGCCGCAGGCGTCCCAATTCGAGGCAGACGGCATCGGGTACGTCGTCGCTTCGTTCGGCCAGGAAAGCGGCACGGTTCCCTACACCGCGTACATGGCCAAACAAAGTTATCTCGAGAAGCAGAAAGCCGCTATCCAAAAGTTTACCAATGCCATCTACAAAGGGCAACAATGGGTGGCCAGCCACTCTCCCAAAGAGACCGCCCAGGTGATCGCCCCCTACTTCCAGGAGGTCAGTCCGGAGATTCTGGAAAGCTCTGTCAAACGCTATCTGGAGCAAGGCTCGTACGCCACCGACCCGATTCTCGACGAATCTGAGTGGAACCTCCTGCAGGAGATCATGGACCAGGCAGGTGAACTGAAACAGCGCGTCGATTACGCCAAGCTGGTCAACACCACGTTTGCCAAAACCGCCAAGGAAGGGAAGTAAGCGATATGAACCAGCTTCTTTCTGAACCGGCCAAAATCGAGCTGCGTCACGTCACCCATCTCTACGTCACGACCACTCGCGCGTTCATGGCGGTCAAAGACATCAACCTGCGCGTGGCGGAAGGCGAGTTCATCTGCCTGGTCGGCCCCAGCGGCTGCGGCAAAACGACACTGCTCTCCCTGATCGCCGGGCTGGAAAAACCGACAGCAGGCAAGATTCTGATTGATGGACGGCCGGTGGAGGGCACTTCCCGCCAGGTGGGCTACATGCTGCAGCAGGATTTTCTGTTCAACTGGCGCACGATCGAGGAAAACATCTTCCTCGGCCTGGACATACAGGGCATCCGCAGCCGGGAGACGGAAGCGTACGCCCTGCACCTGCTGGAGGAAATGGAACTGGCCGACGTGCGCAAGGCGTATCCGGCACAGCTTTCCGGGGGGATGAGGCAGCGGGTGGCGCTGGTACGTACACTCGCCTGCCAGCCTGACATCCTGCTGCTGGATGAACCGTTTTCGGCGCTGGACTACCAGACCAAACTGAAGCTGGAGGACCTGATTTTCTCCACGCTGCGCCGCCACAAAAAAACGGCCGTACTGGTGACGCACGACCTGTCCGAGTCAATTGCGATGGGCGACCGGGTGTACATCCTGGCGCGCAATCCCGGACGCATCCGAAGCGAAGTGGCCGTGCCGCCAGCAATCCGCGATGCGCTGCCGTTTGAAGCCCGCAATCGTCCCGGGTTTCACGAGTTGTTTCACCAGGTGTGGAAAGAGATGGAGGTGGTGACCGATGCAGCCACATGAGATTGAGGCGATCCACCGCAACCATTTGCGACGGATGGCGAAACAGCGCTGCCTGGTCGTCGCCACCCAACTGGCCCTGTTTCTGCTGTTCATCGGCATCTGGGAAGGGCTCGCCCGTGCCAACGCCATCAACGTGCTGATCTTCAGCTACCCGTCCAAAATGTGGCAGTTGTTCTGGTCGATGATCCTGGACGGCAGCCTGCTGCCGCACGTAGCGATAACCGTGGGAGAGACCGTTGTCGGCTTTCTGCTGGGCACGCTGCTCGGCACGCTGCTCGCCACCCTGATCTGGTGGTCCCCCTTTCTCTCCCGGGTGCTGGAGCCGTATCTCGTGGTCGGCAACAGCATGCCCAAGGTGGCACTCGGCCCCGTCTTCATCGTCGGTCTGGGGCCCGGCCTGGTCTCCGTAATCGCGATGGGCTGCGCCATCTCCGTCATCATTACCACGATCGTGATCTACACCAGCTTCAAAGAAGTGAATCCTAATTATGTCAAGGTAGTCCAGACGCTGGGCGCCAACAAGCGGCAAACCTTTACGATGGTGATCCTGCCCGCCACGATTCCGACAATTCTCTCCACGCTCAAGGTAAACGTCGGCCTCTCCTGGGTGGGCGTGATCGTTGGCGAATTTCTCGTCTCACAAAAAGGGCTGGGCTATCTGATCATCTACGGCTTTCAGGTGTTTAATTTTACCCTCATGAAGGTAATGAAAATACCTGCATTACTCGTACGCGCTGGTGTTCCCTCCAGGTAAGCATTATCAGCCCTTCTGTCCAAGGAATGTCTCCCCATCCTCTCAAAGAATTTTTTCCATGGCCATCACATCAACGAAGTTTCCATCCAATATACCTTGGTTGTGAAACACACCGACTACACGGTACCCGCATTTTCTGTAAAGACCTTGGCCAAGTCCGTTAAACGGAAAGGTAAACAACACGATTTTGTGAAATTTCTGGACGCGCGCTACCTCCTCAAGCCTGTTTAACAGTACCTTCCCGACGCCTTTTCCTCGGTAAGACCGCTCAATATAGATTGATAAGTCAGCGACGCCGTCATAGGCACATCGATTCGAATAACGGTTAAGAGAAGCCCATCCAATGACGGCACCATTCATCTCTGCGACAAGAACGGCGTATCGCCCCTGATGTTCATCAAACCACTTTTTGATGTACGTGTAGTCCTTCTCTTCTGATTCCAAGGTCGCGATTCGGTCAGCAATCCCTTGATTGTAGATCGTGAGGATTGATTCAAGATCTGCCGCACTTGCAGCTCGAATGCAAAGGTTCATGACCGGAATCCCCCTTTTCACAGTCCTCCGACTCATTTGGGCTGCAAACAGAATCTTTTGTATCCTTGACCTCTTCGATTTTTACCTTGCAACAAGAACCCTCTTTTTTTCCAAACAAACCTTTCAAGAATCCCATGTTATACTCCTCCTCAGATAATATAGAATAAAAATCCAGACATGGTGGACATGGTGAACACAGATACAACAAACGCTCCAACTAATCGCTTTTTAAAAATAGAGTGAAGCAGTGTTAACTCTGGCAAGCTTGCTCCCGCAGAACTGATCATAAGCGCCATTACTGGACCAAGAGCCATTCCTTTTGCAATCAAAATTTGCGAAATGGGGATCATTGTCGAGAGTCGAATATAGAGCAGAATACCAATAATGGCTGCGATTGGCACCATCCACCACTTATCTCCACCTATATAGGTCGTAATCCATTCGGTAGGTACAGCACCATGAATGACAGATCCAATCGCAGCACCAATAATGAGATAAGGATAAACCGATTTTATCAGTCCCAATGTTTCGGCGAAGGCAGCTTTCAGGCTAAAGGACTTGCTTGACTCGTTGTATCCAGTCATGACAACTTGTTTAACTTGTGTTTCAAACCCTAATCGTTCCAGGGTAAACCCGATGATCACCGATAACACGGAAGTAATGACAGTATAGGCAATCGCTACTTTTACCCCGAGCATTGTTCCCATGAGGGTAATTATAGTTGGGTCTAACACCGGTGATGCGAAAAGGAACACCATCACAATCCCGAAACGGATTTTTTTGTTTAACAAGTTCACAACCACCGGTATGGTTGAGCAAGAGCAAAATGGTGTAACGAACGCGAATACCAATACCATAAAGGCACCCAGGGCTGTGTTTTTCCCCGCCAAAAAATTTTCAAGCTTTTTATAAGGGATAAAGCTCTGGAGAAAACTGATGGCAAACGAGATCACAATAAACAATACCGTTAACTCTAATGCGATCCATAAAAAACTGTCCAGAACTTCGCGCCACATGTTCACCACCCCTATTTATTTGCATTTTACAAGTATTTTAGAAAGAAAAGTGGGTTTAATCACCCATGGGATTGCAGCATTGCTTGGTTCTAGCCATCGCTTGATTCAACAATTGTAGGGAACGAATCACCGTTTCTTTTTCAAATTGGCTCATATGAGAAAAGATATCCTCATAATACGAGCACATTAGCCTATCAATATAATCATGAATGCGTTTCCCTTTTTCCGTTAAGGAAAGGATATGCACCCTGCGGTCTTCTGCATACGGAGTCTTTTTTACGAGTTCTGCTTCAACCAATGCTTGAACCTGGCGGCTGAATGTCGTGACATCCATTCCTAAAATCTCAGCAATTTGTTGCATGGACGGCTGATGGTTCCGGTTGATTTCGTATATGATGTGGCTTTGCACAACCGATATGTCAATTCCATCTACTGAACAACAGTTTTTATTTAGAAGTCCAATACGCCGAGTCATCGTCTGTAAAATTTCACGTATATTATCCATTTCCTCACCTCTTTACCCATTTATACACGAATTACTTGCAATTAGCAAGTTATTTTTATAAATTCTTTATGTAGAGATTAATTGGTACCTATATACGCAATTGTTGTAAGTGAACACTAATAATATTTTTCTAAAAATCACATCGTTATAATCCGATTTTGCGAAAGGAATGATTAAGGTGCCCCCTATTTATGATTGTATTGTCATCGGTGCCGGTCAGGCTGGTTTAGCGGCTGGTTATCACCTTCAACAACAGCAGCTTAATTTTCTTATTCTCGAAGCTGCTGATAAACCTGCAGGCTCATGGCCACAGTATTATGACAGCCTTACCTTGTTCTCCCCTGCTCGCTACTCCTCCCTTCCCGGGCTGCCGTTTCCAGGAGATCCCACTCGCTATCCTGTCCGAGATGAAGTCGTATCGTATTTGATACATTACGCCCAATATTTTAACTTGCCTATTCGGACCAATACCTCAGTTACTGATATTCAAAAGGAGAAACATTTGTTTTTGCTCGCAACTGGATCGGGGGAATTATTCCAAGCAAAAAATGTAATCGCTGCTACGGGCGGATTTAGTCGTCCATTTATCCCTCATATTCTTGGGATTGAACATTTTCAGGGGACCACTCTTCATTCCAAGGATTATAAAAACCCCTTTCCCTTTCAAAACCAACGAATTGTAGTGGTCGGGGCAGGTAACTCAGCGGTCCAAATTGCAGTCGAGTTGGCAGCACATGCAGACGTTACCATTGCCACACGCTCGCCCATTCTCTTTAAGCCACAGGTAATTATCGGTAAGGATGTTCATTTCTGGGTCACGGTGCTTGGGATCGACCAAACTGGTTTTGGAAAATGGCTGCTTCAGTCAAAACCAGAGGGTGTCCTGGATACGGGGAAATACCAGAAAGCCATCGAGAATCAAAAGCCAAGTCGGAAGGAGATGTTTGTCCAATTTACGAAAGATGGCGTTATTTGGTCAGACGGTACGGAAGAACATGTTGATACCGTCATCTTCGCCACCGGTTATCGTCCGAACGTCAATTACCTTTCCTCTCTTCATGCTTTGGACAAAGATGGCTCCCCTTTGCATCATAAGGGCGTCAGTACAACTGTAAAAGGTCTGTATTATGTTGGACTTGTCACCGCCGGGATATAATTGACCCAGGTTCGCCGGAAAGAAAATGACCCACCCATAGCGAATATATCCCCTTCGTAATTAACGGCCAAGTTAATCTTCGGAGGGAGACACATGCTAAGGAGTGGGATAGTGATATCGTTACATACCATGAGGGCAGAAGGCAAGAGTATTCGTGAAATTGCCCGTCTAACGGGGCATTCTCGAAATACAGTTCGCCGATATCTCCGGGGTGAATTCTCCCCCGAAAAGGGAACCCGTAAATCTCGTGGTTCCAAGCTTGATCCGTATAAACCGTTCCTGCAGGAACGTCTTCAAGAAGGTATCTATAACTGCGAGGTTTTATTCGATCTTCTACGAGAAAAGGGGTATACTGTCAAGATCAAAAGAAAGTTCCTCAAAAAAATCAAGCGAAAATTCCCCAGTAA
>ERZ1673758.9-NODE-9-length-147675-cov-18.794493_pt1 | contig 147675 bp, 147 predicted proteins | sample MGYA00580180_ERZ1673758 | MGnify/ENA primary metagenome ERZ1673758 (study PRJEB41219, sample SAMN04549637) | soil metagenome | isolation source: soil | place: USA:California, San Francisco Bay NWR | collected 2009-02-09 ...
GAAAAGAATTGCTAGGCTCGTTCAACGCGTTCGCTGTTCAGTTTTCAAGGAGCATCTCACTTTTTTCGATCAGCTGCCGCACAGCGGCACCGACCCTTCATACTATATCACGCTCTCTACTCAAAATCAAGAGGAAATTTCTAAGAAGTTATCTTTTTTCATTCTCTTTGAAATTCCCCAGTTGAGAAGCGCAAGATTCATCATACCAACGTGACCGCCAAAAAAGCAAGTGAAAAAAATGGAAGGCCTGCAAGAGAGCGAAGCCTTCCTACCGGCACAACCCGTCCACAAGCGGCGGCAGTTCGCCGATCGTGCCAATCACCGCCTGCGGCGACAATTCCGCGGGAAGCAGGGCAGCCCCCTGCCCTTCCGTCTGTCCCCCGCTTTCCCTTTTCCATTTCTCCAGGCAGAGCTGGTTCATCAAGTCGTGCCTGCTCCTGAGACGGGGATCGACGGCACGCAACTCTTCGGGAAGGTCGCGGCAGACAAAGACGGAGAATACACCGCAGCGATTGGCCAACTGCACGTCATGGTCGAGGCGGTCTCCGACATGGGCCACCACCTCTCCTCCGAACGAACGGAGAATGGCCGGGTCAGGCTTGCCCGCGCCCGCCCGCTCCGGCGTCACCACAGCCGCAAAATACTCCGCCAGTCCGAGCGCCTTCATGACAGGCTCCTGATACTTGTAATACCCGTTGGTGACAGCTGCAAGCGCATAGCCTTTCGCCTGCAGGGCGGCCAGCACGGCCGGCACCTCCGCTTCCAGCAGCCGAATTTTGGGCGGTACGGCATGCTTTTGCACGATACTGGCAATCTCCACGCTTTCCCTGACCCCCAAGCGCTCGAGCAGTTCCGACAGCATGCCGTCCCAATCGTACGCTTCTACATATCGTCCCTGCCTCAGCCGCCTTTCATGCTCCCCCACCAACTCCGCAACGACGTCATGGGGCCGGCCCAGCCAACCGGCGACGGCAGCCGCAATTTCCGGGAACACCCATCCGCCAAACGGATTTTGCATCAGCGTACCGTCGAGGTCAAACGTAATCCAGCGTCTCTTTCTCATTTGATCGCCCCCGAAGTCAGGCCTTCAATAAATTGTTTGGACGCGAACAAAAACGCCACGATCATCGGCAGAGACGAAATAGTCAGGCTGGCAAACAGCAGATTCCACTCCGTATCGTATTCCCCGAACAGGGTCAATACCCCCAGCGGAATTGTGCTCAGCTCCTCGCTTTTGAGAAAGATCAGCGGATAGAAAAAATCGTTCCAGACGCCGATCAAATGGACGATGCCCACTGTTGCCAGCGGCGGCTTCATCAGCGGCAGAATGATCTTCCAGTACACCTGAAAACCATTGCAGCCGTCCAGCCGTGCCGACTGGTCCAATTCCGTCGGGAGCGTCTTGAAAAACCCGTAAAAGACAAACACGGCAAAGGGGATTCCGCCGGCCACGTACAGAATCACCAGGGACGTCAGCGTATCCAACAGCTTCAACTGCAGCATGATCATATACAGCGGCAGAATCGCCAGCTTCATCGGCAGCATCAAGCCCAGCATGAAGAAAAACAACACGTACGGATTCCAGCGAAACGGATAGCGGGACAGGTAGAAAGCGGCAAGTGACGAGAGAAACAGGATCAACAAGACAGACAGCCCGCTCACGTAGACGCTGTTCCACACATACGCGCCAAAGTTCACCTTCTCCCACACCAGCTTGTAGTTTTCCAATGACAGCGAAGCGGGCAGACCGAGCGGCGACGTGAGGATCTCCAGATTGGATTTAAACGACGACGCGATCATCAGAAAAACGGGATACAGCATCAAAACGGAAAAAACCAGCAGCACCAGATACTTTGCAAACTGTCCGAGCCTTGCTGTCATGGTCGAACCTCCTACAGTTCGTATTCCTTGCGTTTAAAGAAAAAGAGCAGCACCGCCGTCGCGCTGGAAATCATCAGGAACAGCACGACTGCCAACGCCGAGCCCAGCCCGATGGACTCGCCCCCCTCCACTGACCCGAAGGCCAACCGGTAGAAGTACGTGGCCAGTACATCCGTGGAATAGTAAGGGCCCCCTTGCGACCCCTGCATGGCAAAAATCAGTTCAAACGTTTCAAACGAGCCAATGAACGTCAAAATCGTCATCACCATGATCGACGGCATCGCCAGCGGCAGGGTTATGCGCAGCAGCATGGTCAGTCCGGAGGCCCCGTCAATCTTGGCGGCATCGTATATTTCCGCCGGGATGGCCTGCAGCCCGGCCAGGAAGATCAGCACGGCAAAGCCGAGGCCGTACCAACTGTTGACGAGGATGATTGCGTAGAGGGCCGTATCCGGGTCGCCCAGCCAGGGGCGGGCCCACTCTTCCAGTCCGACATGCTTCAGCAGGGTGTTCAGCGCCCCGTACGTCGGGTTCAAAATCAGGCTGAACAGGAAGCCGACGACGATCACTGACAGCAGCTTGGGCAGAAACAAGACCGTTTTAAAAAACTCCTTGCCGCGAATCCTGCTGTTGATGATCAGGGCGAGCAGGAACGCAACCACCAGCTTGGCGACGATCGTCCCCACGAAAAAGATGACGTTGTGACCGAACCCGCGGAAAAACATCTCTTTAAACGGCGATTCGGTAAACAGGCGCACGAAATTCTCCAGACCAATAAACGCGCCCCGCTTCAATCCGTTCCACTCGTAAAAGCTGTTCAAAAACGCACTGAAGATGGGATAGACCTGAAACCACACGTAAATGACCAAGGCCGGCAGCAGGAACAGGTGAACCAAATGCTTGCTCAGGTTCAGCCCCCGACGCGGAGCGGCCTGCCGCTTTACTTCGGTCGATTTTTCCAACACGGCCATGGGTGAACCCCTCCCGAAAAACAGGGTACAGCCAAGCGCTCCGGCCTGACTGTACCTCTGCTTGAATTGTTTTTATCCGGCGCGCCGCTACTTGTTCGGCTTGAACCACTTGTCGACGGACGCCTGGGTCGCTTCCGCCACCTGCTCGACGGTGAGCTTGTTGATGTACATGCCCTGCAACGAATCCTCAAACGTGGTTTTCGTGGTCGGCGTTCCCTCCCCAAAATGAACGAGCATCAGGTACGGGACCATGCTTGCTTCGCTCAGCTGCGTCATTTTTTGCACCAGCGGATGCTTGGGGGTCACGCCGGGAATGGGGCTGACGCGGTTTAGTTCGTCGCTGAACAGTTGGCCAAACTCCTTTGAGGCGAGGAACTCCATGAACAGCTTCGCCTCTTCCGGATGCTTGGACGCCTTCACTATACCGTAGGAGCCGTCCACCCAGTTGACGATCGGCGTGTCGCCGCCTTTCTCTTTGGCCAGCGACGGGATCACGTCAAGAGGCATGTCGGGGTTGTGCTTTTCAAACGTTTCCAGCCGGTAGCTGCCGTTGATGTACATGGCAGCCTTGCCGGTATAGAACAGCGCCTGCGCGTCATTGTCGTCGATTCCCACAAAATCGGGCGGGAAAAATGGTGCCAACTCCCGCATCTTTTTGATCGAATCGAGAAACGCCGGATCGTTGAAGGTGGCCTCGCCCTTCATCAATTTGTCCACGAAGTCGTTGCCGCCGTATGCACTGATGCCAATGACGCTGTGCGTGAGGGAGAGCAGATAGGCCGCTTTGCCGGACTGCGCGATGGGAATGATTCCCTTTTGCTGGAGTGCACGGCACACCTGGAGAAATTCGTCCCAGGTTTGCGGAGGCTGCAGGCCGTTGTCGGCAAACAGCTTTTTGTTGTAAAAGATCACGGCGGAGTTGATCGACAACGGGACGCCGTACACCTTGTGGTCACTGCCCCTGGCTGCGTCCAAATACGACTGCGGAATCTCCTGGAGCCCTTTGAGATCGTCCAGCGGCAGCAGATACCCGGCGTCGGCCATCGCACGGGTGCCCGCATACGGACGAAGCTGCACGATGTCCGGCCCGGTTCCGGAGGTGAGGGAGTTGGTCAGAATGGTGTTGTACTCAGTCGATTTGAACGGTTTGAACTTCACCTTGATCCCGGGATGCTGCCTTTCAAACTCGGCAATAAACACAGCGTACGCATCCTTGTCTTCCGGCCGCCAACTGTACATGACCAGTTCCACCGGCTCCCCTTTGGCCGGTTCACCCCCGCCCGGCTGATCACCCGCAGACGACGACGGACTGCTGCTGCAAGCAGCCAGGACGAACACCAGACATGCACATAACAGCCAGACCCCTGCTCGTTTCATTGTGAATCGCCTCCTTACCCTTTTTTCGCTTGGCTCGCTGTCAACATATCTCTGAAGTATTATTTTACATTTTATTTATAAAATACGAAACATTTTTTCGGTAAACATTTGTACTATTCAGAAAAATAACCAGAAAACGCAAGCACCTCAGGCTTGCCTTCCAAATACAAATAAAAAAAGAGAGACAGACTGCTGTCTGCCTCTCGTGTTGAATCGGTATCCCGATTCATTACATCATGCCCATGCCGCCCATGTCCGGCATGCCGTTGCCTGCTTTGGTCTCTTCCGGTTTGTCAGCCACAACGGCTTCCGTGGTCAGGAACATAGCTGCCACGGATGCAGCGTTGGACAGTGCGGAACGGGTAACTTTTGCAGCGTCTACGATACCTGCATCGATCATGTTTACCCATTCTTCGGTAGCAGCGTTGAAGCCGATGCCAACCGGTTCGTTTTTCAGGCGCTCCACGATGACGGAGCCTTCCAGACCTGCGTTCGCAGCGATTTGACGAACCGGCTCTTCCAGTGCGCGCAGCACGATTTGCACACCCACTGCTTCTTCGCCCTCGGCAACCACTTTCTCAACAGCTTTGATCGCGTTGACGAGCGTGGTACCACCGCCAGGCACGATACCCTCTTCCACTGCAGCGCGAGTGGAGTTGAGTGCGTCCTCGATGCGCAGTTTTTTCTCTTTCAGTTCGGTTTCGGTAGCTGCACCGACTTTGATCACTGCTACGCCGCCAGCCAGTTTTGCCAGGCGTTCTTGCAGTTTTTCACGGTCGAAGTCGGAGGTGGTGTCTTCGATTTGTTGACGGATTTGAGCAACGCGGCTTTCGATTGCAGCCTTGTCGCCTGCACCTTCCACGATCGTGGTGGTTTCTTTGGTAACAACAACTTTACCAGCGCGGCCCAGTTGTTGCAGCTTGGTGGATTTCAGTTCCAGACCCAGTTCTTCGGTGATCACTTCACCGCCGGTCAGGATTGCGATGTCTTGCAGCATAGCTTTGCGGCGGTCGCCGAAGCCAGGCGCCTTAACGGCTACTGCAGTGAAGGTACCGCGCAGTTTGTTTACTACCAGGGTAGCCAGCGCTTCGCCTTCTACATCTTCTGCGATGATCAGGAGCGGTTTGCCGCTTTGTACCACTTGCTCCAGCACCGGCAGGATCTCTTGGATGTTGGAGATCTTCTTGTCGGTGATCAGGATGTACGGATCTTTCAGAACCGCTTCCATTTTGTCGGTGTCGGTGATCATGTACGGGGAAGCGTAGCCGCGGTCAAATTGCATACCTTCTACAACTTCCAGCTCAGTCGTGAAGCCTTTGGACTCTTCAACGGTGATAACGCCGTCTTTGCCCACTTTTTCCATAGCTTCAGCGATCAGTTCGCCCACTTCAGTGCTGTCAGCGGAAATGGACGCAACTTGCGCGATAGCCGCTTTGCTTTCCACCGGTTTCGCGATGGACTTGATTTCTTCAACGGCAGCGCGTACCGCTTTTTCCATACCGCGACGAACAACCATCGGGTTGGCGCCGGCGGTTACGTTTTTCAGACCTTCGCGAATCATCGCATAAGCCAGAACAGTAGCGGTGGTCGTACCGTCACCAGCGATGTCGTTGGTTTTGGTCGCAACTTCTTTCACGAGCTGCGCACCCATATTTTCATAAGCGTCTTCCAGCTCGATCTCTTTCGCGATGGTCACACCGTCGTTGGTGATCAGCGGAGAGCCGAATTTTTTCTCCAGAACCACGTTGCGGCCTTTCGGACCGAGGGTTACTTTCACGGCGTTAGCCAGTGTTTCCACCCCGCGAAGCATCGCGCGGCGTGCGTCTTCAGAGAACTTGATTTGTTTTGCCATCTCAAACTCAACCTCCTGCGTTATGTGTTTTCCGTACGTTCCTTATGTGAAAAGCCTTAGCCGATGATCGCGAGGATATCGGATTCGCGGAGCACGAGGTATTCTTTGTTGTCCACTTTTACTTCGGTGCCGGCGTATTTGGAGAAGATTACCTTGTCGCCTTCTTTCACTTCCAGCGCGATGCGCTCGCCGTTGTCGGCAACGCGGCCGGAACCGACTGCGATTACGCGTCCTTCTTGCGGTTTCTCCTTCGCAGTGTCAGGCAGAACGATACCGCTTGCAGTCGTTTCTTCTTTGGAGATTGGTTCGATTACCACACGGTCACCCAATGGCTTCAGCACAAAAAACACCCTCCTTAAAGTCTAGGTTCATGAAGATGATTGTTGTTAGCACTCGATCGAGGGGAGTGCTAACACCCATTACCTATAATAATGAATCCCTATGTACTTTGCAAGTAGTTTCCCTCACTTTTTTCCATCCGGCCTGTTCTCGTTCCCTCTCATTTTGACAGTCTTTTCTTTGGCATTTGCTAGATTTTCGGTTCTACCAGACCAGCTTGTTCATATAGATAAACCATGAGATCAGACAAGCCATCCAAGGAGGGAACCTGCATGCGCAAATGGATCTGGATCGGCGTGTTCGCCCTCTTGGTCGCGGGCATCGGCCATTTCCTCATCGCGGGCAATTCGTCCGCCATCCTCGCCAACGTCCAGCCGACCACGCTGTATTGGGACGGCAAAGCCGTAACCGGCGTTGATTCGTCCGGGTATTTTCACGACGGTACCCGTTACCTTCCCGCCGCACTTGAATACAAGGGGGTCACGTATGTTCCCCTGTCTTTGATCGGCCGCCATCTGAACAAACCGACAGGCAGGGACGAGGCCAGCCATTCCGCCTGGCTGGGACAAGCACCGGGGGCGGCAAAACGCCCTTCGCCCCAGCAGACAGGCCCTGCCGCAGTCAAACTTCCGCCTGCTCAGTCAGCGACCGCGCCTACCGAGACCAAACGTCCCGCTCCGAACACTTCCGCCAGCCTGTTCGGCATTTCTCTCGGCATGCCGGCCGAGCAGGTGGTCAAAGTGCTCGGCAAGCCGGCTCGCCAGGAGCCGAGCGGTCTGGGGTACCAGTGGTGGATCTACAACCGCGATCCGGCCCGTTACCTCCAGGTGGGCATCAGTGACGGCAAGGTGGTGGACATCTACTCCAACGCGCCCCAAGCCAAGACCGGCAATGCCTCCATCGGTACCAGCCTGCCGGCTCTTGTCCGCCACTACGACATCGCCCATACCGTCTCGTTTTCCTACATGAACGCCCACGTGGAGATCACCAACCAAAAATACCAGCGGCCGCTGGTCATCGTCGACGGTATCCCCCACATCTTTTACCTGGACAAGCAGAACGGCGACAAGGTGACCGCCATCCGCCTGATTGACACGCTGATGCTCTTGCGCGGCAGCTTTTACGAAACGAAGTGGACGTATCAAGGCGAGGCTCCCAATTTCGATCCCCCTCCGCTGAGCGTAAAGGAGCGGGAGCAGGTGAACACCGCGATGGAACGTCAACTGCTCGACCTGGTCAACGTCGTCCGCTACCGCTACAAACTGCCCCTGCTTACCTGGAGCGACCAGGCCGCCCGCGTCGCCCGCCAGCACAGCCGGGACATGGAGTCCCACGGCTTTTTCGACCACGTCTCCGCCACCACCGGCTTAAATCCATTCCAGCGGCTGCAAAAAGCAGGGATCGCCTACAGCATGGCGGGAGAAAACATCGCCGCCGGCTACCCGGATGCCATCGAAGCCCACGAGAGCTGGATGAACAGCCCCGGTCACCGCAAAAACGTGCTGGAAAAAGGATTCGCCCAACTGGGGGCGGGCGTGGCGACCGACTACTACACCCAGACGTTTCTCACGCTCAAGCAATAAGGACGGGAGTTCTCCCGTCCCGTTTGCCCTTTTTTAAGCCCAGTCCTGCCGCTGCGGGTACGCCGCACCTTCAATCCTGCAGGCGGACGAGCTTTTTTAATCCGTCCACCTCGCCGGCAAACTCGACGACCAGGGTCTCGTACTGCTTGGTGTGCAAAATCATCCAGGGGCGACGGCTGCCCGCCTTGGGCATGACGACAAACATTTCGGCAATGGCGGCGTCGATCTTTGCTGGCCGGTGAACCAACTGCCTTGGCGGCACCAGCGGGATTTTGACGATCAGCGCATGTGAAAGCGGCGGATTCAGCTCCTGCACCCGCCCGCTGACACTGTTCAGGAGAACCTGGGCTTCCGTCTGAAATGCCTCTGTGTTGTCAAAGGTATTCACCACCCGCTCTTCGTCCGTGTCAAACAGTTCTACTTGTTCGGCCGCTTCTGCTTTGACCGCTCCCGTCTGCAGCGGAGAGGCCAGCAGTGCCAGACAGAGAATCAGCCACATGGATGTACACACCTCCTGTTTTCCCGTAGTAGTATGCCCGGCCGCCTGCAAAAGTAGAAAGGACGGCATATGCCGCCGACGTCATCTGCATTCCGCCTCACAACGGGCCGGCGTACCTCGTGCTTACGGTTGGTACCGCCGCTCCCTGGTCGGGACCTTTACCGACAGACTGCCCATGCCGGACGCACCAAAAAAGCCCCCGCCGCATTTCGGCAGGGGCCTTTGCACGCATCAGCGAACTGCTTCGTCCGCTTCCCATCCGTATTCTTTTTCCCAGGTCTCATCCTCTTTCAGCTGTTTGCGGTAGACGATCCGCGACAGCCAGACGCTCAACTCGTAGAGGAGCAGCAACGGGATAATCACCAGGATGTCGCTGACAATATCCGGCGGCGTCAGCGTAACTCCCACCACCGCCAGACCGAAGTAGGCAATGCGGCGAACCTTCGCCAGCCGCACCGGGTTGAGGATGCGCAGCCGGGTCAGAAACATGACGACAATGGGCAGTTCAAACAAAAACCCGAACGGAATCACCATGTTCATCAGAAACCCGAAGTACTCGGCGATCCCGTAGTTCGGCTTGATGTCCATCCCCAGCGAGATGCCGCTCACGAACTGCATCACCATCGGGAACACCACATAGTAGCCAAACAGGAGGCCGACGACGAACAGCACGCACGCAGCCGGAATGAACATCAGCGTCACGCGCCGCTCGTTGTCGCGAAGACCCGGCGAGACAAACAGCCAGGTCTGATACAGGGCAAACGGCAGCGTCACCACCACCCCGATCAAAAAGGCAAACTGCATGTACACCCTAAGCGCGTCAGACGGGTGCAGGGAGATGAGCGGAACTCCCTCGGTGATCGGCTTTTCCTTCAGATATTCGACAATTGGGCCGGCAGCAAAAAAACCAACAATCAATGCAGCAACAAATACAACCAGCACCCAGATAATCCGTCTGCGCAGCTCAGTCAGGTGCTCCACAACGGTCATTTCACGATCGTCCGACATGTCCACCACCCGGTTACGCCTTGGGCTGTCCGCTTTCGGCCTGCAGCCGCTCCTGTTCCAGCTTTTCCCGAATCTCCTTTTCCAGGCGTTCGCGTTCCAGCCGTTCGCGAATTTCCCGCTCCAGCTTCTCGCGGTCAAGCGCGTCCTTTTCGGTAATCACAGCCTTGGCGGGCTGTTCCTTCACCTTGGATTCGGCTTCGTCATCGTCGTCCTTGGTCAGGCCGCGGGTGGCGTTCTTAAACTCCTTCAACGTGTGACCCACCGCGCGCCCCAGTTCCGGCAGTTTCTTGGGGCCAAACAGCACCAGAGCAAGCACAAGAATCAAGATCAACCCTGGAATCCCAATCGTAGAACCCATTCACATTCACTCCTTTTCTCCATCAGCCAACAGTGTTGCCAGCTAGCATGTGCGCAATCCGCCGTATCCCAACCGGGTCATGTCCGACTCGACGATTCGCTCGCCGGCCAGGATCCGGGGCAAAAACACGTCAAACGAGGTAAACGGCTCGTGCATCACCGCTCCGGGCAGACCCAGTATCGGCACGTCGCCCTTGTAGGCTACCATCAGCATGGAACCGGGCAGCATCGGCGTGCCGTAACGGACCACTTCCGCTCCAACACCGGCAATCGCTCCCGGCGTGCGGTCGTCGGGGTCAACCGACATCCCGCCGGTCACCAGCACCAGATCGACGCCCTCCTCCAGAAAACGGATAATCTCCCGTTCGATCGCTTCCTTGTCGTCGGGAGCAAAGCGCTGCTCCGTCACACGGGAACCGAGCGCCTCCACCTTGGCCCGAATCACGGGGCCGAACTTGTCGGCAATCCGGCCTGAATACACTTCACCGCCAGTGGTGACCACTCCCACTTTCTTTTCGTAAAACGGCTTCACCTGTACGATCGGACCGCTGAAGCCCTGCGCCAGCTCTTCCAGGCGGACGATTCGCGCTTCCTCCATGATCAACGGAATGATCCGCGTGGCGGCCACCGTCTGACCGGGCTGCACCACCTGGTCGCTGTAGATGGTGGACAGGGCGATGCCTTCCAGCGCGTTGATCGCGTGGACGGCTTCTTCGTTAATCTTCGCCAGCCCCAGCCGGGTCGCCTTCAATGACACCTTGCCCTCATAAGGCTCGGTCAGCGTCAGTCCGTCCCCGGACACCGCCCGGGCAATCCGCGTGCCCGCGTCGTCCTCATGAATGTACCCCTCCGGCATCTCCAGCACGTAGATGTGCTCCTTGCCGATGGAGAGCAGCGGTTCGATGTCCGCTTCCGTGATGACATGCCCTTTTTTGAACAGGCGTCCTTTAAATTCGCCGGGCAAAATCTGCGTCATATCGTGGGGAAGCATCATGCCTACCGCTTCCCTCACAGGCACTTCCTTCAGCTTTGGTTTTTCTACCAACCCAATCCTCCCCAATCTTCATTGGCCTCTCCCGTTCCCTGCAAAATGTGCAAGGCATCGGACAGCATGTCTCCAATGGCGTTGAAGCAGATTTCCACGCCGCTGGGATTGCCGGGGAGGTTGATGATCAAGGCGTTACCGCGCGTACCTGCGACAGCGCGAGTCAGCATCGCGCGGCGGGACTGCTGCAATCCGGCCCGACGCATTTCCTCGGCCAGACCCGGAACGGGCCTGTCCATGACCCACGTTGTCACTTCCGGGGTGACGTCGCGCGGACTCAACCCGGTACCGCCGGTGACAATCAACAAATCGCACTTCTCCCGGTCCACCAGCTCGATCATGTTCTCTTTCAGTTCCTCCATGTCGTCCGAGACGGCGCGGTAAATGGCCACATCCACCTGCAGCCACTCACGGGTCAGCTTGCGGATGATCGGGATTCGATCGTCCACCCGGTCTCCTCTTGCAATGGAATCACTTGCCGAAATGACGCCAATTTTCCAGTTGCCCACAGTCCATTCCTCCAATTGTCCTTGCAGTTGTATTGTACACCGTTTTGATCCCGCTGTAGATAGTGCAGTTGGAAAATATGCAAACCTGACACAAAATTGCCGCAGACCGGCATCCACTCAGCGCGGATCGGCTGCCCTGGTCTCAAGCACGCCCGCTTCCGTCACGAGGTAATCGAGACGGACGTCATGCGGCTCTACCGGCACGGATGGCACCACCTGAAAATGGTAGCCGCAGCCGATCAGCATCGGCTTTTGGTCCAGCGAAGCGAGAAACCGGTCGTAGAATCCGCCGCCATAGCCCATCCGACCCCCCTGCCGGTCAAATGCCACACCCGGCACCAGCACCGCGTCCAGCGCAGCCAGATCGGCCTCCTCCGCTTTTTCCGGGTCCGGCTCCATGATCCCGTATGCCCCGGGCCGCAGCATGTCCGGTCCGGTATAGCGGTAGGGTATCAGCCGGCGCTCCGCCACGAGGGTCAGCGGAAGCCATACCTCCTGTCCCCTTTGACGAGCGCTGTCCAGAAACGGGACGATGTCCAGCTCCTCTCGTATCGGATGAAAGGCCATCACGGTCCGGCACGCTGCCAGTTTGGCAAAGGACAGCAAATGACGGCACGCCTCCCGGGAGCGATTGGCCCTTTCCCCGGCAGGCAGCGCTGCCCGCTCGGCCAGCATCTGCCTGCGCAACTCCTGCTTCAACTTGGCCCGTTCCATTCCCAACGATCCCCTCCCTGTTTTCGGTGCCTGCGACGGGAGGCGCAAGGGTTGTCCCCGGCGCGCTCTCTACGCTACACTTGTCTGATAGGATAAATTGCGACGGCGACCGCAAGCACAAAAAAGCGCCGCCCGCCCGCTTGCGGTGCAGGTATGTATTAAAGAGGTGACATGCAATGATATTGCTTCAGGCTGAACATATACACAAAACGTACGGGGTTGAGACTATTTTACAGGACATCTCCCTGCAAATACAAACCGGAGAACGGATCGGACTGGTCGGCGTAAACGGCGCCGGCAAGTCGACATTGATGAAAATCCTCGCCGGTCAGCTCAGCTATGACAGCGGAACCGTCCGGATTCCAAAGGATGTCACTGTCGGCTACCTGGCTCAGGACAGCGGATTGGAATCGGAGCGAACCATCTGGGACGAGATGCTCACCGTGTTCAGTGATCTGCAGGAGGAAGAGCGTGAGCTGCGAAAACTGGAAGCGCTGATGGGCAACCCTGACGTGCTGGCTGACGAGAAACGCTATCAGCAGATTCTCGAGGATTACGCCCGTCGTTCCGAGGCGTTCAAGGAGCGGGGCGGTTACGCCTACGAAGCGGCCATTCGCGGCGTCCTGCACGGGCTGCGGTTTGCCGACATGGACAGCCAGACCCCGATCAAGACGCTGAGCGGCGGGCAGAAAACCCGCCTGGCGCTGGCCAAGCTGCTGCTTCAGGCCCCCAGCGTCCTGCTTTTGGACGAGCCGACCAACTACCTGGATATCGAGACGCTCACCTGGCTGGAAACCTACCTGCAAAACTACCAGGGAGCCATCCTCGTCGTCTCCCACGACCGCTATTTTCTGGACAAGCTGGTGACCGTCGTCTACGAAATCGAGCGAACCCGCGCCACCCGGTACGTGGGCAACTACAGCCGTTTCCTGGAACAAAAGGCGGCGCGGCTGGAGCAGGAATTGAAACGCTACGAAAAGCAGCAGGAGGAGATTGCCCGGCTGGAGGACTTCATCGCCCGCAACATCGCCCGGGCGACCACGACCAAACGGGCCCAGAGCCGGCGCAAGATGCTGGAAAAGATGGAGCGGCTGGAGAAGCCCATCATGCAGAACAAATCGGTACATTTTTCTTTTGATATCGCCAAGATGAGCGGCAACATCGTGATCAAAGCGGCCGACCTGAGCATCGGCTATCCGAATGCCGCCCTCTCCCGCAACCTGACGTTTGAGATCGAGCGGGAAGAACGCGTCGCCCTGGTCGGCCCCAACGGCATCGGCAAATCGACGCTGCTGAAGACGATCGTGCAAAAACTCCCTGCGCTCTCTGGCAGCATCCAGTTGGGCAGCAACGTGACGATCGGCTACTACGACCAGGAGCATCGCGATCTCAACGAGCAAAATACCGTGTTGAACGAGATCTGGGACGAGTACCCGCAGATGCTGGAAAAGGATGTCCGCACCCTCCTGGGCAACTTTCTGTTCAGCGGTGACGACGTGCAGAAGCGCATCTGTGAGCTGTCCGGCGGCGAACGGGCGCGGGTCTCGCTGGCCAAGCTGATGCTGAAGCAGGCCAACTTCCTGATTTTCGACGAGCCGACCAACCACCTGGACATCTACAGCAAGGAAGTGCTGGAAAACGCGCTGTACGATTACCCGGGCACGATCCTGTTCGTCTCCCACGACCGCTACTTCCTGAACAAGATCGCCACCCGCGTGCTGGAGCTCACCCCTGATGGAGTGACCAGCTACCTCGGCAACTACGACTATTACGTGGAGAAAAAACAGGAGTTGGCCCAGCTGGCAGCCGAACAACAGGCACCCTTCGGCAAGAAGCAGGGAACAGCCTCATCCCCCCAGACGGAAAAATCCTCGTACGAGCTGGACAAAGAGGCAAAACGGCGCGAACGTCAGCGTCAGCGCCGGCTGGAGGAGATCGAGGCAATCATTCAGCAGCGGGAAGCCGATATCCGCAAATGGGAGGAAGAGCTGTGCCTGCCCGAGGTGTACAGCGACCACGTGCAAGCCAAAGAGCGAAACGACTTGATCGAGCAGGCGAAAGCGGAGCTGGAGCGGCTCTACGAGGAATGGAGCGAACTCTCCGAAGGGTGATGCCCCGACGATGTTTCCTATAGCCGACTTCCTTCGGGCGGTAAACAGGCGGCACCGGTGCAAGGCGACAGTAAATGGACTTTAAACCCGTCTGTGCCGCCGGGGCCAACCGTCCGGCTGCGATGACGCCAGCAAGGTCAGGATGTGGAGCAGCGCTGCTCCTCCGTCTTTCCCAACGCTGCGTACAAGGCTGGCACAACAAGAAACACGATGCAGGTCGCAGCGGTGATGATCCCGGAATCGTTGAGCAAAAGCCCGGCCAATGCCCCGGCGATCACGCCTGAAAACCCCTTGACCAAAAACGGATAATCGCGGGCCAGATGGCGCAGGTAGCGATCGTTGCAGAGAGCCAGCAGGCCGAGGACGACCAGCGAGACGGCAAACACCTTGCTCCACACTGACACGCGGATCAGCCGCAGGTTCATCTCCAGTTTGCGCTGCACGATCTGAGCCACGTCCGTCCACTCCCCTGAGGCGATCTGCTGCGCCACCCGGCCAATGTGAGTGGGCGGCTGACCGGACAGCAGACTGGCCACCGTCAACGCGACCATCCCTGCCAGGACACCTCCTGCCAACAGCAGGAGGCCTTTTTTTCCCATTCGCCACCCCTGCATCCGCACAAACGCCACGGAGAACCCGACCAGACCGGCGAGAAACCCGCCGGCGTCAGCCCCCAGCCCGGGAGATGCCATGTAATACAGGGTGAAGCCAAACAGGCCGCTGCCGACGACCACGGACAGCGGATCGGTCCCTCTCTCCGCGTCCTCCCGCCTGTCCCGCCGCCACTGAGCGAGCGCTGCAGCAAACAGGATGGCGCTGCCGATCAGCACCCCTTCGTATTCGTTGCCCAACCCGTAAAAACGGGCGCCAATCACCGGATCGTACCCCAGATAGGAACGGCGCATCGCCGGATTGCCGAACATGCCGTCCAACAGCAGCGCCAGCGTGGTCAATCCCGCCACGGCAGACAATCCGGCCGGAAGCGAACGCGCCTGTTCCAGCAGCATGCCCCCCGCCAGCGCAGCTGTGATGACCACCGACAGGACAACCGCTGACGGCACCTTCCAGCCGACCAGCCCCTCCACCAGAAACAGCAGGGGAAACCAGAGCATCGACAGCAGCGCCAGACGGACAACGCGCCGCGCCAGGTTCAGCCTCCCGCCGTCTGTTCGCCTTCCCCACAGCCAGAGGAACGAAGCCGCTCCCAGGATCGCGATCTGCAGCATGACGTACGTGTACAACACGGAAGAACGGTTGGCGTAAATGTGGTGAATCCGCTCCACTTCACGCAGCAGATCGGACACGTTCATTTCCTTCGACAGACGCAGCAGGTGGCCGGTCAGCCGCTCCGGCGGAGGCACGCGCAGCCATGACAGGACGGTAGGCAGTACATCCAGACCGCTGACCACCCCCGTCTGTCTGGTCGTCGCCGAAGTGAGCACCCCCGCCGCTCCTCCCCGCCACAACAGGAGCGGCGTCAGCAGCGCTTTCTCCTTTTGGGCCTGAACATGCGGCGCAGGCGACAGCAGCATCACCAACTGGTCCGGCCTGCGTTCCCTCAGCACCCGGTCCAAAAATGCACCAAGGTCAGACAGTACCTGATCGTACTGACGGGCGAACCGGTCCGGGGCCATGTCGTCCGCCGCTTGATAGAGGCGAGCCAGGTCAGACAGCTGCACGGTAATCAACCCGGAAGTGCGGTCTTCGCGAATCCGGTCGGCAAGGTAGTCGTAGCGAGTCCGCACGCCGTACGGGTAGTCGTCCCGCCGCTCCAGGACTGTAGCGGAGAGATCTCCCCGGGGAACGCGCCCCTGCTCATCCATGGCAAAAAGTACGGCGTGCCGCTGTCGCACGTCGTCGTAATCGCCGTTGCCGTAACTGGCAGCGGGAATGCCATGGCGGGCAAGCGTTTCGCCCAGCAAACCGATCCGGGTGGAGTACGGCTTGGACCGGTTTTCCGCGTGCAGGCGATATATGCCGGGAAACACGACCCGGAAACGAGCCGCGTCTGCCCCGTCGGCTGGACTTAGCTGCCGGGCACGCTCACCTGCCGTCACCCCGGAAGAGAGCAGCTCCTCCGGGTGATACGCCGTACCGCTGCGCTCCGTGTACACGGCCGGTCCGCCGCTGCCGAGCAGCAGGTAGCCATTGGCAGCCGTACGCGCCCCCGGTGTACGGATGGAGAGCGCGCCCGCTTCCGCCTGCTCCAGCCATGTATCCACATGTGGATAGCTGCGCAGGCGGTCCAGCTCCCGAAACGACATCCCTTCCACGAACAACGCCACCACCTGCCTGCCTGCCGGATGGTCTGCTCCGGTTGCATGCACCGGTTTTTCCGCTGTCACAGCAGCACCAACAGCGACTGCGGCAGCCGACGCTTCCGGATTTGCAACAGCCGCCAACAGCAGGCATAGAGCCAGTACCTGCAGCCCTTTTGTTCTCACCAGGCACCCTCCTCTGTTGATAACACCGATACTTTTATCCACAAATTCCACAAAAAAATCCACAGGAAAATGTCGATTTTCCCGGCAATTCTTCGTGTTATCACCAGTATTCACAGGAGCAGGTGAACGCATCCGCCGAAAATTATCCAGAGCCTGTGGATAAAGATGTGACGTGTCAGCTCGCTCTCTTCCGCTCAGCCGGCTGCCGAAAAAAATCGCGGCATTTTCAGCAATTTGTGCGAAAAAAAGAGACCCATACCTGGGTCACCATTGAGGAGATGGAGAGAGAATGGAGAGAAGAAGATGAATGTTATGTAATAAATTCTAACATGAAAATTCATGAAGTCAACCATTTTTCGGAAAAATCCGCAAATAAATGTTAGAAAATATGACATAGGGGATGGTCCAAGCGAGCTCCTTTGACGACCGGCTCAGCGGAAAAACGAAGACGCGGGGACCAACAGGGGACACAAGTCTCACTTCATCGAAACACCCAGATGTTTGTCCCCTGCCCGCGTCTCGTTTTGGAGCGGACTTCATCTGCTTCTGTGCTGGGCGTCAAGCGAGCGAGCGGGCCCGATCTCCCATGCGCCGCGAACTTTGTCTACACGCTGATATAATTTTCTTCCCCACACCGAGATGGAGTCCCTATGAAAAAAAGAGAGCCTGCGGAATCACTTCCGCAAGCCCTCTTTTATCACGATAGGGAAAGACCGGGCACGCCGTTCAAGTCAAGGTCGGCAAACTGGCCTTTTTGGTACTGGATGTACCCGGCGGCTGCGATCATCGCGGCATTGTCGGTACAGAGCGACAGCGGCGGGATGACCAGGGCAATGCCCTCCGCCTCACAGCGCTGCTGCAGCCGTTCACGCAGCCCGCGGTTTGCGGCCACGCCACCGGCCAGCAGCACCTGCCGGGCCTTGTATTCCTTCGCCGCCCGGATCGTTTTTTCCACCAGCACCTCGGTCACTGAATCCTGAAAACTGGCCGCCAGGTCGGCGGGATCGATCGTCTCTCCCCGCTGCGAAGCGTTGTGCAGCGTATTGAGCACCGCCGACTTCAGCCCGCTGAAGCTAAAATCATAGGAGTCGGGTTCCAGCCAGGCGCGCGGCAGCGGCACACGCGGCTCTCCTTCACGGGCCAGCCGGTCGATGTGCGGTCCGCCCGGATAAGGCAGTTTCAGCGCCCGGGCCACTTTGTCGTACGCTTCACCGGCGGCGTCGTCCCGGGTTTCTCCCAGAATCTCGTACTCGCCGTGCGCTCTCATCAGCACCAGCTCGGTGTGGCCGCCCGAGACAACCAGCGCCACCAGTGGAAACTGCATCTCTTCCACCAGCCGGTTGGCGTAGATGTGACCGGCGATGTGATGAACACCGATCAAGGGGATGCCGCGGGCAAAGGATATGGCCTTGGCCGCCGCCACACCCACCAGCAGCGCGCCTACCAGACCGGGGCCGTACGTGACCGCGATGGCATGGATGTCCTCCAGTGACCGGCCTGCCTGGCTCAAGGCCTCCTCGATCGTCAGCGTGATGTTTTCCACATGACGACGGGAGGCCACCTCCGGGACCACCCCGCCGAAGCGTTTGTGTATGTCCGCCTGTGAGGCGATCACGTTTGACAGCACGATGCGGCCGTCCTGCACCACCGCAGCCGACGTCTCATCGCAGCTCGTCTCGATCCCCAAAATGTACGTTGGTTCCCCCGAGTCCTTGTGCGCCTGGTATGCCTGCCGCACGCGTTCCTCGTAGCGGGAAGGTTCTCTTCTGTTCATTGCAGTGTCACCCACATTATGATCGCGTCTTCGTTATTGTCCGAATAGTAGTGTTTGCGCAGCCCCCGCTCCTCAAAGCCCAGTTTGGCGTACAAGCGTCGGGCCACGGTGTTGGACGGGCGCACTTCCAGCGTCATGCTCCTTGCTCCATACGCCACGGCCACTTCCATCATTTTACGCATCAGCCGCTCCCCGATCTTTTTCCCCCGCCAGGCGGGGTGCACGGCCACGTTGGTAATGTGCGCCTCGTCCAGCACAACCCACATCCCGCAGTAGGCAATTACCTTGTTTTCCCGGTTCACGACAACGACGTAGCGTGCGTTGGGGTTTCTTGTCAGCTCGTTGACAAACGCATCGGGCGGCCAGGGTGTGGTAAACGACAGCCGCTCCAGTTCCGCAACCGCTTGTACGTCGGCCAGTGTCATAAAGCGAAATCCTACCGGTTCTTGTTGCTCCATGCCTCTACTCCTTTTGGGAACCCTCCTGATTTTGGGCCAGCCACTTTGCTTCTGCTTCTGCCAGTTGCAGATACTCGGGCACCAGGGCATGCGCCGATCCGGCGTGCTCGATCTCGCCCAGTGCCAAAAGGCCGATATGGGCCGCCCGCGGATGGTTGTGCGAAGCCGGAGCAAACCGGGCTTGATCTCCCAGCGCCGCCGCAATCGTCTCCCGATGCAATCGGACGTCTTCGCCCAGGAACAGGATCGGTTCTCCTGCGGCTTCTTTGCACAGCAGCGGCAGCCAGTCGGAGAGCAGGATGATGCGTTCGGCCAACTGGACCTCGACCGCCTCCATTCCTGCTGTCCGGTACGCTCCGCTGTAAACTTGTCCCCGCCGCGCGTCGAACAAGGGAACGATCAGTCCCGGAAAGCCCAGCGCGTTTTGCGCCACCGCCTGCAGGCTGGAGACGCCGACGACGGGCAGGTTCAGCGCCCAAGCGATGCTTTTGGCCGTGGCGACGCCGATGCGGACACCTGTATACGATCCGGGTCCTTTTGCCACGCCGATGCCGGCAAGCTGTTCCGGCCGCGTGTCCGTCTCGTCCAACAGCCGGGAGACGCAGTCCATCAGGCGAACGGAGTGGTTTTTTTGCTGGTTGGTGGTCACTTCCGCCAGCACACGTCCCTCCTCCACCACGGCTACGCTCAATACCAGGTTGGACGTGTCAATCGCCAGTACGCGCATCACTATCAAACTCCTCGCACAAAGTCACATACCGCTCTCCCTGCGGCACGAATTCGATGCGGCGGGTGTCCGCCCCCTCGTTTCGCAAGATGATCGTCAGCCGCTCCTGCGGCAGCACATCCTCGATCAGGGAAGCCCATTCGACCACGCAGACTCCATCACCGAAAAAATACTCGTCCAGGCCGAGCGACTCCACATCGTCCCCCACCCGGTAGACGTCCATGTGATAAAGCGGCAGCCGTCCCTGATACTCTTTTATGATGGTAAACGTCGGACTGTTCACCACCTGCTTCACGCCCAGACCGCGGGCCAGCCCCTGGGTGAAAGTCGTCTTGCCGGCGCCCAGGTCACCCTCCAGCGCCAGAAAGTCGCCTGGCCGCAACCGTTCCGCCAGACGTTCGGCAAACTGCTGGGTCTCCGCGACTCCGGACAGCGTCCACCTGTATGTCATCCCTGTCATCCTCTCTTGTCAGTCGGCTTGTGCAAAATGATTGTAGCCCGCTTTTGCCATCGGACCGCATACGCCGTCGCGGCACAGCGTGACGGACGGTCCGCCCTTTTCCACGCGGCCGATAATGCTGAAGGATATGCCCGATTGGGCACATTGCCGCGCAAGTGTCTCCGCGCCCGCCGGGTCCACCGTGCCTGCCAACTGATAGTCTTCGCCTCCGTACAGCGCCCAGTCCAGCGGGTCCCTGCCCGCCTGTGCGGCGTACGCACGGGTCGCTTCGTGCATCGGCACCTGCGCGGCGTCCACCACCAGGCTCACGCCGCTCGCTTCTGCGATCTCCCACAGCTCGGAGGCAAGCCCGTCGCTGATGTCGTTCAGCGCCCCCGCCGCTCCGGACGCAAGCAGCAGGCGTCCTGCCTCAATCTGCGCCGCGGGCCGCTGGTGGCAGGCGATAAGCTCCGACCACTCAGACGGCACGCGCGCTCCCGCGTCTCTGGTCTGCAGCAGCAGATGAAGTCCTGCGGCCGATCCTCCCAGGTGACCGGTCACAAACACGAGTTGCCCCGGCCGTGCACCCGAGCGGCGAAGCGCCCGCCCCTTTTCCACTTCCCCCAATACAGTCACGGACAGGTGCAGGGCGTCGGGCGCCGCCACCGTATCCCCGCCGATCACCCGGACGCCATACGCAGCGCACGCCTCGTAAATCCCGTCGTAGATTTCCCGGCATTCCGCCGCTGTCCAGTGCGGGGGTACGGCGATGCTGACCAGGGCAAAGCGGGCGATCCCGCCCATTGCCGCCACGTCGCTGATGTTGCTGATAACCGCCTTGTAACCGATATCGCTCGGCTTCATTGTCTCCCGCAGAAAATGGACGGTTTCCGCCATGGCGTCACAGCAAGCGACTACCTCCATGCCCGGGGAGGGGGAAAAGACGGCGGCATCGTCGCCAATTCCCACGGAAAGCCCGTTTCCTTCCTGGCCGGCCGAACGGCTCGTCCACTGGCGGATGAGCGAAAATTCGTCGTGCGCCACCGCGAACGCTCCTTTTTCCACATAGTGCATTCATTATACCGTTGTCGTCCAAAAGCACGCAAGGAAGCGGGCTTTCCCTGACAAGCCCTGTTGTCTCCCGCGCGCTCCCCGCCGACAGTCAGCTGCCGTCCGCCCGCGCCAGCTCCCTGAGCGACAGCTTGCCCCGGCAGCGGCCGCAGCGGTACCGAGCCGGGTTCATCTTTCGCTTGCGCTTGTAGCGCATGCCGCACTCCCGGCAGACCAGTTCGTACCGGTAGGGCAGCCGCGTCCGTCCGCCGCTTACCTGCTGGCAGTACCGGCTGCCGCCCACCTGTTTCAACAACTCGCGAAACTCCCGGTCGCGGTGCCGATACCCCCGTTTTTCCAGGTGCAGGTGGTAGTGGCACAGCTCGTGTTTGATGATGCCGATCAGTTCCGATTCCCCGTGCTCTTGCAGATGGCGGGGATTTAATTCGATATCGTGTGAATGAAGCAAGTACCGCCCGCCTGTCGTGCGCAACCGCCGGTTAAAGCGGGCGCGATGGCGAAACGACTTGCCAAAAAACGCCTCCGAGATGGTTTCCACCAGCGTCTGCAATTCCTGATCCGTCATGGGTTCCTCCCCGTCCTCCGCCTGTCCCCTCGACCTCTCCCGCACGTATTGAAAAGTAACGGATGAATGAGCTACACTTGTTGGGAAAGACACGTAGAATGGTGGAGGACTTATGCGTTATCTGATCTTGCAGGAACAGACCGGGCTGCGCTTTGTCGCCATGCCCGAATCCCATATGTACCAACTGGTCGCATTGCTCAAACGGCTGCACAAGGAGATCGGCAAGCTGACGATCGCCGACCGTCCGGAATTGCCCGTCATCATCGCCGAGTGCACCGGACTGGAACTGCTGAGCGACGCCTGCCCAATCGAAGAGGGCCTCGCTTACGTCAGCCGTCTGGAGCGCTGTTTTGCCGCGCTTCAGGAGAGCGAGTATCCGCTCATTTCCCTGCTCACGGAAATCCGCGCCCTGCAGGCGCAGCTTGAGTTTTTGAACGAAGAGGAATAAGCATCGCAAAGAAACAGGTACCTCCGGCGCGTCTTCGGCATACATTGCCTATAGATGATTGACGCCAGGAGGTACTCTCATGCCACAGTGGATGCGCAGGCAACTGCAGCGTGCCTTCTTCGGAAAGGACGTGCGGCAGATTCGCCTGTTGAACAGTTGCTGGTTTTTATATTTGGAAAAGCACGGCGGCCGCTTGGAGTAAGCAGAGGCCGCTTTTTTTTGCGTGCAGGCGGCCTCCCTCGGCCGAGACGGAAGGACGTCCGGGCACTTACTCCTCTGGGGCAATCATCGTCAAGCCGACGCGCTGCCGCTGTTCATCAATCTCCACCACCCAGACGTCGACGATGTCGCCCACCGTCACCACGTCCAGCGGGTGCTTGACAAAGCCTTTGCGCATCCGGGAGATGTGGACAAGACCGTCGTTTTTCAGCCCGATGTCCACAAACGCCCCGAAATCCACCACGTTGCGGACCGTGCCCTGCAGCTTCATTCCCACGGACAAGTCGGAGAGCTGGAGGACGTCGCTGCGCAGCAGGGGCTTGGGCAGTTCGTCCCGCGGGTCACGTCCGGGGCGCAGCAGGCTGTCGACAATATCGGCAAGCGTCGGTTCGCCAATCTCCAATTGCCGCGCCGTTTCCGCCAGATCCAGCGCCTGCAGCCGTTCGCGGCAGGTCTGGCTGCCGATCTCATCGGGAGTGATGCCGATGATCGCCAGCAGTTTGTGCACCGCCGCGTAGGATTCGGGGTGGATCGGCGTTTTGTCCAGCGGATTGACGCCGTCCATGATCCGCAAAAAGCCGATGCACTGTTCATACGTTTTGGCCCCGAGGCGAGGCACGTCTTTCAACTGCGAGCGATCGGTGAACTTTCCGATCTCCTCCCGCTTCTTCACGATGTTGCTCGCCACTTGGCGGGTAATGCCGGAAACGTACTGCAAGAGGGAAGGGGAAGCGGTATTGACGTCCACCCCGACGTGGTTGACCGCCGACTCCACGACGAACTGCAGGCTTTCCGCCAGGCGGGACTGGGAGACGTCGTGCTGGTATTGGCCGACGCCAATTGATTTGGGGTCGATCTTGACCAGCTCAGCCAGCGGGTCCTGCAAACGGCGGGCGATCGATACGGCGCTGCGCTCGGCCACGTCCAGATCGGGAAATTCCTCCTTGGCCAGTTCCGAAGCGGAGTAGACAGAGGCGCCCGCCTCGTTGACGATGATGTAAAACACGCTCTGCTTTAGCTCCTTCAAGACCCCGGCGATGAATTGTTCCGTCTCCCGCGAGGCCGTTCCGTTGCCGATGGCGACGACGTGCACGCCGTATGTTTCGATCAGCTCCACAACCTTGGCTTTCGCTTCCGCCACCTTGTTGGCAGGCGGCGTCGGGTAGATGACGGCCACCTCCAGCAGTTTGCCGGTCTCGTCCACGATGGCCAGCTTGCAGCCGGTCCGGTAGGCCGGGTCAACGCCCAGCACCACTTTGCCCTTCAGCGGAGGCTGCAGCAAGAGATTGCGGAGGTTTTCCGCGAAAATGTGAATCGCCCTCTCTTCTGCCTTCTCCGTCAGCTCTGACCGCACTTCCCGCTCGATCGACGGGGCGATCAGGCGCTTGTAGCTGTCTTCCACAGCCGCTCCCAGCCAGGGGCGGGCCACCGTCTCCCGGGTGATGACGCGTTTTTTCAGATAGGCGAGAATCTCCTCCACTGGCGCCTCGACCGCAACCTTGAGGATGCCTTCGTTCTCGCCCCGGTTGATCGCCAGCACGCGGTGGGGAACCACCTTTTTCAGCGGCTCGCTGAATGCGTAGTACATCTGGTAGACGTTTTTCCCGTCCGCTTCTTCCGCCTTTTGCTCCGACACCAGCACCCCTTTCTGGAACGTCCGCTGCCGGACCCACTGCCGAATCTCTGCATCGTCCGAGAGTTGTTCAGCCACGATGTCCATTGCTCCCTGCAGCGCCTGCTCCGCTGACTCCACGCCTTTTTCTGGGTTGAGGTACGCGGCCGCCTCAGCTGCCGGGTCACCCGCCGCAGGCAACCCCAACAGGTACATGGCCAATGGCTCCAAGCCCTTTTCCTTAGCCATCGTGGCCCGGGTCCGCCGCTTCTGCCGGTACGGCCGGTACAAATCCTCCACTTCCTGCAGCTTGACGGCGCGTTCGATGGCCGCCTTCAGCTCGTCGGTCAGTTTGCCCTGCTCCTCGATCAGCCGGATAACCTCTTCCTTGCGCACGGACAGGTTGCGCAAATAGCGAACGCGCTCGTCAATGGCGCGAATCTGTGTTTCGTCCAGCTGCCCGGTCATTTCCTTGCGGTACCGGGCGATGAAGGGCACCGTATTGCCTTCGTCCAGCAAGGCGATCGTGCGCTCCACCTGATGCGGCTTGACGCCCGTCTCCTGCGCGATCGTCTGGATCATCAACGTTTGGTCCATTCCGTACCTCCTGCTCTCATCCTACGCGGTTATTGTATCACAACCGTCAAATCGCCCCCAGCGCGCATCGGACCAAAAAACGGAGGTGATCTCCACCTCCGCCGTCGTTTGCGTTATGATGTCGGGTTGTCAGCTTGCAGCGCCGCGCGCAGTTTGCCGAGAGCCCTGCGCTGCAGCCGCGAAACGTGCATCTGGGACATGCCCAGCAGATCCCCTGCCTGCTTTTGGCTCAAATTCCGAAAAAACGTAAGATGAATGATGGCCTGTTCCCGTTGGTCCAAAGCATGCAGGGCGCGGTCCAGCATCAATTGCCGGTCGATCCGGTCATACCCTTCCTCTTCTACCCCGACCATGTCCAGAAGCGAGACGGCGTTGCCGTCGCTGTCCGACTCCAGCTCGCTGTCGATCGACAGGGAATAGTAGCTCCGTCCCATCTCCAGCGTCTCCAGCACGTCCTCCTCACTGATGCCGAGCGCTTCCGCGATTTCCGCAATCTGCGGGGAGCGCTGCAGGCGGGCAGTCAATTCGTCCGCGATACGCTTGATCTTCGGGCTCAGCTCCTTGATCCGCCGGGGGACGTGGACGCTCCAGGTCTTGTCGCGGATGTAGCGTTTGATCTCCCCGACAATGGTCGGCACGGCAAAACTCTCAAACGTGCGGCCCAGCGCAGGGTCAAACCGGCGTAAGGAGGCAAGCAGCCCGAGCATGCCCACCTGAAACACGTCCTCGTAGGAAATCCGGCCGCGCACGAATTTTCTCGCAAGCGTCTCGACGAGTGGGGTATAGGCGCGCACCAGTGTCTCCTGCAGACCGGGGTCCCCTGTCTCACGAAACGCGCCGACCAGCCGTATCAGTTCTTCGCGGCTAGGCTTCCGCTTCGGAATCCGCCCGGTCATCACAAGCCACCCCATCCCCCCGCAGGTACTTGGTCATGGTGACCGTCACTCCCTCGCTCACCTGAACGTCCACCTCGTCCATCAGCGCATGGATCAGGAACAGCCCCAGTCCTCCTTCGGCCACGTCATCCAGGTCGGCATCGGGGTGGATTGGCCGCAAATCTGCCGGCTCTCTGTCAAACCAAAACCCTTTCCCCTGATCGGCCACTTCGATGACCAGGCGATCCGGGAAGACACGGCAGGTGACGCTCAGCTCCATCTCCTCGGCGGCGCGGTCGTAAGCGTGATTCACCGCATTGGTACAGGCCTCGGCCACCGCCAGCTTGATGTCTTCGATCTCCTCGTAGGCAAATCCCATCCGGTTGGCAATGCCCGAAACAGTCAGGCGGACAACGCCCACATACTCCGCCTGGGCTGGCAGCGTCAGTCGGATCACATCGGCCTCAGGTCGTTGCGCCATTCGTCGCTCTCTCCTTTGCGGGGAACAATTCGTTCATACAATCCGGTGAGCCGAAACAGCCGCTCCACCCGCGGCGACAGGCGTTCCACAAGGAGCCGGCAGCCCGTCTGCCTGCACACTTTCATCGCCGCGACAAAAATCCCGATCCCCGTGCTGTCCATGTATTCAACGGCTGTCAGATCCACAGCGACGCTCCTTACGTCCGGCTGGTTGACCAGCGGCAGCAGGCGCTCCTTTAGCTGCGGCCCCGTATAGGCGTCAATTTCCCCTGCGAGTACCAGCACGTGTTCACCGCCGTTGCTCGTGTGCGTAATCGTCAGGTCCATCCGAACTCCCTCCCGTATGCTGTGCTCACGTCCGTCGAAGTACGATCATGGTGTAATCATCCGGCAGTTCAAACTGGGAGAGGAGCAGCAGCCTGTGGTAGAGACGGTTGGCCATCTCCTGGGCCGGCACTCCCACTTCCCCCTGCAGATAGGAAACCAGCTCCTCCCGTTGGAAGTACGCCCGTCCTACCTTGCGTTCCGTCACGCCGTCCGTCAACAGGATGAGGCAATCTCCCGGTTCGAGCTCGACTTCCCGCTCCTCGTACGTGCTTCCCGGCGCAATCCCCAGAGCTGCGCCCCTGCCTTCGAGATCGTAAAAGCGGTCCTCGGCCCGCCGGTACAAAAAGCCCGGTTCATGTCCCGCCGTCGCGTAGCAAAAGCGGTGAACATCCGCGTCGTAACGGCCGTACACCATCGTGACAAACATGCTCGGATCGAGGTTCCGCTCCACGACATTGTTCAAATGACGCAGGATGCCTGCCGGCCCCAGCTCCATCTCGCCCAGGCCGTCGATCGCGTATTTGAGCATCGACATGCACATGGCGGCGGGGATACCCTTCCCCGTTATGTCGGCGATCGCGAGGCTGAACCTGTGACTGTCGTGGCAGACAAAATCGTAGTAGTCGCCGCTCATCTGTTTGGCCGGCACACTGACCAGCCCTACATCCACACCGGGGCAGGAGGGCAGCCGCTGCGGCAGCAGTGCCTGCTGCATCGCGGAAGCTACGGCGATTTCCGACTCCAACTGCTGGTGCCGGCTCCGCCAACTGTGAATCGAGCGGTACGCGTTCCCATACTCGATCATGATTTCCGTCAAAATCTGAAACGACTCCCGGACGAACTCGGGAACCGGCCCCAAACGCTCCAGCGCCCGTCCGTGCAGGTCGGCGAGCTCTTCCGGGGAGACGTTGCGGGCCAAGAGCTGCTTGCCCAACTGCTGGGCGCCGTACAAAGGGGCTTCTCCTTTGCCCTCCCGGTAATCTCTCAACAACCGTGCATACTGTTCTTCCAGGTCGTCATACGTCAATCGGGGTCACCTCCCCCCGCTTCGTTCCGCCACTTGACGACGATGACACGCGTTCCTTTTCCGGGAACGCTCTCCAGAAAAAACTCGTCCATCATCCGCTTCACACCCGGCAGTCCGGCTCCCAAACCGCCTGAGGTGGAATACCCGTCCTCCATCGCCTTGCGCATATCGGCGATGCCCGGACCGGTGTCGGCAGCCGTGATCCGCAACCCGATACGGCTGTCCCGCTCCACCTGTTCGATGAAAATCGTGCCGCTGCCCGCGTACAGGTAGATGTTGCGGGCCAATTCGGAAATGGTGGTGGCGATGCGGGACTGCATGATGGTGCCAAAGCCCAATTGTCTCGCCATGTTGCGGCCGATCTGCCTGGCCGTGACAATGTCCGCCTCTGTAGCGATGTTGACTTGTTCTGAAAAAGGCTCTGTCACAACCGGAAACTCCTTCCATCTGCACTTGTCACCGATCCGATTTAGCAAAACGTGTCAATTTTTGTCTACGAAATCATTTCGCTGCCGCTGTTTTGAATCCCTGCCCCGACAGCAAAAAAACCACTTGCTGCACAAGTGGTTTTTGCTGTCTGAGCATCAGGCAAACGATTAAAAGTCAATGAGTCCCAGGCTGATCTGCAGGGATTCATTGACGCGATCCATCATCTCGTCGTCCAGATGCGTTATCTTATCGGTCAGCCGTTGTTTGTCAATGGTTCGAATCTGTTCCAGCAGAATTACGGAGTCACGGTCAAATCCGTACGTTTTTGCGTCAATCTCTACATGCGTCGGCAGTTTAGCCTTCTGAATCTGCGCCGTAATGGCGGCGACGATGACCGTTGGACTAAAGCGATTGCCAATATCGTTTTGAATCACTAAAACAGGCCGTACGCCTCCCTGTTCAGAGCCAACGACCGGTGACAGGTCAGCGAAAAACACATCGCCACGTTTGACAATCACAAGTCACACCCCGCTAACTAAGCGGATAAGAGTATGGTCAGCCTCTTCCTCTGCGCCAAATGCCTCCGATGCCATTTTCAGATTGATTTTCGCCATTTCCATGTAACCTTTTTGCATGGTTTCGCGAATGACACGCTTTTTGCGCTCTTTCAAGTAAAGGTGCATCGCCTGGCGAATAAACTCGCTGCGATTGGATTTTTCTTTCTGAATAACGCCATCCACTTCCTGAAGCAGGTGATGTGGCAAGCTGATCATGATGCGTTTCGTGTTAGACTTAGACAAGACAAATCCACCTCCAACCATGACCGTAACATCCCGCAGACTCGTTCCACCGCGATCCAGTAGGAACAATACCATTATGTCGAACCATTTTCAAAAATATACCTGTCCGATCGCTGTTAGGCAAAAAAAAGCCTGTTTTGCGCTCTAGTTGTATTCGCGTTCCATCCGCAAATTCCTGCCTGATGTCGAGTGCTAGTTATTTACACTTTGTGACAGGGCACGCTGACCCGTCAGTAAATGGTACACGTCCACCACTTTGCCGTCCCGCAGATAGACGCGCGGGATGCGGTGATCAAGCATGCACGCGACCTCGTAATTAATCGTCCCCAAACAATCGGCCACTTCATCCAGCGAGATTTCCTCGTCCCCCTGTCTGCCGTACAGCACCACCTCATCACCTACCCGTGCCGTTCCGTGATCGATCCTGACCATGATCTGGTCCATGCAGACCCTGCCGACCACCGGCGCCCGACAGCCATTTACCAAAACCGATCCGCGATTGGACAGCAGCCGCGAAAACCCGTCGGCATACCCGATCGGCAGCGAGGCAATCTGCTCGCCCGGCTGCGCAGTGTACGTCGCCCCATAGCTGATCGTATAGGGCGGTTCGGTCATGTGCTTGAGATGGGCAATCCGGGTCTTCAGGGAAAGCGCAGGGACCAGCTGCACGCGAGCCTGCTGCTTCATGTAGGCGGATGGGTATAGTCCGTATAAACCTATGCCTAAACGGATCGTATCATACCCCCATTCGGGAAAGGCGATGGAGGCAGCGGTATTGGCGCAGTGAACGCGCGGCAAACGCCTGCCCGTCTCCCGCAAGGCACGCAAATACGACTGGAACCGCTCGTGCTGCTCGCAGACAAGCGTGACATCCGGTTCGTCGGCAGTAGCAAAATGCGTAAAAATGCCCGCCCAGCGGAGCAGGGGACTGTTTTCGAGCGCTTCCACCACGGCAAACAGCTCGTCTTTGGAGCGCACGCCAAGCCTGCCCATGCCCGTATCCACCTTGATGTGAATACCGACAGGCTTGGCCGACGCCTCCTGCAGCAAGCGATTCGCCTCCGTCATCCAATCGGCATGGTAGGCGGTCAGCTCCACCTCCCAACGGCTGGCGGTCACCACTGAATCCGTCGGCGTATAGCCGAGCACCAGGATGGGCGCGGTGATCCCCGCCTTCCTCAGCACGATCGCTTCGTCCAGCATTGCTACGGCGAGCGAGTTCGCCCCGCTGTCCAGCGCTTCCCTGCCGACGTGAAAGGCGCCGTGTCCGTAGCCGTCCGCCTTGACCACGGCCATGATGCCGGTGGAAGCCGGTATGTGGCGGCGGAACGCCTGCACATTGGCCCGAATCGCATCCAGATCCACTTCAACCCAGGTATCGCGGCAGTACGGTTTCATGTCGTTCGTTATCTCCTCTTTTGCAGCTTTTGATAGACAAACAGCCGTTCGTTGAGGTGGTTGAGGAACTGCCGGGACACCATCAACGAATGCCGCTTGCCGCCCAACTTGTACAAATGGCGGCCTTCAAAAATCGGCTCCACTTCCGACAGCGGATATCTCGTCTCCCGACCGCCCATGGAAACGATTAGATGCGTCTTGGTCAGCTTGTACGACGGCCGCAGCGTATACTTGTACACAAATGGCGCAAGGCAGACGACCGCGATCGCGATGGCAAAGGCAAGCACTTTGAAAGCCGGTGATTGTGTGTTGAAAAATTGAGACAACAAGAGCATCCCGACCACAAAGAATAGCGTCTCCATAATGCGCATTTTCATGTTTTTTCGCAGCAGCAGGTCTTTGTAGCCGGACTCTTCCTGGTACAAAATCTCATCGGACGTTTTTTTCATGGATGATGCTTCACCTCATCGCGTAGTTACTTCGACTTTATCGCTTTCTGACGCTGTATGTCAATTCGCTTGTCGCGGGCAGTATGTACTTTTCGTCCACCCCGCTGCTATTCCCGGCAACCCGCTGAAATTCCCGGCACTGCAGTCGATGCGAAAGAGACAGCCCCATACACGACAAAAAAGGACGGCGAATGCCGTCCCGATTGATTATTTACCGCTCACGCCGTACGTGGATTGGGCCACCTTGACCATTTCCTCTTCCGGCAGGTCGCCGGTCAGCGTAAACTCCACGCCGTCCAGTTCCCAGCTCAGGTAGCGCTGATTGTCAGCATTTTGGATCAGCACCCCGATGGTGAAGCCCAGATCGACCGGAACCCCCTGCTCCGAGGACACCGATGTCGCCGTGGGGCGCGCTTCAATCAACTTGTAGTTGTACAAACCCTTGTACTCCAATACGACCGTCCGTTCACCGTCCCGGGTAACCGGCTCGATGTCGCCCTGCTTCACGCCTTCGGGGATGTAGGTGGGCACAATGACGCCGAACTGGCTGGATGGCGGTTTGCTTGTGTCGTTTGCCTGCGACAGCGTCGGCACCACCGGCAGCGAACTGGTGCTCATGTTGCGGTCTTTGTCAAACGCATCCTTGTCAAATTGCGGGTTGAACACAAAGTCGGTAAAGTTGATCGTAACCAGTGTATTCATATTGGAATCCATGATTTCCGCACGCGTCGGCTTCAGCTCCTCCGTCAGCCAGATCTTCTGCCTGGTCAGGGAGCGATTGCCGGAGTAATTGGCCTTGACTTCAAATACGTACTGCTTGTCGTCCATTTCCATCTTGCGTTCCGTGTCGTCAATGATGCTGCGGGCCAGCGTCTCGTACAGATAGAGCGGACCGTTGTTTTCCGGCCAGCCGCTCTGGAAGCGGAAGCTCTTGTTGAGATGCGGCGTCAGGACAAACACCCCTTCATTGTTGCGCAGGATGATCTGCGTAATGCCTCGCTGTTTGGACGTGAGCGCGACACGGTAGTTGGTCGGTTTTTCGTACCACACCGACACGTCGTACTCCATCGCCGTGGAGCCAGTCTGCATCGTCAGTACGGCCTGAGATTTGTAGCCGGCCATCTTGTCCAGCGTGCTGCTCAGGTCATCCACCACATCGTCCGGTGTTTTCTGACCGAAGCAGCCGCCGAGCAGCAGGGAAAAGACCAACAAGAAAACCAGTGGAAAAGCTGCCCGTTTCATTCAAAGAACTCCTCCTTGTCTGCTAATTTCGACAAAGAAGGGCACCCCTGTCTATTTCCTGGGAAATCTGTCAGTCTTTCGCCTCTTCCGCGCACATCGTGTCAATAATCCGTTCGGGTATCGGGGACGCGACATCGCCTTGATCGGCTGAAGACTTACCCTATCTGTTAGAGCAGGTAGTCCCTCCTGATCTACGCGATATAAATCTATGTCCATCCTCGTCCCGATATGCAGACAAGTTTTACAGTTCTTCCACTACAACCTGCGCCACGGCATAATCCCGGCTGTGGGAAATGCTGAGGTGAACCCGTACCCGCTCCGGTGTGAGTCCGACCCGCTCCAGCGCCTCCCTGCTGATGCGCAGGTCCGGCTTGCCTGTGTCCGAAGAGAAGATTTCCAGATCGTGAAAGCCTACCTGGCTGCCAATCCCGGTGCCGAGCGCCTTTGCCGCCGCTTCCTTGGCAGCAAACCGGCCGGCCAGATATTCCGCCCGCCGCGCCTTCTCCTTCCCGTCCAGCAGTGCTTTTTCCGCGTCCGTAAACAGGCGGTCAAGCGCTTTCGTACGCCGCTCGATCAGCGCCTGTACGCGTCCGATTTCCACAATGTCCGTGCCAATTCCCACGATCATACACAATCCCGCTCCCCATTCTTTGATTATGCAGTGACGATATCACCCCATTCTATTATTGGCAAGTGCTGCATCAAATCAAAAAACAAACCCCCGCAAAAAAGCGGGGGTGATTGTTCCTGTTATTCGGTAGGTTGCTGCGCTTGCTGAGCAGATTTCGCAGCGGATTGCTGGTTTTGACGGCGTACTTCCGATACGTTGGTTTCGCTTGCAAATTCGGTAGCGGTGTTTTGCGCAGCTTGTTGTTGCGCTTGGTTGGCACCTGCTTGTTTGTTTTGTTTCGGCATCGTCCATTCACCTCCTCCATGTCACTGAATATAATGTGCACCGCTAGCTATGTATCTATTCCACCTGATTTTTCCTCATCATGCAGCGAAACCACACGGGGACGGCTCAAGGGGCGGTGTCGGTTCGCTGTGGTTTTTGGGCATTCTAAGTGCCGATGGCGGCAGGAGTTCCCCTGTCCCGCCGCGAAGTATTCCCTTTCATTTGAGTACGAAAGGAGCAAACCCACATGGCTCGTACGGTCATTGTCTACACACAGCCTACCTGCGGCCCCTGCCAGGAGGAAAAATTATGGCTGACGCAGCAAAACATCCCGTTTGAGGACCGCGATATCCGCAAAAATGACGCCTATTTCCAGGAAGCGATCCAACTGGGAGCGAGCATGACGCCTGTTACCCTGATCGTAAACGAAGACGGCGAGCAAATCGTCGTTCACGGCTTTGACAAGGAGCAGTTAAAAAAAGCGTTGAATCTCTCTTGATTCAACGCTTCAGACTGAAGACAAACTGTACTTTTTCATTGAGGTTCCGCAAGGATACAATCTTTCCATCGTTGTCAGGCCGAAAGGCCTGCACATTGATCAACCGAAGGTGGAGATAAAGTACGGGCATGGAGTGATGGGCCAAGCGAGCTCCTTTGACGACCGACTTAGCGGAAAAACGAAGACGCGGGAATCAACAGGGGACACAAGTCTCACTTCCTCGAAATACCCAGATGTTTGTCCCCTGCCCGCGTCTCGTTTTGGAGCGGACATCATTCGCTTCTGTGCTGGGCGTCAAGCGAGCGAGCGGGCCCGATCTCCCATGCGCCGCAGACTTTGTCTACACGCTGAAGCGTTGAATCTCTCTTGATTCAACGCTTTTTTCCTGATTAAAGAAATTTTATGCGTAAACATTATAAAGCCGCTTCCAATGCAGAAGCGGCTTCGCCAAATACTCTGGCGCACAGTCGTTTATTATGCGAGCGATTGCACACTCGCTTGTTTTTTCTCCTTGATGAGAGGCGACAGGTCCGGCAAGTGCGAAAGAATCTGCTTTACGGCAGGTGGGCACTCCGTGTTCAGGGAGTAAAACACCCAGGGACCCATGCGCTTCTCCTTCACCAACCCGTGTGTTTTCAATTTGGCCAAGTGCTGGGAAACAGATGGTTGGGATGTTTGCAAAATCTCCACGAGATCGCGTACACAGAAAGACTGTACCTGCAGGAGAGCCATGATCGTCAAGCGTGTTTTGTCGCCGAGAAGCTTGTAGATCTCAGACAAATACAGCACCTGAGTCAAATCCACATCCATAATACCCCACCTTTGCCTTGCATATCTGTTTATCAGTATACAATACACACATAAGGCAGGGAAGATATGATGTCGACAGTTCCGTGAACACCAATCAGACGTCTCTTGTCTTCATTGCTTCCACCAGGCGGTCCGCTGTCCGGGCGGCCAGCGCCATCACCGTGTTGGTCGGATTGGCGCCGCCTGAGGTGACAAACGTGGAAGCACCCGCGATGAACAAGTTGGGAATGTCGTGGGTTTGCCCGAATTCATTGACTACCGACGTCGACGGGTCCTTGCCCATCCGGCAGCCGCCCATCAGGTGGGCCGTGTCGTCGACGACGTGCTGCGGTGTGCCGCCCATCGCTTCAATCAGCCGTTTCATCTGCTCGATGGCGTGCGCGATCAGCTTTTTGTCGTTTTCACCGTAGGAAAAGGTCACTTTAGGAATCGGCAGACCGTACTCGTCCTTCTCGTCGCTCAACGTGACGGCGTTGTCGGGATTGGGAAGCACCTCTCCGACGAGCGTGATCCGGGCGTAGTAGTTGTAATCCAGCATCGTCTCCCGCAAGGCTTTTCCCCACAATAAGGTGCCGTCCATCCGTTCCGCCGCAATCCCACCGGCCATCGCCACCGGTCTGGCTCCATGGGCGCTGAGCGTGTACCCCCGGGCAAATCCCCGGTTCCGGTCCGTCTCGTAAAAATGCTGGGTCAACGCAAGCACAGGCGTCCCTTTGTACAGGCGCACTTCTTCCGGAAGCAGTCCGTACACGTCCTGACTGGAGTGGGTCATGATCGCCTTGCCCACCCACCCGCTGGAATTGGCCAGTCCGTCGGGAAAATGGGGCGTGGCCGAATTGAGCAGCAGGCGCGGCGTCTCCACGACATAGCCGGCGAGAATCACCACCCGGGCTGTCTGCTTGTAGGTGTCGTTGCCGTGTTGAAAGAGAACGCCGGTAACGCGTGTCCCATCGGTGAGAATCTGCGTCACCATGCAGTCGGACAGCACTTCCGCTCCCGCCTGGATCGCTTTCGGGATGTGGTGAATCAAGCCGCTGTACTTGGCGTTGGGCATGCAGCCCTGGTTGCAAAATCCACGGTTGATGCAGGGAGGCCGGCCGTCAAACGGCGCGGACAAAATGGCCAGCGGCGCGACGACGCTGTCGAAGCCCAATTTTGCGCACGCTTCGCGAAACAACTGGGAGTTGGCGCTGATCGGCTCCCGCACCGGAAACGGATACGGCCCGTTGAACGGCCCCCAGGGGAAGTAATCGGGACCGGACACGGCAATTTCCCGCTCGATCTTGTCGTAGTAGGGAGCCAGGTCCTGATAGCGGATCGGCCAGTCTTCGCCTACACCATCCACTGTCTTGGTCATGAAGTCGCTCTCGTGAAACCGCAGGAAAACCCCGGTAAAATGAACCGTGCCGCCCCCTACGCCCCTTCCCGAGTTGTTGTGCCCCAGCCGCAGCGGATTGTTCCCGTCGACCAGGCGGGTCTCCTGCCAGCCGAGGTTTTTCATCGCCAATTCGTCACTGGCAAAATCGGTCTGCGGATTCCAGAAGGGGCCGGCTTCGATCACGACGACGCGCAGCCCGGCCTTGGCCAGTTCGTATGCCAGCACGCCGCCTGCCGCCCCCGCCCCGACGATACAGACATCCGCCCCGTCCGCGTACCGGCGCTGATCCAGCCGCTTGGAACGATGCCCTTCATAATGGTCGATGTGATGCGTAACCCGGTCCTTATTCTCCATCCGCTTTCGCCTCCCAGGGATCCACCAGTCCTTTTTCCACGCGCACATAGCCGCGCGGATACGCCGGTCCGCCGTAGCCGATGTCCGACCAGACCAGGGGGTGAGAGTAATACGCCTCCACCGTGTCGCGGAGCAGCTTGGTGAAAAAGTCGACGGGGTTCAGCTGCGCCCAGGCGGTCGTAGCGGGAACCTGCCCGGCAGCCACCGCTTCCAGCACAGCCTGCTGCTCTTCCCGCTTCAAGCCGGGAAATTCCTCGCCGTACATCTCGCGGCTGGCCTCGTTGACTCCGGCCAAGCCCAGAAGGTACAACTGCTGTTTGGGCGGCACCCCCACTTTCCGCTGCGATTCACCGATCGGACTGGCGGCCGTTTCGTCCAGATGCTGGACCACGTACGTCAGCACCTCCAGCCGGTGGTCATCCACCAGCACGCTGACGATGGACTGCAGCAGCATCGCTTCCGTTTTGGTAAAAAAACGACAGGCCACTTGCGGAGTGCGCCGCTTGGCCACGATGTTCCGGGTGTGAGGGTCCCAGGCCTCGTGTTCCTCCCACACGTCATACGATGGGTAACGGCTCGTTTTCGCCATGCCGCCTCACCCCCAGTACAGGGCCAGCAGCCCCAGGGCCGAGATCGCTGTCATCAGCAGCGGCAGCATAATGGGCGGGCCAACCAAAAAGTTTTGGCTCTGGGAATACCCGCCTACGCGCTGTCCCACTCCCGCAGTATGCAGATAGGCTCCGTACAGACTGCCAACCAAGCCAATCCACATAAACAGGGCAAACAGCACGCGCAGCCACCCCGCATTGTAAAAAGCCAGGACGATGGCGGTCACGGCAAACAAAGGCCCTTCGATCACCGGCACCCACATCTCCCAGCGGCGAAAGTTTTGCCGGGCGTGGAACAGTGTCACCTGAACAGACAGCATCGCAAACGCAAGTCCCACAAACAAGAGCAGCACCCGCTCAAGGGGCCAGCCTTGCCACATTGGTCATCTCCTCCTAGGAATCACATGTTCATCACCAGTGCTGTCCCTATTTTTTCCTCGATTTCCAGCGGCTATTCTCCCAATCGCGGCTCACTGCCCCAAAGACCCGAACCCAGCACAACAAAAAAAGGCCAGCCTGTCCACAGGCTGACCATGAGCGACCCGTTTATCCCGAAATAAGCAGCGTGAGATACAGGCCAGTCAACGTGAAAAACAATGTGGGCACGGTAAGGACGATCCCGGTGCGGAAATACTGGCCCCAGGTAATCGTCACACCCTTGCGCCCCAGTACGTGCAGCCAAAGCAGTGTCGCCAGCGAACCGATTGGCGTAATTTTGGGCCCCAGATCACAACCGATGACGTTGGCGTAGACGAGCGCTTCGCGAACCACCCCCGCAGTCGCCGTGCCCTGGACTGCCAACGCGTCAAACATCACCGTCGGCAAATTGTTCATCACCGAGGACAGCACTGCTGCAGTAAAGCCCGTCCCAACGGTCGCGGCAAACAGCCCGTGGACGGACAGCACATCCAGCCAGTCTCTCACCCAGTCGGTCAAGCGGGCGTTGTGCAGCCCCCAGACGACCACGTACATCCCGATGGAAAAAATCACGACCACCCACGGCGCCTCTTTCACAATCCGGCGCGGTTGAATCGCCGCGCTCTTTCTCGCTGCCAGGTAAAACGCTGCAGCCGCCCCGGCAATCAGCAGCGACACGGGAAGGTGCAGCCATTCACTAGCGAAAAAACCGGCCAAGAGAACGGCCAGAATCGGCCATGACAGGCGAAACAGCTCCTGATCCCGAATGGCCTCACGCGGCTCTTTCAGGTGGGTCAGGTCGCAGCTTCGGGGGATGCTGCGGCGAAAATACCAAAACAGCACCAGCAGGCTGGCCCCCACCGATACCAGCGTGGGCAGCAGCATCCTGCCCGCGTATGCGGCAAAGCCGATGCCGAAATAGTCGGCCGATACGATGTTGACCAGGTTGCTGACCACAAACGGCAAGGAGCTGGTGTCAGCGATAAAACCGCTGGCCATCACAAAAGCGAGCACCACCCGCCCGTCCAGCTGCAGGGCGCGCACCTGCGCGAGAACGATCGGCGTCAGGATCAGGGCCGTCCCGTCGTTGGTAAACAAGGCGGAAACGACCGTGCCCAACAGAATCACATAGACAAACATCTTCCGGCCGCTGCCTTTGGCCAATCGGACCATGTGCAGCGCCGCCCACTCAAAAAAGCCGATTTCATCCAGGATCAAGGATATGACGATGATGCCGACCAGGCTGATGGTGGCGTTCCACACGATGCCCGTCACTTCTCCGACGTCTGCCAGCGTGACCACCCCGCAGGCCAGTGCCAGCAGCGCGCCGCCGACAGCCGGATACCCGATCGACAGTCCGCGCGGCTGCCAGATGACTAGAGTCAAGGTAACTGCAAAAATGATGAATGCAAGCCAGACCACTGTTGTTTCTCCTCTCGCTCATCCCCCGCTGTGTCTGTTGTGTACGCGCGGCGGGACACATACATGAAAAAGAGCGAACCTCAAAAAGGCCGCTCTTCTTATATTACGATACTGTGGAGTTATCCGAAACGCCCCGTGATGTAATCTTCTGTCCGCTTGTCGTTCGGATGTTGGAAGATGACCGGAGTGGCGTCGTATTCCACCAGTTCTCCGTTGAGGAAAAACGCCGTCTTGTCGGAGATGCGGGCCGCCTGCTGCATGTTGTGGGTGACGATGACGATCGTGTAGGTACCCTTCAGCGTGAGCAGGAGCTCCTCGATCTTCGCCGTGGAGATCGGATCGAGCGCCGACGTCGGTTCGTCCATCAGCAAAATCTGCGGTTGGACCGCCAGCGCGCGGGCGATGCAGAGACGCTGCTGCTGACCGCCAGAGAGACCGTACGCCGGCTTTTTCAGCACGTCTTTTACCTCGTCCCAGAGCGCGGCTGCCCTCAGGCTGTTTTCCACGATCTCGTCCAGCGTGACGCGGTCCGTTATGCCGTGCAGACGCGGACCGTAGGCGATGTTGTCGTAAATGCTTTTCGGAAACGGGTTGGGCTGCTGAAACACCATCCCGATGTTTTTGCGCAGACGCTCCACGTCCACGTTGGGGCCATAGATGTCTTCGCCAAACACCTTGACCGTTCCCGTGATGCGCGTGTGCGGAACGTAGTCGTTCATGCGGTTCAGCGTCCGCAAAAACGTGGATTTTCCGCATCCCGACGGGCCGATCAGGGCCGTGATCGAGTGGGGTTCCACATCGAGATGGATATGATGAAGAGCTTGCTGTTTGCCGTAGTAGAGATTCAACTCACGAACCGAAATGACGCTCATGCGGTAATCGCTCCTTCGTTTCTCGTCTTCTCGATCGCGTCGCGGTGGACCACGAGGCCCTCCACCATGCAGTCAACCTGCGCGGCGAAGAGCTAGTCGCATTCAACATGCGGGCAATTCGACAGAGGGAGATTCAGCCGAAACGGCCGCTGATATAATCTTCCGTTTTCTTGTTTTGCGGCGCGGTGAAGATTTTCGACGTGTCGTTCATTTCCACCAGTTCTCCCATCAGGAAAAACGCCGTCTTGTCGGAGATGCGGGCAGCCTGGTGCAAATTGTGCGTCACGATCACAATAGTGTACTCTTCCTTCAAATCCAGCACCAGTTCTTCAATTTTCATCGTGGAAATCGGGTCCAGCGCGGAAGCCGGTTCGTCCAGCAGCAGAATCGTCGGCTGCATGGCGATCGCCCGGGCGATGCACAGCCGCTGCTGCTGGCCTCCGGACAGGGAGAGCGCAGACTCGTGCAGCCGGTCTTTCACTTCATCCCAGAGCGCTGCCTTGCGCAGGCTTTTCTCCACCAGCTCGTCCAGATCCCGCTTGTCATGCACGCCGTGAAAACGGGGAGCGAACGCAATGTTTTCGTAAATCGATTTGAAAAACGGATTGGCCCGCTGAAACACCATGCCGACCACCTGGCGCAGTCCTTCGATGGTGATCTTCTCGCTGTTCACCTCAATCCCGTCCACCACGATCGAACCGGTGACGCGGCAGCTGTCAACGAGGTCGTTCATCCTGTTCAGGCTGCGCAGGAGCGTTGATTTTCCGCAGCCTGATGGTCCGATAAACGCCGTGACCGCATTGCGTTCAATGTCCATGTTGATATTGGAAACGGCGCGTTTTTCGCCGTAGTACACAGAGACGTTGCGCATTTGAATGATCGTGTCAACCGCTGTGCCTGTTTGCATGGCGTTTATCCCTCCCCTAATTCGTTCCCGAAGTCATTTTCTTGTACAGCCAGCTGCCAAACCAACGGGCACCGAGATTGAACACGAGCACAGCCAGGACGAGAATGGCAGCCGCCCCGTCGGCGACGTCCCGGGCATCGGGGGTCAGCCCTTCGCTGTTTACTTTCCAAATGTGCACGGCAAGTGTTTCAGCCGGGCGGAACGGATTGAGCGGAGACGTCGGGCTGAACAGGGAAAAATCGGTGAAATTCAAGGTGGGAGACGACATTCCGGCGGTAAACAGCAGCGCCGCCGCTTCCCCGAAAACCCTGCCGGAAGCCAGAATCGCGCCGGTAATTATGCCCGGCAGCGCCGCCGGCAGAATGACGGAAACAATCGTCCGCCACTTGGTAATCCCCAGCGCCAGACTGGCCTCCTTTTGGCTGCGGGGGACGTTTCGCAGGGCATCCTCGGTAATCCGCACCAGCAGGGGGAGGTTAAACACGGTCAGGGCCAAGGCGCCGGACAGCAGGGAATATCCCCATCCAGTCATGTTGACGAACACCAGCAGCCCAAACAGGCCGACGACGATGGATGGAAGGGAAGACAGCACTTCGATGCTCAACCGGATAAACTGGGTAAACCGATTATCGGGAGCGTATTCAGCCATGTAGATGCCGGCCCCGATTCCCAGCGGCAGGGCAATCAGCATGGTCAGCACCAGCAGGTAGATGGAGTTGAACAACTGCGGCCCTACTCCCCCGCCTGCATTGACAATGTCGGGCGGAGAGGTGAGAAAGTCGAGCGTGAGCTTGTGCCATCCCTGCGAGAGGATGAAGCCAAGCAGCCCCACCAGTGTGCCGATGATCAACAGCGCAATCAGTGTAAGAACAACCGTGGCCGCGCGATCAATAACTTTTGCTCTCATTTGGTCACCATCTTCCTTCTGCCGAGAATGCGCAAGACCATGATGAAGACAAACGACATCAGCAGAAGCAGGAGCGCCATGGACCACAGGGCGTTGTTGTAGGGCGTCCCCTGGATCGTGTTACCCATATTCAGCGTAATCGCGCTGGTCAGGGTGCTGATCGGATCGAGCAGGCCGCCCGGCAGCCTGGTGGTGTTGCCAATCACCATCTGCACAGCCAGCGCCTCCCCGAACGCACGGGCCATCCCCAACACGACAGCGGTCAGGCACCCCGGCAGCGCAGAATGAAGCACCACATTCCAAATCGTCTGCCAACGGGTCGCTCCCAGCGCGAGCGAGGCGTTGCGCAAATCCTGCGGCACAGCCTCAATGGCGTCCATCGCCACACTGGTAATGGTCGGCAGAATCATCAGGGCCAACACGAGCCCCCCAGCCAGCAGGCTGAACCCCAAAACGTCAAACTGCTCGCGGATAAACGGCACCAGCAAGGTAAGACCAACGTAGCCGTACACGACCGACGGAATGCCCACCAGCAGTTCGATGACCGGCTTGAGCACTTTTTTTCCGAAACCCGGGAACATTTCCGTCATGAAAATGGCTGCGCCAATGCCCAACGGGGCCGCAATGAGAGCAGCCAGCAGGGTGACGAGAGACGAACCGAGAATAAACGGCAGCACGCCGTATACAGCCGGTTCACCTTCCGGGTCCCATTTTACCCCGATCAAAAACTCGCCCAGGCTCACCCCGTTGACCAGGAACGTCGACAGCCCTTTGGAGGCGATAAAATACGTGATGGACAGCACGACAACCACCAGCACACCGGCGCACGCCATGGCGATAAAACGGCCAGTAACGTTCTCTGTAAACTGACGCTTGTTGTACGTCAGCAGCTTGCGATCGATCGCGGACGTCCGTTCCCCGACTTCCGACGTGCGGTCTGCGCTGATGCGGTTGTTTACGATGATTGACCCTTCCGAACGATGGCTCATACTCTCCCTCCATATGAATCAACGAACATATAAATCAGCGAAACACGCAAAATGAGGGGCAAGTGCCCCCCCACCCCTCATTCTGCTGCCGATTGTCTGTCCATTATTTTTGGGTTACATTGCCTTGGGCGTCGCGCTCCACCTTCATGTCGGTGATGGGCAGGAAGCCCAGGTCCGTGACGGTTTTCTTCTGTACCTCATCGCTCAGAATGAAGTCGAGAAACGCTTTTGCCGTGCCGGTCGGTTCCCCTTTGGTGTACATGTGTTCATACGCCCATACCGGATACTTGTTCGCGGCGATGTTTTCCGCAGAGGCTTCCACGCCGTCCAGTTTCAGCGCTTTTACCGAATCGTCGATGTAGGAAAGCGCCAGGTAGCCGATTGCACCCGGAGTTTCGGCTACGATTTTGCGGACAGTGCCGGAGGAGTCCTCGGTGATGCCTTCTGCTTCGTCATGGCCGTCCAGCGCGAATTTGTGGAAGGTGGCGCGAGTGCCGGAGCTCTTCGGACGGTTGACCAGCGTTACTTTCAGATCTGGGCCGCCTACTTCCTTCCAGTTGGTGATTTTGCCGGTGAAAATGTCAATCAACTGCTGCTTGGTCAGATTGTCAACCGTGACTTTCGGGCTTACCACCGCTGCCATCCCGACTACCGCCACTTTATGGTCAACCAGTTCGTTGGCCGGAATGCCTTGTTTCTCCTCGGCGAAGATGTCGGAGTTGCCGATGGTGGCTGCCCCGCTGGCAACCTGGCTCAAACCGGTGCCACTGCCGCCGCCCTGCACCTGAATTTGCACGCCCGGATTCTTGGCCGTGAAGTCTTTGGCAGCTTGTTCGACGAGCGGCTGCAGCGCGGTGGAACCTACGGCGGTTACCGGCTCGCCGGATACGGAAGATCCGTTGTTTTGCGTATTGCCTTGTTGTTCCGGTTGTGCCGGAGCCGCGTTGTTGCTTCCGCATCCCGCCAGAAGCGCCCCTGCCACGGTCAGCACCATAAGCAATTTGCCGAGCTTTTTCATCTGATGAAAATCCTCCTTAATCATCGGTTTGGATTGTTTCTCTTTCCATGAACAAACTATATCGCTCGAATGTTGCTGAATTGTGGTGCCATTGTAAAGCTTTCATAAAGTTTGCCGATTCGCCCATGCCCCTTCCATAACAAAAAAACGACATGTCCGATATTGGACATGTCGTTTTTCATTATTGGCTGTCTCTTGTCAACGGTTCCGTGATGTCAACGTGCCCCATCAGGGACTCGGTCGGCTTGCCGTCTTCCAGAATCACGATTTGCTTCACTTCGTCGAACTGGAAGAGCGTCTGCTTCAACGCATCAATGGCCAAGGCTTCGCCGCTGGAACCGAGGTTGTACACATTCTTGCTGTCAGCGTCAATGGTCAGTGTGCCTTTGTCAAACGTGACAGAGTGATAACGGAAATCCTTCCACAGCGGGCTGTGTCCCGCCTGCTTCGGTTTTTCCAACAGGGCGATCGCTTTTTTGTACTTGTCGAGGTCATCGGCATACGCGATCTCCTGCTCTTCCTTTTTCAGGTCCGTCAGGTTGTCGTCCGTGTAGTATACGGCGATTGTCTGCTTGGTGAGCTGCGGCTGCTCCGGCTGTTCAGCCTGAGGTTGCCCCGGCTGTTCAGCCTGCTGTTGCTGCGCAGGTGCGCCCGTCTGCTGGCCGGATGGCTGCGGCTCGGGCTTCGCCCCCTGTCCGCATCCTGCCATAAGCAGCACGAGAGCAGCAGCGAGTCCGATCAAACTGCGTCGTTTCATCGGGAACCCCCCTTCTGGTCATGTCGCCTGACTTGCCGCTTACCGGTACGTGAGATAGTACTCGCGAATGGCGGCGGCAAGCGCTTTGGCTACTTTGTCCTGAAACGCCGGCGACGTGAGTTGGGCGTTTTCCGTCGGATTGGAGAGGAAGCCCGTCTCCGTCAGCACGGCCGGCATTTTCGTGTTTTTAATGACGTAAAACGCCGTTTGCTTCACGCCACGGTCGGCAAATTTCGTCGCCCCCTGCAGGTGGCGGTGCACAATCCGGGCAAGGGCCTCGCTGTTGGCGTTGTAGTAGAACGTCTCGGTTCCCCCTGCGGTCGGCTTCGTGAACGAGTTGGCGTGAATCGAGATGAACAAATCCGCATTGCGGCTGTTGGCGAACTCCACGCGCTCTGCCAGGGTCAGATAGACGTCTGTGGTGCGCGTCATCTCCACCTGAAACTCGGGGTACTGCTTCAACTCTGCCGCCAGTTTTTTTGACACGGCCAGGGTAAAGTCTTTTTCCACATTTCCGGCTGTGCCGCTGGCCCCATTGTCGTGGCCCCCGTGCCCCGCGTCGACGACAATCAAAAAGCCTGTCTTGCCGGGAGCAGTCGCAGCAGGCGCCAGTTTGACGGCAATCCCGTCGTTGGTATACTCCAAATTATACTGACTCTTCTGGTTCAGCTCAATGACGACCCGAACCGTCTTTGGCGAAGAACTGTACTGGCTGTAGCGGATATTGGCAATCAACGTGTCGTCTTCAGGCTTGTCCGACGGCGACATCTGATTCGCCTCTTCCGTTTGATCCGGCTGATTCTGCCCATCTGTCTCTTCGACCTCGTCGGCCTTCTGGCTGCCCAGTTTGGCCACCAGGTCGTCGTCCAGCTCGGTCTGCGGCAGATCCAGCACGATGCGGTGCGGTCCCTCCAGGACGAACGTTTCAGGGGTTACTGGCAGCGTGGTGTCGATCCAGACGCTGTCCCCTTCTGCAGCAACACCGGTAAAGCGGCTGAGCCGTTTAATCTCGACGCGGTTGTCCCGTTTGTCCCACGTCATGCGGCCGCCCAATTCCTCTTCCAACCGATCCAGGGGCACGACCTGCTGATCGTCGATGGTGATGGCCTCAGCCGGGTGCTTCCAGGCGAAATCCTTCCATCCCACTTGTTCGGCCACCGCCTGTGCGGAGACGTACAGCGAGTCGCCCATCCGGTAGAAGTCCAGCGACTTGGACGGACTTTTGCCGTTGATCAGCACGGCTGGCGTCTCGTTGGCGATTACCGTGCGGGTGGACGCGTTCCATCCCACCGTGACACCGAGCGATTCAGCGACAAACCGGATCGGCAATAGCATCCGCTGCTGGCGCACGACCGGCGGAGTGTCCAGCTTCACCTGTTTCCCGTTGACCTTGGCTGCCGTGGAATCAAGCGTGAGCACCAGATTATGTACGCCGCGCTTGATGGTGGCTGTCCGCGCGGCCTCATCCCACTTCACATCGGCGCCCAAGCCTTCGGCGATCACACGGATCGGCACCAGCGTGCGGCCGTTTTGGATAAGCGGCGGCACGTCAGGCTTGACAGCTTGTCCATCGATCATCAGGTTCACCGGTTCTTCCTTGGCGCTGCCAGCTGCCGCAGCCCACCCGGGGATGAGCAGCAGGACCAGCAGAACAAAAAATAGTAACGATCGTCTCTTCATCCTGACCTCCTCCGTTGGTATTTCTTGTTTTGGCATAAACTACCGAGCGGGATGCGCCATAGTATTAGACGCAACAAAGGCGGCAAAGTTTGTAGGAGTTTTGGACCAAATTCAGTCGAAAAAAGATAAAATACGTCGAATTATGTCACGTATTTTCCAGTAATTATTAGTTGACAAAAAAGAGGCGCTTCCTTGGAAGAGAACGCCTCAACGTTTGCCCCAGCCCAGAAAACGTCTTTCCTTCCGGCTGGCCTGGGTGACGGATTTGCCTGTCAAACCTGAGTTTGCCAGGAACTGCTGAATCATGGCGATCACGGCCGGGTTGGAAAGCACCTTGATCGACTCCGCCACCTTGGGATTTTTCAATTGGGGAAACGCACTGCTCAAATGAGGAAGCAAGGGCAGCAGGTCTTCCAAGGAGAGCTTGGGTTTCTCCGGCTCCACTTGGACCGGAGCCCTCCGCCGCCGGCCAAAAATCGACCCCCGCCTGCGAGGGACCGGCTGTACCTTCAAGCGGTTGAGCGTCTCCTTCATCTCCTGCAGTTCACTCCGCACCTGGTCCATTTCGCTGATGATCTGTTCTTTGCTGGTGTATTGAGCATCGGCCAACTGGTTCATTTTCTCAAGCAATTGCGCGAGGGAGACGGTGGTTTTTTTCTTGCCTTTCGTCTTCTGAGCGATAGTCTCACCTCCCCCGCTATTTCATTCGCTTCTTGATGTTGTTTAAATCGCCCAGCTTTACACCCTTTTGGGCCAGCTTGTTCATCAGGCTGTTGACGTCCTCCGTTCGAGCCATCCGCCGAAACTGTGCCACGTACTGATCCAATTCCTGCTCGGTAAACGACTTCCCGAACTTTCTGCCCAGATCGCGCATCACTTCCTTCAGCCCTGCGTCTGTCTTCAGCTTATCTTTCGGTATGGACCTGACCAGGTTCAGCAGCTTTCCAAGATCCACGGCTTCTCCCCCTTGGTACGGTTTATTCCTTGTTACTCTATGACCAAAGAGGCTCGGGGGATTGGTCGATTGTCCCTGTCGGATGAAAAAAAGAAGAGAAGCACACGCATGTGCTTCTCGGTTTTGCCCTTATTCAAAGGAAGCCCATTTCCAGTCGACGTTGCCAAGATCGCTGATGACAACCCCTTTGAGGTTCTCCTTTTGCACCCAGGAGTGGGTGTAGTAGTAGATCGGGATGACGGGCATTTCGTCCATGAAGATGGACTCGGCCTCGGCCAGAATCTGCTTGCGCTTCTCCGTATCATTTTCCATGCTGGCCTGATCCAGCAGCTCCTTGAACTTGGGATGTTCCCAACGGGTGTCGTTGTTGCCGCCCATTTTTTCCTTAAACAACTCCAGGAAGTTGATCGGGTCGTTGAAATCACCCAGCCAGCCCTGGCGGCCGATTTGGAATTTGCCTTGGTGCAGGTCTTCGATGTACACCTTCCACTCCTTGTTTTCCAACCTTACATCGACGCCCAACGCTTTTTTCCATTGATCCTGGATCGCCTGGGCGATTTTTTGGTGCCCTTCTGTCGTGTTGTAGGAGAGGGTGACCGTCGGCAGCTTGGTGATGCCCAGCTCCTTCATGCCTTCTGCCAGCAGCTTCTTGGCAGTCTCCACGTCGTTGTCCTTGAAGTAGCCGTCCTTGTTCAGCGCCATGGTCGGCGGTACAGCCCCCATCGCCGGAAGTTGACCGGCCTGCAATACGTTGTCGATCAGGGATTGACGGTCAATCGCGTAAGCAAATGCTTTACGGATTTTTGCATTATTAAACGGAGGTTGCTCTGTATTGAACTTATACCAGTAGACACCTGCGATGGTCTTGTTGTGCATCTTCCCGGATTCTTTCAACATCGGGATGGCGTCCGTCGGCAGTGCACTTATCGGCGCGCCGGCCCAGTCGAGCTCGTCGCGTTCAAACATGGACAGTTCGGTGTTCTCGTCATCTACCATGGAGAACTCGATTTTGTCCATTTTTACCACGTCTTTATCCCAGTAATTTTCATTTTTCACGAGCACCAGCTTGTTCTTGTGCTCCCATTCCGCCATCTTGAACGGACCGTTCCCCACGTGGGTGCTCGCCTGCATCGCCCAGTTCGGGTTGGATTCAACCAGCTTCTTGTTGACCGGGAAATAGGTCGGGAACGCCGTCAGTTCCTTGAAGAAAGGCGTCGGCCTTTCCAGCTTTACTTCCAGCGTCTTTTCGTCCAGCGCCTTGACGCCGACGTCCTCCGCTTTCGCCTTGTTCTTGTTGTACGCCTCTCCGTTCTTGATGTAGTACAGCTGATACGCGTAGGCTGCTCCGGTCTTCGGGTCGAGCGCGCGCTTCCAGGCAAACTCGAAGTCGTGCGCGGTCACCGGGTCGCCGTTGCTCCACTTGGAGTCGCGCAGATGGAAGGTGTACGTGAGGCCGTCAGCGGATACGTCGATTTTTTCCGCCACGGACTCGTGCGGCTGACCGTCCGCGCCGATCCGGGTAAGCCCGTCAAATGTTGCCCGAATAATGGCCGAAGAGGTTGTATCTTCGGAAAGACCCGGGTCAGCCGTAGGCGGTTCGGAGTGCAGGTTCAACCTCAGCACCTGCGAGCCGGTTTTCTTCGCTTCCTCTGCCTGGGACCCCTGGCTTGGGTTGTCGGAATTGCCTCCACACCCTGCAAGAGCGGCACCGAGCACGAGGAGTGAACTCATTGCAATGAAAATATTCTTTTTCATGCCACTTATCCCCCTTGTCTAAATCTTTCCTCAAATATACCTCTATATATGTTGTTTTTAAACAAGTTTTACGTTGATTTAATAAAATTTTATTTATTTATAAAAAAATTCGTTGGAATGATAAACATTCATGCAAAAGTGGACGGCAAACATAAAAAACGCCCGAATCAGCCGATTCGGGCGTCAGAGGAGGGACGGCCTTAGAATGCCGGCACAACCGCTCCTTTATACGTATCCTCGATGAACTTTTTCACATCCGGCGAGTTCAGCTCTTTCGCCAGCTTTTGGATGGCCTCGGAGTCCTTGTTATCCAGACGTGCTACCAGATAGTTGGCGTACGGAGAGTCCTTGTCTTCAATGATCAGTGCGTCTTCGGTCGGCACCAGTTTGGCTTCCAGCGCGTAGTTGGTATTGATCATCGCCAGATCCACTTCTTCCAGAACGCGCGGCAGCATGGCTGCTTCTACTTCTTTGAACTGCAGGTTTTTCTTGTTTTCGACGATATCTTTTACGGTGCCTTTGATGCCAACACCGTCTTTCAGCTTGATCAGGCCGTTTTTCTCCAGCAGGGCCAGCGCACGGCCGTTGTTGGTCGGGTCGTTCGGCAGAGCGATGGTTGCACCGTCGGCCAGTTCGTCAATCTTTTTGATTTTCTTGGAGTAAGCACCAAACGGCTCGATGTGCACTGCCACCACCGGCACCAGGTTCATGTTTTGGTCTTTATTGAACTGCTCCAGGTACGGAATGTGCTGGTAGAAGTTGGCGTCCAACTGTTGTTCGTTCAACTGCACGTTTGGCTGTACATAGTCGGTAAATTCCTTAACTTCCAGGTTAATGCCCTGTTCTTTCAGTTTCGGCTGGATGAATTTCAGAATTTCAGCATGAGGTACAGGCGTAGCGCCCACTTTCAGGGTGATTTCTTTTTGTTCGCCCCCGTCCGAACCGCCAGACGCATTCGGAGCGGTTTCGGTTTTCGTGCCGCATGCCGCCAGAGACAGTGCCAGTACAGTCGACAGAATGGAAACAGCCCATTTTTTCACAGATGATTACCCCTTTCTCTTTCATATTGTTGTCTTTATGGTAAAGATCTTACTTGCGGCTGAAACGGATTACCAATTTGTCTCCCAGCGTTTGCAAGATCTGAACCAACACCAGCAAAATCACGACAGTAACAATCATCACATCGGTCTGGAACCGCTGGTAACCGTAGCGGATGGCCAGGTCGCCCAGTCCGCCGCCGCCGATCACGCCAGACATCGCCGTGTAGGAAACAAGCGCCACGGTGGTAATCGTAATGCCGGCAATCAACCCCGGACGGGATTCAGGCAGCAGCACGTTCCAAATAATCTGCCACTTGGACGCTCCCATCGACTGGGCCGCTTCGATCACACCGCGGTCCACTTCCCGAAGCGACGTCTCCACCAGTCTGGCGAAAAACGGAGCCGCCCCGATCACCAACGGCGGAATCGCTCCCTTGACCCCCAGCGAGGTGCCGACCAGGATTTTCGTCAGCGGAATCAACATGATCATCAGGATGATAAACGGCACCGAACGCAGCACGTTTACGACAAAGGAAGCAATCGTGTAAAAGACGCGGTTTTCCAAAAGCTGTCCCTTGGAGGTGAGAAACAGCAGGACGCCCAGCGGCAGTCCGATCAGGACGGTAAACAGCGTCGAAAAGCCCAGCATCGTCAGTGTATCCAATGTGGCCTTGCCGATTTCCGCCACATCGACGTTTTCAAACGTCAGTCCCATGTTACATCACCTCCACTTCAAGACCGCGCTGGCGCAGGGTTTCGATCGCGCGGCTGTTCTGCTCCGGATTGCCGCTCAATTCGACGACCAGCTGGCCGTAAGGTGTATCTTTCATCCGCGAAATCGTACCCTGCAGGATGCTGAACATCGTGCCGGTCTCCTGCATGGTCTGGAACAGGATCGGCTGGTACGTCTTTTCGCCCAGGAACGTGATGCGCACAATCGTCTGGTCGCCGGCCGCCTTTTCGTGAGCCACCACTTCCCGCAGCTCGGCGGAATCGGCCACCTGCTCCACGAACTCCCGCGTCGTCGGATGCTGCGGTTTGAGGAACACGTCCAGCACCTTGCCTTCCTCGACGATGACACCTCCGTCGATAACGCCGACACGGTCGCAGATGGAGCGGATGACGTGCATCTCGTGCGTAATCAGGACGATGGTCAGGCCCAGCTTGCGATTGATGTCGAGCAGCAGGGCGAGGATCGAATTGGTCGTCTGCGGGTCGAGCGCGGACGTCGCCTCGTCACACAGCAATACTTTCGGATCGCTGGCCAACGCGCGGGCGATCCCGACACGCTGCTTCTGCCCGCCGGAGAGCTGGCTCGGATACTTGTCGCGGTGTGCTTCCAGGCCGACCAGTGTGAGCAGTTCGTTTACCTTTTTGTCAATCTCCGCCTTGGGCCGCTTGGCCAGCTTCAGCGGAAAGGCCACGTTCTCCGCCACCGTGGCCGAAGAGAGCAGATTGAAGTGCTGAAAGATCATGCCGATTTGGCGCCGCTGCTCCTGCAGCTTGCGGTCATCCAGTGTAGTCAGGTCGACGCCGTCTACGATTACGTGACCGGATGTCGGACGCTCCAGCATGTTGATGCAGCGAATCAGTGTACTTTTCCCGGCACCGGAATGTCCGATGATGCCGAAGATTTCTCCTTTTTCTATGGTCAGGTCAATCCCCATTAGTGCGGGGACCGTCTTGCCCTGTACCGTGTAGTTTTTGCGCAAGTTTTGCAAGCGAATCATCCGGTTCACCTCCCTATACGGAACAAACCCCTTTTTCAGCATGAAAAAGGGGTTTGCATCGATATCCGATCACATCCACCCTTCTCATCTCTCAAGATTCTCCGATCTTGTAGGAATTGGCACCGCGACACCCATCTGTGCGATGAGCCGGTTGCCGGGCTTCATTGGGCCTGTCCCTCCGCCTCTCTTGATAAGAAGAATTTCTCCGTATATGCTGTTTGTTTGTATTTTCGTTGATACAAATCGGATTATATTCCATTTAAAAAAACGATGTCAATGGAAAATTAAAGGAAAAGTGCAGGGCGATCTGCCCGCTTGAAGAGAGCCTCAGCTCTGCTTCCCGTCCGTTTCCCCCGCGGAATTGGCTTCCGGTTGGGCTTGCAGTTTTTCCTGAACAAAAGCCTGAACACGTTCCACATCAGGAATAAGGACAGCACCGGCGCGATTGGATTCGCTGAACATCCCCATTGGCGGAAGCTGATACTGACCGGGCTGTTCGGTGTTCAGCGTCAATCCGAGCGAGGCCAGCTTCAACATGTCCAGAGAGCTGATGTTGGTCTGCACGTACGGGGTAATTTCTTTCAAAATGGACGGCAGTTGGATCAGCGTGGTGCCGCTCTTCATCTGGTCGGCCAGCGCGGCCATCAGCTTCCGCTGCCGCTCCGTCCGCGTGTAGTCGGACGTCGCGTCGTGACGGAAGCGGACGTATTGCAGCGCCTTGGAGCCGTCAAGCCGCTGCAGCCCTTTTTTCAGATCAATATCGTACATGCCCTTGTCCGTAGGGTCGCGGTACCGCATGTTTTTCTCCACGTACAGCTCCACGCCGCCGACAGCGTCAATCAGATGCTTGAAGCCCTCGAAGTCGGTGATCACATACCGGTTCACCGGCAGCCCGGTAAACTGGCTCACGGTTTCCATCGCCAATTCCGGCCCGCCTTCGACAATTGCCGCATTGATTCGCGCATGTCCGTGGTCGGGAATCTCTACGTAGGTATCGCGCAAAATCGAAAACAAATCATATCGTTTCGCAACCGGATCAATGCTGAGCAGCATCATCGAATCGGAACGGGGCAGCGCGTTGCTGCGCATGCCGCGCCGGTCAACGCCCATCAACAGGATGTTGACGCGCTCCTTGCCGTCCCACGTGGGAATCTCCGCCGCCTTGGTCGCGCCGCCGGCGGGATGGTCGATTACGTTTGGCTGTTGAATGTCCTCGGCAAATTGATACAGCGAATATCCGTAGTACCCCCCTGCCGCAGCGACTGCCACGATCAGGAGGAGCAGCATTCGTTTCAAAAAGCGCATATGGAAAACGCCACCTTTGTCTCTTTCAGATAATATACTCCCCACTTTGTCTAGTATACTCGAATCCGGTCGAAGGCGGGCACCCTATATTTGGCTGGAATCTTGTTATGTAGGTGCGCATGTGACCTGGCGATGCTTGAATAAAAAATGACACCTCCCTGCTACACGCGGATGAGGTGTCATCACAAACATTGGGCTATGCTATTGTTAAACAGATTGACTGGGCCATCCTGTCACACAGGGACAGCCTCCAGCATTGAGACGGCTGCAGACGTCGGAATGATCCGCTGCAGTTCAAAGCCCGCTCTCCGGAAAAGCGTCCGGAACTCCGCCTCGGTCCGTTCCTTTCCCGTAGCCATGATCATCATTTCCAGATCAATCAACATGGACGGATGCGGTTGATTATTGGCCGGAACGACCATCTCGATCACCAGGAGCTTTCCGTCTTCCCGGATGGCCCGTCGGCAGTTGCGGAAAATGGCAACGGCTTCCTCGTCGTTCCAGTCGTGGATAATGTTCTTCATCATGTACAGATCGCCGCCTGCCGGAACCGATTCAAAAAAGCTGCCGCCGATACACGCGCACCGATCCGCAAGCCCGGCCTCGGCAATGTGCCGCCGGGTGCCCTCAATTACGGCGGGAACGTCATAGATCGCCCCTTTCAGCCCCGGATAAGCATTCAGGATGGCGGTCATTAATCGGCCGTGACCGCCTCCCACGTCGATCACCTTGTCATATGGGGAAAAGTCGTACGCCCGCACCAGCGCCGACGCCATCCGGTTGGACATGTCCGACATGGCCTGGTTGAACTGCTCACCCGCATCGGGATGACGCTCCAGGTACGCAAAAACGCCCATGCCGTGCACGTCCTGAAATGCCGATTTGCCCGTTTTCACCGTATACATGATGTTGCTCCACGCGTCCCGATGCCATTTTTCCCCCATCATGATCGCCATGCCGCGCAGGCTGTTCGCTCCTGACTGCAGATACGAACCGAGCGGCCCCAGTGCAAACCGCTGCTCACCTTCCTCCCGAAACAGCCCGATGCCGCACAGCGCCCTCAAAATGCGATGGAGCGACGGGGCATGCGTCTCGGTCGCCTCGGCAAGCTCGCCGACGTTCTTCGGCCCATCCGCCAGCAGATCAGCAATTCCCAGCTTGGCGGCAACATAGATGGCCTGCTGCACCCATCCCCCGGTGATCCATTCCATGACCCGATCGGCTAACGCCTGTTGTAACTGTGACTTCTTCTCGTTTTGCATCCTGTCTCCCCCGCTCTATGGATTTTGTCTCACTGCCAAGGGTATTCAGGCACGTACAATAAAATTCCAGTTCATTCAAATAATAACGCTCTTTTCCATTTTGGAAAAGAGCGTTTGTCTCCGCGGTTATCTCCACAGTTAAAACTTCAGCTCCGGCAGCTGGTACCACTCGCCGGACATCCATTCGCTTGCCTTCCAGCGCAGCACGTCGGGACGGACGAGCGAAATGATCTCCTGGAAAAAGGCGACCCGCTCGATGTCGGTCATTGGGACAAAGCGGTTTGCCGCCTCCACATCCGCCTCCAGTTCGCTCATCTTGCTGACCCCGAGGATCGCGGTGGACACGGGCAGACTCCAGGTGTAGCGCAGAGCCTGTTCCGTCCACGGCGCCAGTTGGCCCAGCGCCATCACCTTCATCCCGATGACAGCCACGCCTTTTTCCACCGCCAGCGGAACGAATTCGTGGGCAAAGCTGTAGATAAAGTGATCCAGCGCCGACAGGGCGACCAGTGCGCTGTCAAACGGGAAGCGGCGAATGGCTTCCGCCAGCAAACGGGGATCGGTATGGCCGCTGATGCTCAGCTTGCGCACCAGCCCCTGTTCCCGAGCCTCGACGAGTGCTTCCAGGGCGCCGCCCTTGGCAAAAATGGCTTCAAAGTCGTGCGGCTGCATGACGTTGTGCACCCGCCACTCGTCGACGTAATCGGTCTGGAGCCGCTTCAAGCTGGCTTCCAGATCGCGCCAGGCCAAATCACGCGTCCGACCGCCGGTTTTGGTGGCGATCCACACCTTGTCGCGCAGCCCTTTCAGTCCCTTGCCCAGCCGCGTCTCCGACTGGCCGTCGCTGTAACTGGGCGCCGTATCAAAGTAGTTGACGCCTAATTCCACGGCGCGGCGGACAATGGCAATCGCATTTTCCTCGCTGCAGCCGTGTTCATCCACAATGCGCTGGGCGCCAAAGCCCAGCAGGGAGACCTGATGAGGGTCTCGTCCAAATGAACGGGTAATCATGCTTGGTCATCCTTTCGCAACATGCGCCCGGGCGTTCCCCCGCGAACCGCATCCCACCGCAGCGGCTTGCAAGCAGCCTGGCGGCGGGTCCATGGGGGTGCCGGGCTGTGGCAATTCGTTTTTACAACCACGCAGAACAAGACGCCCGCAGCGGAGCGTCTTGCCTCATGTTCGATGTTAGTCGCAATATTTATCGTACGCGTCGGTCAACAGCTTGGAAATGGTCACCAGGTCGTTGTTTTCGATCTGATGGCGCTCGATCATCGTCACCAGTTTGCCGTCCTTCATCAGGGCAAACGACGGCGACGACGGCGGATAGCCTTCAAAGTACTCACGCGCCTTGGCGGTCGCCTCTTTGTCCTGACCGGCGAAGACGGTGTAGAGGTGATCCGGCTTTTTCGGATGGTTGAGCGAGTGAGCCACGGCCGGACGGGCCAGACCGGCCGCGCAGCCGCAGACGGAGTTGACCACAATCAGTGCGGTGCCTTTCAGGTTCGGCAGCGTTTTTTCCACTTCCTCCGCCGTGCGCAGTTCGGTAAAGCCGACGCGGGTCAGCTCGTCGCGCATCGGTTGAATCACTTGATTCATGTATGCCTCGTAGGACATCATGGGGCATTCTCTCCTTTTTTCCGGTACATTTGCTCGTTATCAATTATATCCCGTGAAAGCCCATTGGAGAATGGGTTCCGACACTTTCACGGGTTTGGCCGCGCCTACACTTCCATCAGGATGGTCAAAATCATCGGATTGCGGCCGGTTTTTTCATAAATGAACGGCTTGATCACTTCGTTGATCTGCGACTTCAGCTCGGACCATTCCTTGATCTTCTTGTCCAGCGCCTCCTGCAGCTTCTGGCGGACGAGCACGGTGGCCTCCTGGATCAGCGATTCCGATCCGCGCACGTAGACAAAGCCGCGGCTGACGATGTCCGGGCCGGTCAGGATCTTGAAGTTTTTCATGTCCAGGCTTACCACGACCACCATCAGGCCGTCTTCCGCCAGGTGCTTGCGGTCGCGCAGCACGATGTTGCCGACGTCGCCCACGCCGCTGCCGTCGATCAGGACAATTCCGGCGGGCACTTTGCTCAGCCATGCTTTTTCCCGCGTGCAGTTGAGCACGTCGCCGTTGTCCATGATGAAGATGTTGCTCTCCTCGATGCCCACCTGCTGCGCCAGTCTGGCGTGCATTTTCAGCATGCGGTACTCGCCGTGGATCGGCACAAAGTAGCGGGGGCGGATAAAGTTAAGCATCAGCTTCAGTTCCTCGCTGCTGCCGTGGCCGGACGCGTGGATGTCAAATACGTGGCTCAGCACCACGTTGGCTCCCGCCCGGTACAGCTTGTCAATCGTCCGGCTGACGTTTACCGTGTTGCCCGGGATCGGCGAAGCGGAGATGATCACCGTGTCCTCCGGATAAATCTGCACCGAGCGGTGGGACCCGGAGGCGATGCGGGTCAGTGCTGCCATCGGCTCGCCCTGGCTGCCCGTGCAGATGATCAACACCTGGTTGTCCGCGTAGTTGTCGATGTGCTTGACGTCAATCAGCATGCCCTCCGGCATCTGGATGTAACCCAGTTCTTGTCCGATCTGAAACACTTTTTCCATGCTGCGGCCGATGACCGCCACTTTCCGGTCGCACTCCATGGCCGCGTCCACCACCTGCTGCAGGCGGTGCACGTTTGACGCGAATGTGGCCAGGATAATCCGGCCGCGCGCCTTTTTCACCACGTCGAGAATGCCTTCGCCCACCGTGCGCTCCGACATGGTAAATCCGTACCGTTCGCTGTTGGTGCTGTCCGACAGCAGTGCCAGCACGTCGCCGCTGCTGCCGATCCGTGCGATTTTGCCGAACTCCGTGGTGGGGCCGACGGGCGTCAGGTCAAACTTGAAGTCGCCCGTGTGAATAACCATGCCCTCCGGCGTGTGGATAACGATACCGAACGAATCGGGAATGCTGTGGTTGGTGCGGAAAAAGGTGGCTTTCAGCTTTTTAAACGGAATCTCCGTTTCCTCCGAAATCGGGATCAGCTTTACCTCGTTCTGCATCCGGTGTTCTTCCAGCTTGGCCTTGACCAGGCCCAGGGTGAGGCGGCCGCCGTAGATCGGCACCTTGATCTGCTTCAACACATACGGAATGGCACCGATATGGTCCTCGTGTCCGTGCGTCAACAGCAGCGCCTTGATCTTATGCTGATTCTCGATCAGATAGGTGATGTCCGGGATGACCAGGTCAATGCCGAACATCTCGTTCTCGGGAAATTTGACCCCGCAGTCGATGATGATGATCTCGTCTTCGTACTCGACACAGTACATGTTTTTGCCGATTTCGCCGAGACCGCCCATCGCGAAAATCTTTACGTCGCTCAATACTCGTTCCTCCCAATAGATTTCGTGCATGTGTTATTGGAAACCCGACCAATGCATGCCACCTTTTATTGTATCACATCGGATCGCCTTCGTTTCATCCAGTCTTGCCATTTTCCCGCATTCTGCAACCGGATCATGAAAAGAATCCGGCAGCAAAAAAAGAGCCCTCATGAACCGCCATCTGCCGCAAGGGCGCAGGGTCTATCTATCATCTTTGGTGGTCCTGGCTGCAGCGAGTATGATGCCGGTAATCGGGCACACTACCGCTCAAGCGATATTTTCTGCGGACATTTACTACGGAGAGGCAGGTGCGCCCTGATGCGTGACCGATTGCACCGACGGGGCTGGATAGCTGCATGTGCGGCGGTGCTGCTGCTCCTCCACGCCCTGCCGGCCTCTGCGCAGCCTCCCTACGCCAAATGGGGGCGGCTCGCGATCGAACACACGATGAAAACGTACCCGCAAGCGGAAATTGTCGACTACCTGCATGTCGGGCGGACGAGCAAAACGCCTGCTACGTGGGAAGAAACGTTCAAGCTGCTGCTCCGGGAGGGCAGACGCATGTGGGCCGTTATCGTGCGGATCGAGTTTGACAAGCAGACGGAGAAGGTCATCGCCATCCGTTTGGAAGAGACCGGCTGAACAGCCAATGTGACGAAGAGACCCGTGATGTTTGAATGGAACCGTCCATGAAACAGATGAACCCGCCCCGGGACTGAACACGTCAGGTCCGGCTTGGGCGGGTTTTGTCGAATATTGATTTCCGGCAGAAGCACTCCCGAATGGCTGACTAATCAGCCAACAGCTCAATGTCTTTCAACATGCTGTCCATATCCATTTTGGACGCCATCCCGTACACGCGGCGCATGTTGCCGTCCTTGTCGACGAGGAACATGACGGCGGTGTGCGCAAACGAACCGTCTGGCTGTTTCAGCACGGCGATGCCAAAGTCCTTGGTCACTTTTTCCACGGTGGCTTGATCGCCGCGCAGGAAGTACCAGCCGCTCAGATCGGCACCAAACTTGTCGGCGTACTCCTTGAGCACGTCCGGCGTATCCCGCTCCGGGTCAAAGGTGATCGTCACAAACGCCACCTTGTCTTTGAACAGCCCTTTGGCCTTCAGCTGTTCCTGCATCTTGGCCATGTTAAACGTCGTGGCCGGGCAGATATCCGGACAGTGGGTAAAGATGAACTCCACCAGCCGAACCTTGCCGTTGGTTCCGGACAGGGTAAATGTGGACCCGTCGATGTTATCCAGCGCAAAGTCGTTTATCTGCTTCATGACGGGGATCTGACTTTTTTGCCAGTACTGGTAGCCGAATACACCGACGACGAGCATCCCCAGCACGGCGGCCAGCACGGCAAACCAGTAGCGCTGCCAGAACGACACTTTGCCTTCGCTCATATCACGTGCCTCCTCTTCCTGATCGCGCTGTTGCCAAATGGCGATCACGCGCGTTTATCTCTGCACCGATACGTTACGCTTCCGTTTCTCCCGGCCAAGCGAGCATACCGCCCACCATGTTGGCCGCATCGAAGCCCAATTCCTGCAAATACTGGGTGGCCATGTGACTGCGGGCGCCGCTTCGGCAGACCAGCACGACCGGTGTCTCCTTGTCCAGCTCATCGACGCGATGCGGCAAAAAGCCAAGCGGAATCAGTTTGGCTTGCTTGATGTGGCCCGCATTCCACTCCTCCAACTCGCGCACATCGATAACCTGCACCTTCTCTCCCGCAGCCAGCTTCTCCATCAGCTCCTGCGGCGTGATTTCCTTTACCCCTTGTTCCGCCATATGTACAAGCCTCCTGTATCTTCATAAATATGGATTCCATACCGTCACCCATCATACCATACCGGCGGCTGTTTTCGTATATGACCCTCCCTGCACGGACGTGTGTTCAATAATTCGTCAGAATCAGGAAAAATATAGAAGGAATTTTTTGGGCGGGCACCATCACACGAAACGCAATCACAACAAATCCCCTTGACTTACCCGGAAATTCTTATTGACCAAACCCGGCGGCCCCCCTATAATACCAAGTAAGCACAATTTGCAAAATCTTTCGATTTCATCAAGAGCGGCGGAGGGACAGGCCCAATGAAGCCCGGCAACCGGCAAGCATCCTGCTTGCATGGTGCCAATTCCTGCAGAATCCCGGATTCTGAGAGATGAAACGGCCGCTTGATTCGGAATGACCGAAGCCTTCTTTCTCTCCGGAAGAAGGCTTCGCTTTTTATCCATTCATTTTCATGCAGGAAAAAGGAGAGATGACCATGTCGGATCAACGTCAGTGGAAGCCGGAAACCATTGCGCTGCACGGTGGACAGTCGCCTGACCCGGTGACGGGCTCGCGCGCGGTGCCGATTTATCAGACGACTTCGTACGTGTTTCGCGATACGGAGCACGCCGCCAACCTGTTCGGGTTGAAAGAGGCGGGCAACATCTACACGCGTATCATGAACCCGACCCAGGACGTGTTTGAACAGCGGGTCGCCCTGCTGGAAGGCGGTGTCGGGGCGCTGGCCACTTCCTCCGGGCAGGCGGCGATTACCTTTGCCATCCTCAACATCGCCCAGGCCGGAGACGAAATCGTCGCCTCCACCAGCCTGTACGGCGGCACCTACAACCTGTTCTACCACACGCTGCCGCGGTTCGGCGTCACCGTTCACTTCGTGGACCAGTCCAATCCGGACAATTTCCGATCCAAAATCAACGAAAAGACAAAAGCGCTGTTCGTCGAAACGATCGGCAACCCGCGCATAGACGTAGCCGACATCGAGGCGATTGCCGCGGTCGCTCACGAATACGGAATTCCGCTGATCGTAGACAACACCTTTGCCACCCCGATCCTCTGCCGTCCGTTTGACCACGGGGCCGATATCGTCGTGCACTCCACCACCAAGTTCATTGGCGGACACGGCACGGCCATCGGCGGCATCATCGTTGACTCCGGCAAGTTCGACTGGAGCAGCGGCAAGTTTCCCGGCCTGACCACGCCCGACCCGAGCTACCACGGCATCGTCTACACGGAAGCGTTCGGCCCGCTGGCGTACATCGTCAAGGCCCGGGTTCAACTGCAGCGGGATATCGGGGCAGCTGTCGCGCCGTTCAACGCCTTTTTGTTCCTGCAGGGGCTGGAAACGCTGCATCTGCGCATGGAGCGGCACAGTGAAAACGCTCTGGCCGTCGCCCGTTATCTGCAGGCACATCCCGCCGTGGAGTGGGTCAGCTATCCGGGATTGGAGAGCGATCCGCACTACCGCCTGGCGCAAAAGTACCTGCCAAAAGGTGCCGGAGCCATCCTCACGTTTGGCGTGCGCGGCGGCGTCGCCGAAGGGAAAAAGCTGATCGAGTCGGTCAAGCTGTTCTCCCATCTGGCCAACGTCGGCGATTCCAAGTCGCTCATCATCCATCCGGCCAGCACCACCCACCAGCAGTTGACGGAAGCGGAACAGCTCGCTGCCGGCGTCACCCCGGGCCTAATTCGCCTTTCCATCGGGACGGAGGCGATCGACGACATCATCGCCGATCTGGAGCAGGCGCTGAAGCAGGCGGTACCCCAGCAGGTTGGCTAAGGTACGAGACAGGTCAACGCACGGGCGCCCGTCGCGCGCAAAGCGTCCAAGGATGGCGAGCGTCCGCGTTCGTTTGCATCAAACAGCGAAGGGAGTTCCCCTTCGCTGTTTTTCTATTGCAGGACGCCGGATTTTCCACATTCGGGCGCAAGATTACATCATGGTGATATCGGGATTCTCCTTCTCTCTATTGCCTTCGCCAGTCATACACGTCATTGTTTAAAAGATTTAACGAATGACCGTTAATAACAACAGTGTGATCGTCCTTCCATTCAATAGATGCTGTATCAACGCGATACTCCCAATAGATATTGCGTTTTTCCCCTGTACTTGTTACCAGTTCACCCCTGATCGCTGTAGAAACAGTAGCGCCGCCGTCAACAAGGTATAGTTTGATGACGTATTCATTTGAAGGCGAAGCCGATTCCTTGATGAATGTCCCTTCTGGAAGATTGGACATCGAGAAAAAGAAATGGTACACGACGATGCCAACAAGAGCAGCAATCAAAATCAAGACGACCAAAGCCACGAAAAGCACTTTCTTTATCCGCAAAGCACCAGCCCCTTTACCTATTATTTATTGAATTACGTTTTGTCGGGATTTTCGGCTCGCTCGTTTCCCTGCGATTTTATCAAACCCCAAAAATTTTATGAAGATTTGGCAAAATAAGGTGTCGCGCTGTATAATACCTTCCATACTGGAACTACCGGTGCCCTATTTTCCGATAAAGGAGACGTCCGCATGATCCATCGTCCTTTGGACACATTGCTGGAAAGCATCAACCGCGTCATTGTCGGCAAGGCGCCGCAAATCCGGCTGCTTGTGACGGCTCTATTGGCCCGCGGCCACGTGCTCCTGGAGGACCTGCCCGGCATGGGCAAGACCGTGTTGGCCAAAACGCTCGCCCAGGCGATCGGCGGTACCTACAACCGGGTGCAGTTTACCGCTGACCTGCTGCCTTCAGACGTGGTCGGGCTGCACGTGTTCAACCAGCGGACCGGCGAGTTCGAGCTGCGTCGGGGACCGGTATTCGCCGACGTGCTTCTGGCTGACGAGATCAACCGGGCCACGCCGCGAACGCAATCCGGCCTGTTGGAATGCATGGAAGAACGGCAGGTAACCATCGAAGGGGTGACACTCCCCCTGCCGCCGACGCTGTTGGTGATCGCCACGCAAAACCCGATCGAATCAGAGGGAACCTATCCGCTTCCGGAAGCGCAGCTGGACCGCTTCTTGTTCCGCCTGTCGCTTGGCTACGGCAGCAGGGAAGACGCCCGGGAGATCCTGCGGCGGTTCCGGACAGGCTCACCGCTGGAGCAGGTGAAGCCGGTGATCACCGTCGACGAGATCGCTGCCATGCAGCGGGACGTGACAGCGGTGCACGTCAGCCCCGCCGTGGAGGAGTACATCATCGATCTGACGGCAGCCACCCGTCACCACCGCTCCGTGGAAACGGGTCTCAGCCCCCGCGCCATGATCGCCCTGCTGCGCTCGGCGCAGGCGTCCGCTTACCTGGACGGGCGCACCTACGTCCTGCCTGACGATGTCAAAGCCGTGTTTCCCGCTTTGGCCGTCCACCGCATCCGCCTGTCAATGGAAGCGGAACTGCACGTGACGGAGCAGGAAGTGATCGACGACATCCTCAAAAGCGTGGCGGCTCCGGTCGAAGAAGGCGTGTGATCCACACATGAGCACGAGACAGGTGTATCACGTCTTGGGGTTTCTCTGCCTGCTGTTTGCCCTGTTTTCGGGCAGCCGCTTTCTCTGGCTGTTTGGCGGCTTCTACTTTTTCATGACGCTGGTTCACCGCTGGTGGCGGGCCAATCTGCCGCGCTGGGTTCGGCTGGAGTGGAATGCTGACCTGCGCCGGGTGATGCAGGGGATGCCCGTCACCATCCGTTTCACGCTGCACAACCGCTCCTGGCTGCCGCTGCCCGGCACGGTGATCTCTCTGTCCTTTCCCAAACACGTGACAGTCGAGGGAGCGGATGAGGTGACAGCAAACAGACAGCGCTGTACAGCTCGCTTCCGCTTGGACCTGCCGCTGAGGACAAGCGCGGAACGCACGTTTACGATCACCCCGCACAAGCGCGGCCTGGTGTGGCTGACGGAAGCCCAGGCGGACACGCTCTCTGTGTTTGGCGAGGAACAGGACCCGATTTCGCTCCCGCTGTCGTTTTCCCTCCTGGTCTATCCGCTGCCCTTGGCGCTGCCTCCGCTGTTGGCGGCGGCAATCGAGCCTGACGGCGGCAAGCTCACGCGCAGACGCCGGGAGGAGGATGTCACGTTTTTTCGCGGCGTGCGCGGTTATGTGCCGGGAGACCGGTTAAAGCACATCCACTGGAAAGCCAGCGCGAAAACCGGCGCGCTGCAGACGCGGCTGTTTGAGCCGACCGCCCGCCCCAGCTGGAAGGTGGTGGGACACATTCTGCCGTCCTACGAACCGCTGCTGCAGCGGAACAATGAACCGGCGAACGAGCGGGTCATCTCCGCTCTTGCCGCGCTCTCGGTTCTCTGCCGCCGCCAATCGCTGTCCTGCGACATGTTCCTGACCGTGAAACAGCGCGGCCGGGAGCAGTTCCACCTCCCTCCCGGCAGCGGCAAGGCGCACCACATCCAGGTCATGACCCAACTCGCCCGCCTGCATCAGTACCTGCCGACTTCGCTGGCGGCCGCATTGCGGCGGTTGGAACACGGCGTCACCCGTGACACGATCCTGATCGTCACCCCGCGTCTGGACGAGCCAGCAGTAGAAGCAGTCAAACGGCTGGTGCGGCGCGGTCACAACGTCATGGTGCTGGACGTGTCGCAGGAGCAGCCGGTCCTGCGCCGGCACGAGTCCGCCCGCGCCCAGGCGAGGAAGGAGGTCTTTTCATGACGTGGTCCATGTTGGGACGCAGGATGCTGGTGTTCTGGATGGAAGCGCTGCTGACGGCCTCCGTGCTGATGCTGTTCCAGTGGCTGCCGGCCCAGCCGGAAAGCATGATCGGCTTTGTCCTGTTCGCCGTGCTCCTGCTCTCTCTGGGAAGCTGGCTGCACCAGGGAGGAGGACGCCATCTCCTGCTCCACCTGCTGCTGTATCCGCTGGTGGCTTCCGTCGGCGGTTTGTGTTTTGCCGCGTTCGGCTCCTGGCTGCTCGCCCTGCTTTTGGCCGCCCTCTTTTACTCGCGCATCCATACAGCAGCATCAAATCCGTGTACGCCTGTCCACCTGCGCAACCACTTTGTGCTGGCGCTGATCATCTGCTTGTTCCAGCTGGTAGTGGCCGGTCTGTTCGGCGCTCTGACCGCCCCGCAGACGTATGACGTTCGGGCGTATTACGCAATCCTGGCCTTCGTGCTCGCCAGCTACCTCTTCACCTGCTGGGGAGAGCACCTGACCCGTGAACAGCCAGGCGGCAGTGCCGCGCCAATCTCCCTGGCGGCCGCCATAGGCGGTCAACTGCTGGCAACTCGGCTGCTGCTGGTGGCGGGATACATCCTCGCAGGCAGCGGCCTGCTCTGGCTCCTGGCATGGCTCTGGGGGCTGGTCAAAGGACCGCTGGGAGACGGTCTGTACCAGTTGACCAGTCCGCTCCTGCAGGGAACGGCTGCGCTGTTTGGCAAGCTGGCGGACGTCCTGAATGGAAACGGCCGCGTCAACGAGCCGTTCAACAACGAAATGGATGTCCCCGAACTGCCTCAGGAGGAGTTTGCTCCGACCGGTGACGAGACGCTGTTTTCGCAGGTGGCGCCTTACCTGATTGCATTCGGCTCGGCGCTGGCCCTCGCCAAGCTGGCACAGTACATCTGGGAACGGCGCTACCGGCACGTCGGCGGCACGGCTGTCTCCCCTGCTTCGGCTGATACCATCTTGCGTCCGGTCGACGAAGACGCATCAAGCGACGACGATCCCCTCTGGGAGCAGGATGCGTTGGTGCGCAGCCCGGCCGGTCCCATCGACGATCCGGTGCGGTACGCGTACTACCGGTTTCTTCAGCACATGGCCAAAGCGGGGCTGCGGATCGAACGGCACGAGACCAGCCACGAATACTTGCGGCGCATCCGCTCGCAGTGGGCCAACGCCGACGCAGTAGAACTGGCCGAACAGATCACCAGTTACTACGAACGGTACCGCTACCGCCAACTGCCTCTTTCGCCGGAAGAACGGAACCATCTGGAGCAGTGCGTGCGCAAGCTGCGGGACGCAACCAAGCGCAAATGCAAATGATGGATTGGCACAACCGCGCCCTTCCCCGGCGTGCTGCTTGTACCGTGAGCACCTCCGTCTTTTTTGTGGAAACGGCATATGATCAGACGGGCAGCATGGTGTTGAAATAGAGGAAAGCTGCCGTTCATTCGAGCGTTTTCCCGGAAAAACAGCGGGATTGAAACTCCCCGCTAGCGGCCGTCCGGCAAATCCGGCATTAAATACCCGTACAAGGAGGGATTCCATGGAAAGCCTGATGCATCTTGAGCAAGCGTTTACCCGACTGTTTCGCATGGACGAGTGGGAATCCGATCCCGGCTTCAGCCGTTTCATTCCCATGGTGTACGATCCGATCGGGTTTGACTGGCGGCGGTTTTTCGAGGCGGAGTTCGTCCGCCGCTTCAACGGCCTGATGCTCAAAGGACGCGAACAGGTACACACCGTCTTTTTGGCCGTCTTCCCGACCGAAGAGGTGCTGAAGCGCTTCCTGGACGAGTCAGCGCCGGGCGACCTGTTGTTCATGCACCACCCGCTGCTGATGGAATGCGGCGACCCGCGCGGCCGCTGGGGCAGGGGGTTCGTGCCGATCGGGCAGGACTTGCTGCTGGCGCTAAAGGAGAAAGAGCTCTCCGTCTTCACCTGTCACCTCCCGATGGACACCAGTTGGCCGCTCGGCACTGGCGGCGCCATCATGGAAGCGCTGCAGGCCGAACCGATCAAGCCGTTTTGTCCGGCAGGAAACGGACATGTCGGCATGATTTGCCGGGTAACGGCGACGGATACCCGCTCCTTAATCGATCGTTTAATCACCTTGTTTGACATTCCCTACGTCGATTTTGAGGGGAAGGAACGGGCGCGCATCGAACGGATCGCCATCCTCCCCGGCTGCGGTGACGTGGCCGCGATGATGCGAGAGGCGGAAGCCAGCGGAGCCGACGCGTACGTGACGGGAGAGATCCACTGCCACATCGACAACGAATACGGGCGCACCAATTACGCCGCAGTCATGGCGTACGCCGCCGAAACGTCCATGTCGCTGATTGGCGTTTCACACGCCGCCTCGGAATACCTCGTGATGAAAACCCAGGTGAAACCCTGGCTGGAAGAGCGCTTTTCCGTAAATGTGACGCTGCTCCCGCAGTCGCGGTGGTGGTGGTAGGCGATCACGATCATGTACCTTCCTGCCATACCGTTTCGCTTTCTGCACGGCATTTTGCCGTGCCAGCGTGTAGACAAAGTCCGCGGCGCATGGGAGAGCGGGCCCGCTCGCTCGCTTGACGCCCAGCACAGAAGCGAATGATGTCCGCTCCAAAACGAGACGCGGGCAGGGGACAAACATCTGGGTATTTCGAGGAAGTGAGACTTGTGTCCCCTGTTGATTCCCGCGTCTAGCGTTTTTCCGCTGAGTCGGTCGTCAAAGGAGCTCGCTTGGCCCATCCCTCCATGCGATGCCCATTGTCTTCCGCTTCGGTTGATGAATGGGCAGGCCTTTCGGCCTGGAAATCATTTTTTGTGGACGCTAACTCAATGAACCATTTGTCTTCAGTCTGGCACGGCATTTTGCCGTGCTTTTCTATTTTTCCTGAAACATTTTGGTTGTTTTTAGCCAAAACAAGCGAAAAAGGTTGGGTGTGCGCCTATTTTTCTGTAACCAACGCCAATCCCTTTGCGGTATATCTGTATGTTTTTCTTGCAGAATCAATCCCTGACTGTTCTTGAACGTGAAAGAATGGACGAGTATACAAGACACTCCATGCCTTTGTCAGCTTGTTTACATCTGCACTGACAATCCGATTGTCCCTCCATGTGTAAATCCGGGTATGAAACACATCAGGGCTCCCGTAGGATGTTACAATTTCCTCCACGCCATCCTCATCCAGATCTGCTATATCTGCAACAGGTTCAGATAAAACCAGAAAAATGGACGGCTTCTCTTCCTCGATGGTTATATAATAGCGGAACGGACAGTTTGCTCCGCATAACCCTTCCACTTTAATTACAGATTTATGGAACAGGGACGATGTCTGAATATCCAGCCTGTCAACATAATGTAATGCACCTACATCTCCAAATTCATACAAGTCATCTCCAATTTGAATGCCTCCAATCAAACGGAGTGGATCATCCTCATCAACCTTCAAGAACGAAAACAGTTTGACGGTATCAAGCTGTTCCTCCTTTACGATCTGCTTGATTTTCCCCCTATCCAGTAACGTCACCTGTTGTTCCACCTTTACTTCTTCAAATGAAAGGGGGATGGTCGTTTCTTGTTCTGCGTTTGTGGATGCGGCAGAGGTATCGTCTCCGTACGTCTGGGCAGGGGAACAACCTGCAGCTAACAGGCACATGAAGAGAAAAAGCAGCACCATGTGCTTCAATCTTGTCACCTCAGGTGTTTGGTCGACTTGAACAAAATGAATAAATTTCCAAAACATTATAAATCGGAGTGAGCCCCCTGTCAAAACAGCGCAAATCCTCTATGTACACCAAGAAAATGAAAAAAGACACGGGTTTCTGTCCCGTGCCCCATGAAGATTCGCTCACCCATGCGTCATCCTGACGTCTAACTGCCCCGCCCTGCCTGCCTCGTGCTGGATTTGAGGGCGGCTGCGCGTTCCAGGGGAAAACGCGTCTTTTCGGTTCGTTCGATTTGCGTAATTTGCGACTCGTGCACGACGATGTGCAGGGTACCGTACTCCAGACCTTCCAGTGCGCGCAGGATCATCTCGATGCGAAAATCGGCAAGCTCTTCGCGATTCCGGTTCGCCATGTGATTCACTCCTGTCCAGCCGTTTTTCCTTCCCGGTCCGTTCAACCGCCGCCTGTCACTCCAGCGATGCAGGGCACGGTTGATTTGCCGGAAGCGGGAGTGGTTTGAAGAAAGCATAATTCTTATTAATCTTATGTGTCAAGTCGGAATTAGGTGAACATAAAGGTTACAGCCGCTTTCCGATGGACGAACACGAGCGTTTGCAAAACAGGATGGGGACGTTTTTCGCCTTTGCCTGATGTTTTACGTGCCACGACAGATTGTGATTCACAAAGTCGGTAAACACGACAATCAGTCTGGTGTCGACGGGAATATGTACCTTGTATTGGGAGTGTTTTCGCCCCGTTACGTGATAAATCTGCCGGTATCCCCTGCCGTGAAGCAGCTCGGTAATATTCCCCAAGCGGTCTCCTCCGATGACCAGCACTGCAGACATTGTTTTCCTCCCTTCTACTGATGCTAACCGGTATAAGCCCGGCTGAAAAAAAAGAGATTTCTCCCCTTGGGGAAAAACCTCTAGTGGTCTAGTCGGTTTTACCGCGGCCGTTAAATTCCGATTAAACATATCGGTTTTTGATAATTATACGGTGCCAACTTCTCGGTTGTCAACCGCTTCCATCTTATCACGGCCGCGAAACCGCGCTTGTCATCTGTCCATTACCATTTCCCGCCCGGCAGAACTGCCCGTTTAAAAAGCACGTTCGTACTGCTTGGGCGGAACAACCTCGCCGGAGACGGTGCGGATCGCGTGCAGCGCCCAGTACGGGTCGCGCAGCATACCCCGGCCCACCGCCACCAGGTCGGCGTCGCCGTTGCCCAGTGTCGCCTCGGCCAAAAGAGGATTGTCCAGATTGCCCACGGCGATCACCGGCACATCCAGCGCTTGCTTGATCGCCCGAGCCATCGGCACCTGATAACCGGGGTGGATGCCAGGCCGTCCCCCTGAACCGATCGGACCTTCGCCTCCGCTGGAGATGTGGAAGATGTCAACGCCCGCTTCCTTGTAGCGGCGGCACAATTCCGTGCTGTACTCCAGGCCGTAGCCGCCTTCCACGTATTCCACCGCAGAGATCCGCATGATCAGCGGCATATCCTCCGGCATTACGCTCTTGACTGCTTTGATCACCTCCACGCCAAACAGCGCGAGGTCCTTGCCGTATTGGTCGTCACGCTTGTTGGTGAGCGGCGAGTGGAACTGGTGAATCAAATAGCCGTGGGCGCCGTGGATTTCGATGGTGTCCATACCGGCTTCGACCGCCCGTCTGGCCGCTTCCCGGAACTTGACGACCATCGCCTGCACTTCTTCCGTGGTGAGAGCGCGGGGCGTCTTGTATTTTTCGCTGAAGGCGATCGCAGACGGCGCGACCGGCACCTCGGCATCCTCCGCCTTGCGACCGGCATGCGCGATCTGCACACCGATTTTCGCTCCGTACTCGTGCACCTTCGACACGATCCGAGCAAACGCCGGGATCTGTTCATCCGACCACAATCCCAGGTCGTAGTCGGAGATGCGGCCGTCCGGTTCGACGTCGGTCATCTCCATGATGATCAAGCCAGCTCCACCGACAGCACGCGAGACGTAGTGGACAAAGTGCCAGTCGTTTGGTTTCCCATCCTTGGCCTCAACCGAGTATTGACACATGGGCGGCATAACCACCCGGTTTTTCAATGCGAGCCCTTTCCATTGAAAAGGGGCAGACAAGAGAGCCATGACTACCACTCCTTCCTTTTTTTTCATCTTCGCAAAAGACCGCCTCATTTTGCAACATCTGGCTGCACTTTGCTACACTTTGCACCCCTGGACGCCAAACGAGCACCTTTTGCCCAACAACATCCCCAAAAAAGCAAGGAACTCTCCCTATACGGGAGAGTTCCAGTTTGCTGGTCGTCACGAGCGCGAGCGGACACTATCACCCATGCGCCACGGACCTTGTCTGCACGCTGAGCAAGACAGTCGTACAGTCTGTTTATTTTTCCTGAAGCGTTATATATTTGACCGGATTGGTATCAAAAACGACTTTTAGCAAATGGTCATTTCCTGCATACTCCAGAATGAATGTGTCATCACCCGAATCATTCAGCACCTCACGAGAAGGGGTTCCCAGCTTTTCCTTAATATCAAAAGGTTTGCCGGTAAGATTCACGATTTTGGGGTCAGCAAATATAACGATAACTTTGCTATTCTCGCTGAGCTCATCAATGGAATTGGCATAATCCTCAAATCCCAGACTAAAACCATCGTAATACATGGCAAACCCAAATTCATCATTTCCAGTGCGAGCCGGTTTTCCCAACTTCTCGATTACTTCCTTTTTCGTTGCTCCGAGTCCAATTGACACACCATGTAATTGTCCATTTTTCGCCTTCTCTAACACGTCAGATGTAACAGGATTCGTTGAATGGCCCGCCACTGTTTCAGAATCCAGCTTCTTTGCAGTGTCAGATTTTTCAGAATGAACGGGGCCCCCGTCTGCTGTTTCAGAACTTGTCGAACACCCGATTAACACCATTGAACAAAGAAGCCCCACACAAAAAAGCGTGCGATACATTCTACGCAATGACATCACCTTGTCCTCTCAATAAAATTTCCATTTTTACTCCATATTGGAAATTATATAACTGAAATGGGGTTCATTAAAAGGATTGGGGAAGTTACAATGCAAGCGATGCTTGTTTATGCCTGCGTAAGCCTCAAAAACTAGCGAACCGGCTGTGGAGAAACGAGGGGGAAAAGGGCTTCGTGCTGTTACAAGCCGCTTCTTTTATTGCGCATATACGTCAAAACTCCCTCTTTGCGCTTGCAGAAGAGGGAGTTTTTTGGCGGTCTGAGGAACCCTCCCCATCCGGAGAGTCCCATGTGCGTTTTCTATTCGTGCACCATTTTGAGGATTTTGCCCAGTTCCTCCATGGCCGCCTGTTCCTGTTCGCCGCTTACTTCCAGCGTGATTTCGTCGCCTTTGGCCAAGCCCAGGGTCATCACTCCCATAATGCTTTTGCCGTTCACTTTTTTCGTGCCTTTGATGAGGTTGATCTCGCAGTTAAACGATGTCGCCTTTTGCACAAACAGCGAAGCGGGACGTGCGTGCATCCCTGTCGGGTTTTGAATGACGAATGTTTTGGTCAGCATGTTTCATCCACTCCTTGTTTTTTCTGTGTTTACTCTGTTCCTTCTTTTGCTGCTCGCTTGAGCAGATTGATCATCAGTGCCGTCACGACCGTACCGGCCAGAATCGAAACCAGGTACAGGACAGCGTTGCCCACGACCGGCAGAACAAACACCCCTCCGTGCGGCGCAGGCAGCGTACAACCAAAGAGCATCGACAGACCGCCCGCAACTGCGGAGCCCACCATGATCGAAGGAATGACGCGCGTCGGATCAGCCGCGGCAAACGGAATGGCCCCTTCGGTAATAAATGACGCACCCAGTACCCAGGCGGTTTTGCCTGCCTGCCGTTCCTCATCCGTAAACTTCTTCTTGAACAGCAGCGTTGCCAGCGCCAGGCCCAACGGCGGGGTCATCCCTGCCGCCATGATCGCCGCGTGAGGAGCGTAGTTTCCTTCGGCAATCATCGCGATCCCGAACGTAAAGGCCGCTTTGTTCACCGGACCGCCCATATCGAACGCCATCATGGCCCCAAGCACCATGCCCAGGAGTACGGCGTTGCCCTGGTTCATGTTTTTCAGCCAGTCACCCAGCGCCGCGTTGGCGGCCGCTACCGGCTCTGACACCACGTACATCATAACAAATCCGGTAATCAAAATCCCGAACAGCGGGTAGAGCAGCATCGGCTTGATGCCTTCCAGGGACTGCGGCAGTCCGGCAAACAGCTTTTTCAATCCGGCTACCGTGTAGCCAGCCAGAAACCCGGCAATGAGCCCGCCCAGGAATCCGGCGCCGGACGAAGCCGCCAGCATCCCGCCGACCATGCCGGGCGCAAAAGCCGGGCGGTCGGCAATGCTCTTGGCAATAAACCCGGCCAGCACGGGGATCATCAGGCCAAAGGCTGTGCCACCGCCGATATCCATCAGCGCCTTGGCCAGCGGGTGGAAAGACGGGTCGTTTGGATCGGACGCCTTAATCCCGAACATGAAGCTAAGCGCGATGATAATGCCGCCGCCCACGACAAACGGCAGCATGTTGGATACCCCGTTCATCAGATGCTTGTACACAGCGGGCTGCTTCTGTTTGTTTTCGGCCTTCGCCTGATCAATCTTTTCCTTGTAACCGACCTTCGCTTCGCCGCTGTAAACGTACCCGTCCCGGTTCACCGCGCGTTTCAACAGCGTTTCCGCATTGCGAATGCCTTCCGCCACCGGCACCTCGATCACCACTTTGCCGGCAAAGCGCTCCATGTCCACCTGTTTGTCAGCGGCCACAATGACGGCTGCCGCTTCGGCGATGTCTTCCTCCGTCAGCCTGTTTTTCACGCCGCCGGAGCCGTTTGTCTCCACCTTGAGGGAAATGCCCAGCTCGTCGGCTTTCTTCTTCAACGCATCGGCGGCCATGTAGGTGTGGGCGATTCCGGTTGGGCACGCGGTTACGGCGACAATTTTCACTCCGCCGCCGGATTGTGCGTCGGAAACGCTTTCACTTTCACCGTGAATGTCCTGCTCTTTCCGGCAGATGATGTCCACGACCTGCTGTTTGGTTTCCGCCTGCATCAACTGCTGCCGGAACGATTCGTCCATCAGCATCTGGGAGAGCAGCGCCAGCGTCTCCAAATGCGCCTGGTTGGCATCCTCCGTCGCCGCGATCATGAAGAACAGATGCGCTTTTTGCTTGTCGAGCGAGTCAAAATCGATCCCTTCTTTGGACAATCCAAAAGCGATGCTGGGCGTTTTGACCGCTGCCGTTTTGGCGTGCGGGATGGCGATCCCGTCCCCGATCCCGGTCGAACCCAGTGCCTCGCGGGCCAGAATCGCCTGTTTCATCTCTTCCCGACTGTGCAGACGACCGGCTTCATCCAGCGTGGCGATCAGTTCGTCCAGCACTTCCTCTTTTGTCTTCGCTGCCAGGTGAAGCACAATCGTGTCGGCCTTCAGCAAATCGGCAATGCGAATGTGATGCTGCATGGTATTGCCCCCTTTTTTTATTGCCCTGTGTTTATTCCACTGTGATCACGCTGATCTCGGGTAAATACGTGCGGATTGTTTCATGCGTACAAAACCCTTCCGACAGTGCGGTCGTGGTCCCCGCCGCAACAGCGAAGCGAAACGCCTCTTCCGCACGCCACCCTTTTGTATGCGCATACAGGAAACCGGCAACCATGGAGTCTCCCGCCCCGATCGAATTGACCGGTTTTCGCTTGGGAATCCGCGCGGCGAATGCCACTTCACGGTTGACGAATACGGCACCCTGCTCGGCCATGGAGACAATCACGTTTTGCGCACCCAGTTCCAGCGCCTTTCGCCCGCAGGCGATCGCCTCGTCGTGCGTGGTGATCTCCACCCCGAACAGTTCCCCCAACTCGTGATGGTTGGGCTTGATCAAAAACGGTTGTTCCGACAATCCGCTTTTCAGCGCTTCTCCCTTCGCGTCCAAAAACACGCGGACACCTTTGCCCTGAAGCCGTTTCATGATCGTCGGATAGATGTCGAGCGGCAAGCTCTTCGGCACGCTTCCCGCCAGCACCAGGTAGTCGTCCGGCCCCAACAGGTCGATCTGCGCAAACAGCTGCTGAAGCGCTTCCGCCGGGATTTCCGGGGAGACGCCGCTGATGTCAGTCTCGGTGTCGGCCTTGATCTTGATGTTGATTCGAGAATCCTGTTCGATGGAAAGAAACTGATGCGCAATGCCGGCCCGCTCGACTTGCTGCCGGATAAACGCGCCCGTAAATCCGCCGACAAATCCCAGGGCCGTGCTGTCCACTCCCAACAGCCGCAGGACTTTGGAGACGTTGATGCCTTTTCCCCCCGCATCCTTCCACTCTTTGTGCGCTTCGTGTATGGTCCCTTTGTCCAAGGCAGGAACCCATACATGGTAGTCAATAGAAGGATTCAAGGTTACTGTGTAAATCATGCTTTCACCACTTTGAGATTTGTTAATCGACTGTACGCCTGCTGCTCTTCTTGCGACAAGCCGTCGTCGGTAATCACCGTCACCTCGCGCAAGTCGGCCACTTTGGCAAACGTGACGCGGGAGAACTTGTCGGAGTCGCACAGCACGAACCGCTCGTCGGAAAATTGCAGGGCCAACTGCTTCACGTACGCTTCGTCAGGGTCCGGCGTGGTCAAGCCGTGGTGCTTGTCGACCCCGTTCATGCCCAGGAAGCATTTGTCGAAGCGGTACTGGCTGATGGTTTTGAGGGCATCGCGCCCCACCAGCGACAATGTTGCCGCTTTCAATTCACCGCCAATTAAAATTGTCTTGATGTTCCGCTTGCTGAGCTGCAGGGCCATGTCGGGACTGTTGGTCACCACGACGATGTTGTCGTAGGGAAGGAACGGCAGCATCTGGTACGTGGTCGTGCCGGCATCGATGAAAATCGAGTCCCGTTCCTGCACCAGACTGGCAGCATACCGGGCGATTGCCGTTTTCTCCTTCTCGCGTTTGACCGCTTTTTCCAAAACCGTAGGCTCTTCAATCTTGTTCTGCAAGGAAGACGCCCCGCCGTGAACGCGCTTGAGCAGCCGCTGTTCTTCCAATTCGCTCAGGTCGCGCCGGATGGTCGACTCGGATGCCCCTGTCGCTTCCACCAGCTCGTGGATGCGGACAACATCCTTTTCTTTGAGCAGGGACAAGATGATGTGATGACGTTCAGGCGTTAGCAATTGCACCCTCCTTTCCGGAACGGGAAAAATACATGTTGAATCGTACCGTCATTATACCCCACTTTTCCGTCACAAACAACCACAAACGATCATTAACAATCATTTTCCGATCAAAAACGATCAATCGAAACATTGAGCGGCTGCCCAAAATGAAAGGAGCAGACCCCCACAGGGCTGCTCCCGTCAAAAGCGCAAACTGTATCAACAGCCGGGCCCGATGTTATTTCGGCATCGGACCGGTGTAATTCGACTGCGGACGAATGATTCGATTGTTTTTGGCCTGCTCCAGGATGTGAGCGCTCCAGCCGACGACACGGCTGACGGCAAAGGTCGGCGTGAACAGGGTATCGTCCAGGCCCACTGCCCGCATGACTGCAGCGGCGAAAAACTCCACATTGGTGTTCAGCTTGCGGCCAGGCTTGTATTCCTCCAGCAGCTTCAACCCTACCTGTTCCACGTGCGTCGCCAGGTCAAACCACGGGTCGTCGCCAGAGAGCTGCGACGCCACGACGCGCAGCGCGGTCGCGCGCGGATCGACGGTCTTGTACACGCGGTGGCCGAAGCCCATCAGGCGTTCTCCCTTTTCCAGCTTGGCGCGCATCCACGGTTCGGCGTTTTCCTTGGTGCCGATCGCTTCGATCATCTCGGTCACTTCGGACGGTGCGCCGCCGTGCAGCGGTCCTTTCAGCGCGCCGATGGCGGCCGTGATCGACGAAATCAGGTCGGACTGGGTGGAGCTGACAACGCGTCCCGAGAACGTGGAGGCGTTCATGCCGTGCTCCTGCGTCAGAATCAGGTAGGCGTCCAGCGCGCGCACATGAGCCGGGTTGGGCTCCTGTCCTTTCAGCATGTACAGGTAGTTGGCCGTGTGATCCAGAGCGGGATTGGGTTCTTGCGGCTCGCGGCCGTTGAGGCGGGCGTAGCGGTACGCCACGATTGTCGGCATCTTCGCCGTCAGGGAAATGACCTGGTCCAGCGTCGGCGGCCAGCTGTAATCGGCGCTGCCCAGTGCGGATACGCCGGTGCGCAGCACGCTCATCATGTCCACCTCGGCCGGGATCAGGTCGAGAATGCGCTTGACGTGGTCCGGCAGTTCCCGGTTTTCCTTCAGTTTGCCCTTCAGCTCGGCCAACTCCTGTTCGTTGGGCAGATGGCCGTACCACAGCAGATGGGCCACTTCCTCAAACGTATGGGTGATCGCCAGGTCGCGCGCCCAATGGCCGCGGTAGACGAGCAGGCCATTAAGGCCGTCCACCAGGCTGAGGTCGGTTTCAGCGACCGCAATGCCTTCCAACCCAATGGCTAATGTATGCTGTTGACTCATCCACACCACTCCTTCTTCTTCAGTCTGTTCGTGTCCATTCTCTTTGTAATCAGTATATCGATACAAAAACGATAAGGGAAATAGAATAATCCAGGTATACCAATTAAAAACCGTAATCAATTTCACTCCCCGGCAGGTCGTTGATTTGTCCCTTCACGCCCGGCCCGCCCCGTGCACCTCTGGCAGCGGTGGGTACAAGGCGGCCAGGATGTCGACAAAGCGCTGGACCGGTTCGCTTCCTTTCCCTTTTCTCTTCGGCAGCACCAGGTAGGTCGCCACCTTCGGAATGGTCAGGCCCGGCGTGGGCAGTTCCATAAAACGGTTTTCAAACAACTCCCTGCTGATGGCCGAGCGGGGCAGAAAAGAGACGCCCAACCCTTCCTCAATAAACGCCTTGGTAATGTCCACCTGGGAAACAGCCATCGTCCTCAGCGACAGTCCGCGCTGCCTCAGCAACAGCAGCAGATCGTCCCAGTAGCCGGGGTGATTGTGCGTCAGCAGCCGTTTGGTTTGCAGTTCCTGCTCCCAGTCGGGCAGCGGGGCCTCCATATCTCCGCCGCTGTGGGGAACGGCAAACACGACCGGATCTTCGTACAGCCTGTATGTATGCAGCGTAAGTTCGCCCGGGACCATTCGCGTCAGCCCGAGATCGGCCTGCCCGCTCTGCACCATGGGACCGATCTCCACGGAGTCAGCGATTTTAATGGAGAGGTCCACGTCCGGATACAGCTTGGTATAGCGGTGAATCAAATGGGACAACCGCGTGCGGGCAATAATCGGAGAAACCGCAATCTGCAGCTTCTCCCGGTACCCCTGCCGCCACGCCAGAAGGTCCTCCAGGCCGTGGTGCCATTGTTCCAGAAGCGCTTTGGCATGCGGCAGAAACCGCTTCCCGGCCGGTGTCAGCCGGACGCGTTTGCCCACCCGCTCAAACAGATTGATTCCCAATTCCCGCTCCAACGTCCGGATGTGCTGACTGACTGTCGGCTGGGCGATATACAACGCTTCAGCCGCCTGGTGAAAATTCTCCGTGGCAGCCGCCATGACAAATGTTTGCAGCACCCGAATATCCACGGCGCTCCCTCCTTCATGATAACCATGCGTTATATCATTCTGCCCAATCGGCAGTACGTCCTGTTTTCCCGCTGCAGGTACGCCAGCTGCCCAATCCGAAACATGGTTGTTCCTCCTCATATTCCCTGTATGATTTTCCTTTTATTAATAAATTTTTTCAAAAATATGGGCATTATTTCCACTTGCTTGTGGTACAATACGGTGTCGGGGGAAAAATCCTATCCACAGCGCCCCATATAGTGAAGAGAAACCATACAAGGAGGAACATTATGGAAACCACTACAAACGTGATTCCGCCGCGCAAACGCTTCAAGAAGACTCTGCTCGTGATCGGGGCGGCCGGGATCGCGGTGCTGGGCGGACTGGGCACAGCGTACGCCAAGCTGGATTTGTTCAAAAGCGCCAAAACGGTCTATCTGGAGGCGGAGGCAAACAACTTTGCCCAGTTGTCCGACGATATTTCCCAATCTTTTAACGAATACGAAGAGTACATCAAGCCGTACCTGGAAAAACCGGTTCACTCCACGACCGAACTGAGTCAAATCACCGTCGACGGCACTCCTCCCAACCCGCAGGCCGAAAAAATCCTGGACCTCTTGAAAAGCGCCAAACTGGTAATCCAGTCCAACGTGGACGAGTCCAAGCGGCAGCAGTCCGGCGGTGTGGAGGTGCATCTGAAAGACCGCAAGCTCCTTACGCTGGACTATTTCATCGATGACACCAAAATAGGCTTCCGGCTCCCGGACTTTTACCCCAAATACGGTTACGTGGACCTGAAAGACCGCGACACGATCAAGGAGCGATTTGGCGAAGAGCTGCCCAAGCGCCTGATCACGCCCCGCGACCTGTACGAGGCAGTGAAAGTCCCCCGCGATGAAGTGGCCGACGTGATCAAGCCGTATGCGCTCCTGTACGCGGAAAGCCTGAAAGACAGCCAGGTGACGATGAACAAGAACGCCTCCTTCTCCGAGGAAGGCTACCAGACGAGCGTCCGCGAGGTGACCGTCACCTTCACCGACGAGGAAGCAAAAGCACTTATGACGAAAATAGCGGAAAAGGCCAAATCCGACGACAAGCTGTTCGACCTGGTCTATGGCCGCTACCACAACGTCGCCTCGCTGCTGAAAGACAGCGGGTATCAGGACGTGGAGGAACTGTCCAAAGAGGAGTTCAAGAAAGAATACGTCAAGGTGTTTGACGACATGTTGGCCGATTTGAAAAGGACCACTGGCACGAACGACCAGCTCAAAATGGTGATGCTCATCAACAGCGACGATGAAATCCTCTCCCGCAAGCTGATGATCACCGGCAAACAGGTCAAGGAAGAGCAAAACCTCTGGCAAAGCGTCGCCTTTGCCAACGGAGCCGACAAGTACCGCCGCTACTCCCTGTATGTCGACGACCACGGCGAAAAAGGCGAGATGACGTTCCGCTACAAAGGCACCACGCACAGCGACAAAACGACCGGCACCATCGGCGTCCTGGTAAACGTCGAACGGGAAGCGAAACTGGATCTGTCCACCACGTTCGAAATCAGCAAGCAGGACAAAAAAGAGACGGGCACCTACGACTTCACGCTGAACCTGAAGAGCGAGGATCATCCGGAAGACATTGCCCTCTCCGGCCGCTTCTCGACGACAAAAACCGACAGCGGACGCGATTCCGAAGGCACGATCAAGCTGAATTTCGACAATGCAGCGCCCGACATGCCGAAGGGCATCAGCCTGAACGTAAAAGTGAAGGAAGCGTTTGGAAAGCCGCTCAACATTCCGGCCATGACCCCGGAAAATGCCGTCAACATCGCAACAGTGACCGACGAAGAAATCATGTCCATCCAGCAGGAAGCGGGCACGGCCGCGCAGTCCCTCATGATGAAGCACCAGGATTTGTTCCAGGAATTGATGCCGGCCATGCTGATGCCATGACGCTTGGATGCGAGTCCCCCTTTCCCCGCGGAAGGGGGATGTTTTTTTGTCTCTGTCCCCCTGTAAAAATAGGAAAATTTTTATCGAAATATGGCGAAAAAAAAGAATTTTTTTAACAAGGAAATCTCTTCCACAATACCGAAAACCAATAGCGACTTTATGAATTTTTATTTTTTGGTAGGAGGAGAAAGTGTGAAAAAAACGAGCAAAACCGTTGCCTCGCTCTCTCTCGCAGCTGTCCTGCTGCTCACGTCCCTGCCGTACAACGTGTACGCCTCAGAGAAGCTGAGCAGACAGGAACTGTCCAAGCTGAACAGCGTCACCAACGCAGTCGTCACCGAAGGGACCCGGACAGCCAAAATCTCTCCCCGTCTCAACACGAAATCCGACAAAAAGGTGAGCGTCATCGTCCAGTTCAAATCGGAACCGGCGGCCGTATCGCAGGAATACCGCCGCGGCTCCCGCTCGACCAGTTCACAGGAGAGCCGGGTCGCACGGGAACAGTCTTCTTTCCTGAAAGAAGCGCGAAAAAAGAACATCGACCTTGATGTAGAGCGCCAGTTTTCCCTCGTATTCAACGGCATGGAGCTGACCCTGCCGGCCAACCAGATTCCCAAGCTGGCTGAACTGCCCCAGGTCCAGGCTGTCTATGAAAACACCACCTACTCCGTCCCCGATGTGGAAACGGCCGATAGCGGTTCGTACAAATACGACATCGCTCCGCTGAAGCAGATCGGTGTCCTCGACATGTGGAAAGAGGGGCTGGACGGCAGAGGATTGAAGGTCGGGGTGATCGACACCGGTGTCGACTACCTGCATCCAGACCTGAAGGATGCCTACAAAGGCGGCTACGATTCGTTTGACAACGACAAGGACCCCTACGAGGAAGCGCCCATCTCCCCGGATGACGACCGCAGGGGAACGGGATACGAAGGCTCTTCCCACGGCACGCACGTCGCCGGCACCATCGTCGGCCGGGCCAAAAACAAGGATTCCGACGTACAGGTAAAAGGGGTTGCCTACGCAGCCGACCTCTATGTGTACCGCGTATTGGGCCGTGACGGCGGCAGTTCCGCGCAGGTAATCGACGGCATCGAAAAAGCAGTGAGAGACGGCATGGACGTCATCAACCTGTCGCTCGGCGCCGCCATGGAAAAGAACGCCGACTCCCCCGATTCGATCGCGGTGAACAACGCCATGCGGGCAGGCGTGATCACCGTCATCGCCAACGGCAACTCGGCACAAGACGAGCCGGGCCGCTACTACTATACGGCTGGTTCGCCGGCCGGAGCCAAACTGCCCATCACGGTAGGCGCAGTGACACCGCCAAGCGTGCTGTACGACGCCTCTGCCACGTCGTCTTTTGGCGACACCTACAACTTCCACGTGATGGCATGGCAGATTAATCAAAACAACTTCCGTGATCTGATCGGCACCGATCCGCTGCCGGTCGTGTACGCCAACCTGGGTTCCGCTCAGGACTTTGCCAATGTAGACGTAAAGGGCAAGGTAGCGCTTGTCTCCCGCGGCACGCTTGCGTTTACGGACAAGATTCTCAACGCCAAGAAAGCCGGCGCAGCCGCCATCGTCATCTTCAACGGCAACGACAAGGACGGCGACGGACTGGCCGACCTGGATCTCCCGCCCCAGGAACGCGGGGATTACATCGACACCATCCTGGGCGATCAAATAGAGGGGATTCCCACCTTTGACATGAGAGGGGTGGAAGGCCGAGCGCTGGCCAAGGAACTGCTGAGCGATCCGGAAAAGGCCCAGACCCTGACGTTTACCTTCTCCGGCGACTACCCGACCACCAACGATCCCGGCGACAAGGTGGCCGGATTCAGTTCGCGCGGTCCGGTCATGGGCGACAACTACGCCATCAAGCCGGACGTCACCGCTCCTGGCGTCTCCATCCTCTCCAGCGTACCCGCCTGGGGCAAGCTGATTGAAGGCGCCCAGTACGACAAGGCGTACGCCCGCTTCAACGGCACCAGCATGGCGACGCCGCACGTGGCCGGCCTGGCGCTGCTGTTGAAGCAGGCCCATCCGGAGTGGACCCCGTTTGAGGTCAAAGCAGCGCTCGCCAATACGGCGGAACGCCTCTACGACGAGGAGGGCACCCTGTATGATGTTTACTCCCAGGGAGCCGGGCGCGTTAACGGTCTGGCTGCAATGAAGACCCCGGCCGTGCTGCAAGTCGTGGAGCCGGTGACCATCCTCAACGAAGACTATGAGCCGGAGACGATCAACAATTACACCGCCAATACCAGCTTTGGCCTGATGAAACCGGGCAGCGCACCGGTCACCAAGACCCTGCAGCTGAAAAACACGTCAAGAGTGGACGTCACCTACGATGCCGAAGTGATCATGCACACCGCCGTTACCACCGACCCGTGGCATCCGAAAGAAACACCTGACGTCCGCGACATCAAGGTGAAGCTGTCGAGCGATACGATTTCCGCCAAAGCGAAGAAACGGACCAAGTTTACGCTCAGCCTCGCACCCGACAAAGACGCCGAGGAAGGCGTGTACGAAGGGGAAGTGGTGCTGAGGAGCAGGGACGAGAGGTACCCGGACCTGCATGTGCCGTTCGTCGTCCACGTCGGCGAAAAACCGGAGGACACCCACTTCGGTCTGGCCGACATGAAACTCTCCAGCTCCATCCTCTCTCCCGACGGGGACGGCAAGGATGACACCATTACCGTAGAGGCAGAGCTCCAGGCGACCGGAGTCAACCTGATCGAACTGGAGGCGTGGAGCCTGGACGACACGTACATCGGTACGATGGCTGTCCGCTTCAACGACTTCGAACCATTTGAACCGGGGCCGTTTACCATCTCCAACATTGACGGCACGTACGTCACCGGTTCGCTGGTGCCGAGGATGCTGCCGCCTGGCAAGTACAAGCTGCGCCTCGTCGCCTACGTCATCGATCCGGAAACCGGACAAGTGCTGGACATCTACGAGCTGTGGAAAGCCCTGCGGGTAAAAGAGCCGGTGTTCGACGAGTTTGCAGCGTCAGAGGCGCGCAGCAGCCTGAAAGAGACCGCAGCTGCGTTCCAGGCGGACATCGTCAACACGGAGACGATCGGGGAAGCAGTCCTGGCGCTGCCGACTGAATCCGAGGACGTCACCTACGCAGTCACCAAAAGCTCCAAGCCAGAGCTGATTGATAACGATGGCATTCTTGTGGCCCTTCCGGAAACGGACAGCGAAACGGTCACGCTCTACGTCACCATTTCCTCCAAAGAAAATCCGGACGAGCAGGAAACGGTGAAGGTCAAAGTCACATTGAAGGGGCAGGAGTAATCCCCTGCCTTCCACGTCCATAAGCAAACAGGGACAGCCCTTTCTCCCACGGGAGAAGAGGCGGTCCCTGTTTTCATTTTCACATGCCGCGCATGATTGTATTCCCATGACAGGGCAAACCCGGTACAATAGGAACGTATGTTTCGCTGAATCCATCAACAAGGAGAGGTCGTTCATGTTTCTGCTGCCGCAAGACACTACATCCATGATCCTGCTGTTGATCGCACTCGGCTTGATCGTCTTCTCCGTCCGCGCCATGCTGCGCGCCATGTACAAAAAGGCGAAACGGGCGCTCTCAAAACGGTATTTCGCCGGCCTGATCAGCGGAAAAGCGCTGCTGATCGGGACGCTCTTGCTCGGGGGCGGAGATGACGTGCAGACCCTGCTGCGTCACACCCCGTCTCCCTTCCAGCAATTCATGCTCGCTTCCGATTTTGACCTGGACGTAAAGGATAACCGCATTCTCTTTTCCAAAGACAAGGCGATCTCGGGGTATGTTCAGTTTGAAGAGCAGCGCGCCACCGTGTTTTTGACCGCCGAGATCAGCTATCCCCAAAGCGTGCAGACCGTCTGCGAGGCCGTGAATGCATTCGCCCCGTCCGCCCAAGCGGTCTCGGCCATCCAGGAGCTGATCCGGCAAAAGGTAAACCGCCGGATTCCCCTCCCGAACGGATACGTGGAAGTGAACGGAAGCAACGTGAAAGTGCAGCTGGATCGCCCTCTCGCGACACCCCTCTGATCCGGGCCGCAGTGCTCCCATTCCCTCCAGCGTTCCGCCCAACACCAGCAGGTTTATTCCGGTTCCCCCTCCGTTACAGCCGTTCGATGACCTTGTCGATCAGGCCGTACGCCTTGGCCTCTTCGGCAGACAGGAAAAAGTCGCGGTCTGCGTCGCGCTCGATCTTTTCCAGCGGCTGTCCGGTGCGTTCGGAAATGATGCGGTACAGCATGCGGCGCTGCTGCAAAATGCGCTCCGCCTGGATCTTGATGTCGCTCGCCTGCCCCTGGCTGCCGCCCCACGGCTGGTGAATCATCATCTCCGCGTTGGGCAGGGCGTAGCGTTTGCCCGGGGCACCGGCCACCAGCAGCAGAGCGCCCATGGACGCGGCCAGACCGACGCAGATGGTGGAAACGTCCGGCTTGATGAACTGCATCGTGTCGAAGATGGCCATCCCGGCCGTGACCGAACCGCCCGGAGAGTTGATGTAGAGGTGGATGTCCTTGTCCGGGTCCTCTGCTGCGAGAAACAGCAACTGGGCGACGACGGTGTTCGCCACTTGATCGTCAATGGCGCTGCCGAGAAAAACAATCCGGTCTTTCAACAGGCGGGAGTAAATGTCATACGATCTCTCTCCGTAATTCGTCTGTTCCACGACAACCGGTACGAGATTCATCAGAATGCCCCCTTTACGGACTTGAATGAATGGCGATGGGCTGCGGCGACAGACGGCAGATGCACTTTCCCCAGTCGGCCCGGGCAAGCCTCCGCTATGCCGCCAAACGCATGAGCACAGCTTGCGGAGCGGCTGCTTTTTCCTCGCCAAAGCCGGATGAGACAACGGTCACGGTGGCCGGCCGTTCTTCCGGCCCCACCGTCCATCGGGTGACCGTGGCCTCCTGTGTCCTGCCTGTCTCCCCGACTTTGTGCGCGGGCAGGGAAACGACACTGCCGTTCCGTTCGGCGCCCGTTTCCCACACGACGACAGATTGCGGTTTTGCCTGCGGTCTCATCATTCTTCTCCTCCTTGTGAAAGCTGCGGGTAGACGGCCAGCACCACCTTATAGCTGTCCTCCCCGTCTGCTGACTGGTACTTCTCCACCAGTCGGTTGACCAGTTCCACGTATTCACGGACAAAGGCGCTTCGCTGTTCCGGGCCGGCCAGCCGGATACTGGTGTCCAGCGTGGCGCTGGGAATCTCGTCATCCCGGTCGGACCGCTCCATCAAGAGCAGCGAGTCCCGCTTGATCCGCTCCGCCATGGTGACCAGGTGCGACAAGGAGCCTTGGTCTTTGATGCGCTGAACGGTTTCCTTCGGCCAGTTCAGCGTCTCTGACAGGACGTACGTCCGCGCGATCGCCTGGTACAGGACTTCGACCAGATTGCGGACATTCCGGGTGCCGACCCGGCGCACCAGGCCCACTTTTTCCAGCGCCTTGAGATGGTAGTTGACCCGCTGCGGGATTTCGTTGATGCCGCGGGCCACCTCGGCGGCGGAGGCAGGCTCGACAAGCCGGCTCAGGATTTCTGCGCGAAGCGGGTTGAGCAGGGCCATCGCCTGCTCCGGCGTCTCGACCACGTATGTTTCCAACACTTCCTGTTCCACATTGAACACCTCAGAAAAGGATTCATTCACGTAAAAACATTTTATTACGTAAGCGCCCCATTGTCAAATGGTGGAATTGCACCCAAACAAAAAAGCCCGTTGTCGGGCGCTGCAGCGTGCGGCATCAGCTGTATCGGAACTCGGAAGACATCGGCTGCTGAACAAAAAACCCCGGCACAGACTTATACTGTGCCGGGGAGTCCTGCCTGTTGACCCATGTTGTGCAGGCTTTTTTTCGCATCAGATCAGGCAGCTGATTTTCTTTGCTTATTGATCACCAGCCTGGACGGTCGGGAATCCGAAGCCGGAAGCAATGTCATCGCCTGTCCCCGCGCTGATGCCTCCCTTGATGTCATTTGCTTTCGCGCGTTTTTGCAGCTCCGCACGGACATCGTTATTGCTCCATGTCGGATTCGACGCCCAGATTTTGGCTGCCAATCCGGAGATATGCGGCGTTGCCATGGACGTACCGCTGATGGTGTTGTATCCGCCATTGGGCCACGTCGATTCGACCGACCGTCCCGGCGCGGATACTTCCACATCCCGCTCCTGAATCACGTAATCGCCGGCCGTTGACGGATTACCCCGGGAAGAGAAGTCAGCCACACGATACGTGCCGTTTTGCTGTACATTTTCCAGAGCGGCTACTGCTACTGCGTCCTTCAACCCTCCCGGATAGCCGATCGTATTGGCGGAAGGACCGGAATTACCGGCTGCCGCTACCACCAGCGCTCCTCGCTGCTGGGCATAGGTCACGGCATTGGCAATCAACGAATCCTTCGCGGAGGAGCCAAGCGACATGGAAATCACCACTTTTACCCCTTTGCTGACGCCTTGATCAGCGGCGTAGCGGATCGCGTAGGCGATATCATCCGCATACCCGCTGCCCCCGTCACTCAGCACTTTATACGCCCACAGCTTGGCCTCCGGAGCGACGCCGTAAATGCCGCTGCCTCCTCCTCCGTTGGCGAGGATGGTACCCGCAACGTGGGTCCCATGTCCGTTGCCATCTGCGCAACCATTCACGACAGGCGAACTCGTAGTGAAGTTGTAGCACTGCTCCACATTGGCCGACAGGTCAGGATGCGCGGTATAGGCGCCGGTATCCAGGACGGCTACGCGAATCCCTTTGCCGCCGCTGGTGGATTGGATCGACGAATTCCGATAAATTGCTTCGATCCCCCAAGGCGTTCGGTCGGAAGGAGTCGCCATTGCCTCGACGCGCCCCTCCTCCTGGAACTCGGCAATCGACAGCGTGTTGACCAGCGTAACTTTCAAGGACTTGTCCGACGTCAATTTCTTCAGTTCTTCTTCCGTCACTTCGGTGGTAAAGCCCAGGTCGTCAAAGTCGTGCCGCTCTCCAAGCTGTCTCTTCAGGCTTGCCTTCAGCGACCTCACGCTTTTATCCGGCTGAATCAGCACCCGAAGCTTGTCCGAACTTGAACTTGTGTTTGTGCTTTCATCAACAGCCCCTGCACCTCCTGAAAACGCGGACAGTACCAATGCTGCTGACAACACCATGCCTCCCAACAGCTTTTTCCTTTGCCTCCTCATACAATCGCCCTCCTAAATTTGGTTATAATTGGTATCTGTGGCTCAATTATACATAATTCTGAAATTTATATCAATTACCAATTTTAGTTATTTTTGCAATTTCTTCTAAATTTTCCCCCCCTCGAAAAACCGTCATCCAAAAACAAAAACACTCCCCTCTTCAAGGGAGTGTTTTGTCAAACCGCATCACTTCGCCGTCTTCCGGCACCAGCACCCGGCCGTCCAGCTCTCGCTCCCGCAGGTGAGCGCGCAGTTCGGAGCGGCTCAGCAGACAGTGATTCCACGCTTCCATATGGGCGACGACGATCCGAGCGGACGGGCAGGCGCCGGCCAGGCAAACGACGTCCTCAGCGGTCATCGTGATGGGACCGCCGGTTACGAATTGGGCAGCTCCGGCAAAGACCACCGCCACTTCCGGCCGATGGTCGGCGGCGGCCCGCTCCACCTCTTCACACCAGATCGTGTCGCCGGCCAGGTAGAGGCACGGTTCCCCCTCCGCACGCAGCACAAATCCGGAGACAGGCCCCATCTTCTCACCGATGTCCCCGGTGCCGTGCCGGCCGCCCGTCCGCCCGAGGCGGATTCCTTCCCAGACGATCTCATCCTCCACCGGCGTAACATTTAAAAATCCGCACTCCGTCAGCCGCTCCCGATCCTGCGGCTGGCAAAAAACCGGAATCTCCTTGGGCAGCAAGTCGGCAGCCGCTTGGTCAAAATGATCGCGATGGATGTGTGTCACCAGGACGGCATCAATCCAAACAATCACGCTTTCCGCCGGTACGGGCAGCTCTACAAGCGGATTGGGCCGCTGGTTGGGCGTGTTGGGAGTGGCCGCGAGTTCGCCCGCCCGGCTCAGCATCGGATCGACAAGCAGCGTCCGGTTGGCGTATGTCACGCGCAGCGTGGCGTGTCGGACAAGCTGGATTTCCATACAGGTTCGCTCCTTTGCCATTATAATGGATACAGGTGAGTCCATTATAATCGGGTTATCGTTAACGCTGTGAAAAGATTCATCCTTCTGCGCTTTCAGGTTGAAAGGAGACTGCCTCATGCTCGATCAAACCGACTTGCACATCCTCGCCCTGCTGCGCGAAAACGCCCGCTTGTCGTGGAAAGAAATCGGCGAACAGGTGCATCTGACCGGCCAAGCCGTGGGCAACCGCATTCGGCGGATGGAGGACATGGGCGTCATCCGCGGATATACGGCCGTTGTCGATCCTGCCAAACTGGGCCCCTCCCTCACCGCGATCGTCACGCTCCTGATGAAAACGACGGATCACGGACAGTTCGAACGCTTCGTCAGGGGCCGCCCCGAGATCGTTGAAGCTCATCGCGTCAGCGGGGAAGGCTGTTATTCGCTGCTCGTCCGCGTCCCCGATCAGACGGCCCTCAACGCGCTGTTGGACGACATCCTGGCGTACGGCAACTACCGGCTGAGTCTGTCGATCGGCCGGCTGAAATAGGCACGTCCCGCCCATCATCCGACCATTTCTGAACTGACCGATCATCCTTATGGCGATGGCGCCATCGATCGGGTTCGGCCTGAGCCTCTCCTCCAGCTTTGTACCGGAATTGCACTTCGAGAATTTTTTCCGGTTGCCCGCTTCCGCCCAACGGGTTTACAATGAGGGATGCCAGGAACCCAGGTTCTTGCAGACGTCAAGAAAGGGGGGAAATCGCCGATGGAAGAAGCGCTTTTGCTGCTTTCGCTGGATGATTTCTTCGCCTTGCTTGCCCTGTTTGCGGGCTGCTTCCCGTCCGTAATGTACATACGGCGGTTGCAGCGCTCGCAGAGCGTGACCATTGGCTGGCGTAAAAACGACAGCTACGAACCTTCCATTAATCTTTGCTTGGTCGAGACGTATCCGATGGCGGTAAGGCAGACGCAGCGCATCCGGCTGCATCGGCGCGTACGGTGCGAAGACGGCGACTCGGATGCATCCGCACTCCGCTTTTCGCTCTGAGCAGAAGAATCAGAATCGAAAAAGGAGCGTGACGGTGCATGATCGCCAAGTACATCGGAGAAGCTCTGTTGGTTTGCTTCAGTCTGCCGCTGTTAGCCTATCAGACCGCGGAGAGCCTCTACGCGCTGGCGGACGCGTTTGCGCAGATGTCCGAGTACCTGCCGTGGAAATGACAACCGCAGCATGTATGACAAAACCCTGGCCGAACGGCAAACGGCCAGGGTTTTTCTAACTGTCGCGACAGCCGGGCGCAGGTCTCCCGTGCGCTGGCGGCGCGTGTGATCAATGCCGGCCGGTTCCCTTGTTCCCCCTCGCCGTCAATCCGCCAGCACGCGATCTCCCCGCGACGTCGGCTGGGAGATGACGAGAAATTCCGTCTCCGCCCCGCTTTCATTTTTCATCTGGTGCGGCACGCCCGGCGGCACTTCCATGCCTTCGTGGGGATGCAGCTCCCACGAGACGCCGTCCACTTCCAGCACCGCTGTCCCGGACAGCACAAAGAAAAACTGCCGCGACCGCTCATGGTAATGACGGACTTCCGCCGTTCCCGCCGGCATCCGCTCGTGGATGACACTCAGGTCGCTCCCCTTGACCAGATGCCAGCCGTCACAGCGCTCCCCCCAGACGTAGTGCTCCGCGCTCCTCTTGGATATTTTTTTCAATGGCATACCGCCTGACTGCCCGGATTGGCGAGGGGTCGACTTCGCACGGGGCTGGGGTTGAAACCCTTTGAACCGCGTGCCCTGATACGTGAGAATGCCTTCTTCGTTATCGGCTATCAGCCCGTACTCCGGCCCGTTTACGCGAAACTCCAGCCGTTCCCCGCTGTCCAGCTCAAACGCCACGTAATACGACGTATGAACGCTTGAATCGCCGGCTCCTCCCCACGTATTTGTCCGCTTCCCCAACACCCTGGCCGGAACGCTGCGGACCGGCGCGGTGTTGTTGGACATCCACGTGACCACGCCTCTGACCAGAGCCGTCCCGATCAGCACGATGATTACCCCAAAGATCAAACCGGGCGCCAGCGTAAACCACAAGGGCTCTCCCGGCATGGAAAAACTCGCATCGAAAAACACGCTCCACCCTCCTGTCCATCACGCTACCCTGTTATACGCCAGGAGGAAAAAAATGTTTCGATCTTTCCCGCGATTCAGAAGGGAATCCGCCTGTTCTCCATGCAGTCATACCCGTTTCGGACGGCCCACTCAATGACCCCGTCCCAGAAGCTTTCGCAGGCGCTCAGGATCGCGTCGGGCTTCGATAAATCCCCGGCCATCACCAACCGGCACAGCGCGTCGAAACCGGCAGGGCGGTCAGACATCCCCAGCGCTTCGGGCAGGACGAGCGCCCTGGTGGAAAAGCACCGGCGATGATGCAGGCCGACAAGCATGGCGCCGTACGTGGCCGTTTCGATTGCCAGCGTCGGCAAAAACGTGCAGGGCCCCTGGACCCTGACATTTCTCCACTTGCCGGCCAATTCGTACAGTTCGCCTGTGATCACGCCGCAAACCGCACGGCGAAAATCATCCCTGTCAGGCGATTCCGCCACGCTGCGCAGTTCGGCGAAAAACGCTTCCGGATCATAAAGGCTCCGCACGGCGAAATACTTTCCGTGCGTGAGCGGCCACAGGCCATCGACGGACGCCGCATCCCGCAGCATCACGTCCTCGCTCAGAAAGTTCACCTCCGCTTTCCACGCCCCGACGGCCCATTCGCAGTCATCGTCCTGACCCGAAGAGCGCAGAACGCAGAACATTTCCAGATCGGAAAACGGGCCGTCCGTTTCCCGTGCCGCTGAGCCGTAGATGCCGATCGCCTTGATGTTCTCTCCGTGGACGGACAGCGCCCGTTCGGCGATCTCGTGCGCCAGGCGCGCACGCTCTTCTCTCGTCATTGGCATTGGTCCATTCATGTGGGTTCACTCCTTTTGTTTGGTACGAAGCGTTTCGAAAAAGCCGTACACAAACAGACAGGAGGGCCGCGGCATCAACGGGGGACTGTTTTGGCGTGCATGCCACCAACCTCCCGGACTGTGTGATCATTTTCGCCATTTTCCCAAAAAGGAAAAACCATTCCGAATCCATTATCCGGAAAATCCCGGAAAAAGACAAACCTCGCAAACGCCCCCCGGTTCTTCCCCTGCGGAACAGGCTGCCCGTCCGGCTGCCGAGTCAGAACAGGCCGGAGTCATTCTTTATTGACTTTTCAGGAATTAACGGTTATGATGGATATGCGTAAACGTGAATATGCGATTTGAATGGAGGAGCCTGTCACCTGGGTTTCCTATTGCCTTTTTTACGAAAAAGGCGGGGAAATCGAGGTGGCAGGCTCTTTTTTCATTCGCATCCGTTGCAACACATCAAAGGGGGAGTGTCCATGATTGTCTTTGAACTGGCGATGATTCTGCTTGCTTCCAAGATTGCGGGGGACATTAGCGTCCGCTTGGGGCAGCCCTCCGTACTGGGCAAGCTGCTGATTGGCATCGTGCTCGGGCCTACGGTGCTCGGGGTGGTCAACGATTCGGAAATTCTCAAGGAAATCAGCCAGATTGGTGTCATTCTGCTGATGTTCATCGCGGGGCTGGAAACCGATCTCGACGAGTTCAAGCGGACGGGAAAAGCCTCCACATTCGTCGGCGTGGCCGGCATCCTGGCGCCGTTGACAATGGGGTATCTGGCGGGCGTCGCCGTCGGCATGTCTCCGCTGGAAGCGGTCTTCCTCGGCCTGCTGCTTTCCGCCACCAGCGTCAGCATTTCCGTGCAGGCGCTTAAAGAGCTGGGCAGGCTGAAGTCAAGAGAAGGAGCAACCATCCTGGGTGCCGCAGTCATTGACGACGTACTGGTCATTCTCGCCCTGGCGTTTGTGATGAGCTTTACCGGCGGCGATGTCAATCTCGGCATGGTGGTTGTGAAAAAAGCGGTGTTTTTTGCCGTCGCCCTGCTGCTCTCCTGGAAAGTGGTGCCTTGGGTGCTGAAGCGGTTTGCTCCGCTGCAGGTAACCGAGTCTGTCGTATCCGCCGGACTGATCATTTGCTTCACGTTCGCCTTCCTGGCCGACTATGCGGGAGTCGCCGCCATCATCGGCTCCTATATCGCCGGCGTGGCCATCAGCATGACCCCGTACAAGCAGAAGATGTGTGAAAAAGTGGAAACGCTCAGCTATTCGGTGTTTGTCCCGGTGTTCTTCACCTCCATCGGGGTCACGGCGTCATTTGCGGGCATTGGCGAACATCTCGGCCTGATTGCCGGCCTCAGCATCCTTGCAATCCTGACCAAACTGGTCGGCGGCGCGCTCGGCGCGAAGCTGTCCGGTTTTACCTGGGGCAGCTCCCTGGGCATCGGCGCGGCGATGGTGTCCCGCGGGGAAGTGGCGCTGATCATCGCCTCCATCGGACTGGAAACCGGGTTGCTGGCCGAAGACATGTTTGCCGCCGTCATCGTCGTCGTTCTCGTGACGACATTGGTGACGCCGCCGCTGATGAAGCTGTTTTTCACCCAACAAAAGCTGGCGGCGGAACGCCCCGTGTTGAGACGAGAAGCGTAATCCGCCGCCGAAAGCCGGGACAGCAGTCCCGGCCAATTTTTTTGGTCAATGACGCGATTCGTTCTACTTCGTTTCCCGATGCACCGTCCGCCGCTTCAGCCGCGGCGAATACTTCATCAGCTCCAGCCGCTCCGGGGTGTTTCGCTTGTTTTTCGTCGTGATGTAGTTGCGGTCTCCCGTCTCCGTGCACTGCAGTGTCACTGTTACGCGCATGGTTTGTTCCTCCCTCTTGTGTTTTTCGGCCTGCCTTGATCAGCCATGTCTTGCAACTCCTTACGCACCTGTAAATCGTAACGAATACGATTTATCCAGTATTCTACCCCAATGGCAAACTGTTCGTCAAAACAAAACGTAATCTTTCCGATCTAAAACGTGTGGGAATCCTTACCCGATACAATGAATAGACCCATACTCTATGTCCAGCGGAAGGAGCCCGCGGAAGATGAAATTGACTCAATCCCTCGCCGACCGGATTGTCAAACGCACAATGGAAGTGACCAACCTGAACATCAATGTCATGGATAAGGACGGCGTCATCATCAGTTCCAGCGATCCATCGCGCATCCAAACCTTTCACCAGGCAGCCCGCCAGGTGATTGCCACCGGGGAGGAAATGCTCCTCGGCGAAGAAGATTGCCAAAAATGGACGGGAACAAAGCCCGGCATCAACATGCCCATTCGCTTTCAGCAGGAGATTGTCGGCGTGATCGGCATATCCGGCGCCCCGCAGGAAGTGGTTCCGTTTGGCAAAGCGGTCAAGATGATGACGGAAATGATGCTGCAGCAGGCGTATCTGACGGAACAGATGGAAATGGCGGAGCGCTCCGTCAATTTTCTGGTGCAGGAGATGATTTCCGGGACGCTGGACCCTGCGCGCGAAGTGGTAATGTCCCGCGGTGCCCTGCTCGGTCTGGATTTGTCCCGTCCCCGCTCGGTCGTGATCATCCAGGCAACCGGCTTGAAGGACGGAGATGAATGGCATGCTGACCGCAGCTTCCCCCGCAAGGTTGCCGCCTGCTTCCGCAATTCCGATCAGGTCTGCGTCTCCGTGACAAAGCGGAACTGCTGGATCGTCGTCACTGACTTGAGCGGTCTCCGCAGCAAAGAGCAGATCAGGCAGTATTTGCACGAGGCCGCCCACAAACTGCTGGAAGCAGCCCCCGCCTCCCTGCGCAGCCGCCTGCTGATCGCAATGGGGCGCGGCTATGAGGACGTCTATGAGCTGGAACTGTCGTTCAAGGAGGCCATGCAGGCCCTGCAGGTGCTGGAACGCTTCCCCGCCAAGGGGGCAATCGGCCATATTGACGACATGACGCTGGAACTGCTGCTGCTCGAAACACCCCCCGCCACCCGGCAGGTGGTGGTCCGTGACGTTCTCAAGGATCTCGTCAAACACGACGAACTGTTGGAAACGCTGCACGCTCTGTTTTCCGCCGATCTCAACCTGACGGCAGCGGCTCAAGCGCTCAACATCCATCGCAACACGCTCCTGTACAGGTTGGACCGGATTGAGGAGATGCTGGGACGCAATCCGCGCCGCTTTGCCGAAGCGGCCAAAATCAAGCTGGCGCTGGAACTGCACCGCCTCTCCCAAACTGGATAATTCTCACAGAAATCTGACAGCATTCGACACGCTTTTTTGGTGGTTTTGCAAAATGTAATCGCCTTCCCAATTCTTGTATAGTAAATGGTAACATCAGACAAACATGAGAGGAATGACTATGAATACTGATTCGTTTTTGCAGGATGGTTTTTTCGACGAAATTGTACAAATTTTGCACGAGGAGACCGGTCAGCACATCAACATCATGGGTGAGGGAGGTGTGATTCTTTCCTCCACGCGCCCGGAACGCATTGGCACCGTGCACGAGGCCGCCAAAAAGATCATGCTCGGCTTGATTGACGAAGCCCTGGTGACGGAAGAGCAGGCACGCCAACTGGAGGGCGTGCGTCCAGGCTCCAACCTGCCGATCGTGTACAACGGCAAGCGAATCGGCGTGATCGGCATGTCCGGCAATCCGGACGAGATGCTGCCGATCGTCCGCGTCGCCGCCCGGACCGTCGTACTGTGGCTGAAAAACCGCGAACAGATCACGGAACAGCAGAAGGCCTCCCAGCAGGTGTACGAACACCTGCACAACATGGCGGCCACGATTCAACAGATTTCCGCCAGTTCCGAAGACTTTGCCGCAGCCAGCCGAAACGCCCTGCAGGTGGTGACCAATGGCGAAGAACAGATCAAACAGATCACGGACGCGCTAAAGATGATCAAGGAAATCGCCGACCACAGCAACCTGATCGGCTTAAACGCCGCCATCGAAGCCGCGCGGGCCGGAGAAGCGGGCAGAGGCTTTCAGGTCGTCGCCACCGAAGTCCGCAAACTGGCATCTGTCTGCCAAAACACTGTCAAGCAGATTCAGGAGATTCTTCGCCAGGTGCACGTCACATTCGGCAGCATCAGCGAACAGGCCAAAGCAAACGACGACAAGGCACAGGAACAATCCATCGCGCTGCAGGCGCTGGTCAAATACGTGGACGACATTGAACAGATGATGGAAACCCTGGCCAAGGGAGGAACAGCATGAAGATTGTCATCGCACCTGATTCGTTTAAAGGAAGCCTTACCGCCAAACAGGTGGGAGATGCCATCGCGGCAGGCGTGCGCAAAGCGCTGCCGGACAGCGACATCGTCATCAAGCCGATGGCCGACGGCGGTGAAGGCACCCTTCAGTGCTTGGTGGACGCCACCGGCGGCAAGATTTTGCAGGCCACGGTCAAAAATCCCCTCGGTCGACAGATCACGGCGGAGTTCGGGATTCTCGGAGACGGGAAAACGTGCGTCATCGAGATGGCAGCCGCTTCGGGTCTCTACCTGATCGACGCGTCCGAGCGCAATCCGCTCGTGACCACCACCTACGGGTTCGGCCAATTGATCAAAGCCGGGTTGGACCTGGGCTGCCGCCGCTTTATTCTGGGGATCGGCGGCAGCGCTACCAACGACGGCGGGGCCGGCATGCTGCAGGCGCTCGGGTTCGCCCTGCTGGACGGGGACGGCCAGCCGCTCGCGTTTGGAGGAGGTGAACTTCATAAACTGGAGCGAATCGATTCGAGCAGTGCCGATCCGCGGCTGTCAGAATGCGTGTTTACCATCGCCTGTGACGTGGACAACCCGTTTGTCGGTCCAAACGGCGCTTCCCATGTATTTGGCCCGCAAAAGGGAGCCACGCCCGAGATGGTCAAACTCCTGGACGACAACCTGCGCCATTTTGCGAATGTAATTGAACAAACCCGCGGCATCGCCATCCACGACCTGCCGGGGACCGGTGCGGCTGGCGGCGTGGCAGGCGCCCTCCTCGCCTTTCTGAACGGCGAGCTGAAGTCCGGCATCCAGATTGTCAGTGAAACCACCCGGCTGGCCGAAGCGATGGAAGGCGCCGATCTGGTGTTTACCGGCGAAGGGCAGGTCGACCATCAGACGGCACAGGGCAAAACACCCTGTGGGGTGGCAAAGTTGGCGCAGCAGCGCGGGATTCCCGTCATCGTCCTGGCGGGTTCCATCGGCACTGGGATCGAGGCGCTGTACAAGCATGGCGTCACCGCAGTAGCCAGCATCATCAACAAGCCAATGACGCTGGAACAGGCAATGGCGCAAACCGCCGGACTGCTGGAACAGGCAGCCGAACAACTCACGCGCATATTCGCAACCAAGGGAGGATTGTCATGAGTCCTGAAGTTATTCAGTTGGGACCAATCATTTTGCTTCTTCTGCTGCTGGCGATTGTCTTCATCGTCTACGCGACCGCCAAGTGGAAGCTCCATCCGTTCTTATCCATCATTTCCAGCACATATCTTTTCGCATTGGCGACCAACTTTGTCGGCTCCCTCAGCGGTGTCGAGGAACCGATTATCGCCGACATCGGCAAAGAGATTGCCGGCGGATTCGGCAGCATCATCACCAGCATCGGTCTGGTCATCATCTTCGGAACAATGATCGGCAAAATCCTGGAAAACTCCGGTGCCGCCGTCAAAATGGCGGAAGTGGTGCTGCGCCTTCTGGGCGACCGCCATCCGGCGTTGGCCATGTCGATCATCGGTTGGATCGTCTCCATCCCGGTCTTTTGCGATTCCGGATACGTCATTTTGTCATCCCTGAAAAAATCGCTGGCGAAAAAGACAGGCGTTAGCGTCGTTACCCTGGCAGTCGCTCTGTCCACCGGCCTGTACGCCACCCATACACTGGTGCCGCCGACACCGGGTCCCATCGCCGCCGCGACCAACGTCGGCATTGGACCGGACGGCCTGTTCTGGGTAATCGTCATCGGTCTTTTCGTCTCCATCCCGGTCGCGCTCGCCGGACACATCTGGGCCCGCAAAGTGGCGGCCAAGCTCCCGGTGGAACTGGATGAGGCTGTGGAAAGCTTTGAAGAGTTCAAAGCCCGTTTCGGCCAACTGCCATCTGCCTTCGCCTCGTTTGCGCCAATCGTGGTTCCGATTGTCCTGCTGGCCCTCGGTTCGTTTGCCAACTTCCCGGTGGGAGTCGATGCCCAAGGCAACAATGAAGTGCTGATCACCGGCTTTGCCAACACACTTCTCACCTTCCTGGGCGCCCCCGTGAACGCGCTGTTTATCGGTTTGCTCTTCGCTATTTTTGGACTATTGCCACAACGCAATGAGGAAACGCTGACCAAGTGGATGGGCGAGGGCCTGCTGGACGCTGCTGTCATCATCATGATTACCGGTGCGGGCGGATCGCTCGGCGCGGTCATCAAGGCTACTCCCATCGCCGATTACGTGAAGACGCTGATCGACGGCAATGTCGCCTTTGTCGGCGTGGGCGCGCTGATCATCACCTTCCTGATCGCCGCCGTCCTCAAAACGGCTCAGGGCAGCTCCACCGCCTCATTGGTCATCACCTCAACAATCATGCTGCCGCTCCTGCCATCCCTGGGCCTGGATGCGATGATGGGCACTGTTCCCATCGGGCAGATGCTGACGGTCATGGCCATCGGCTGTGGTGCCATGGTGGTCAGCCACGTGAACGACTCCTATTTCTGGGTGGTCACCCAGTTCTCCAAAATGAGCCTGTCCACCGCCTACCGTGCCCAAACGATGGCCACGCTGGTTCAAGGCTTGGTCGGCATCGTGGTGGTATCCATTTTGGGAATCATTTTCCTGTAATCTTTGCCACAACAAACATCCCTCTCTTCTCCCGCAGGAAAGAGAGGGATGTTCGTTTGCAGACACAGCCTCAGGGTGCGCCTGCTGTCATTTCTGTTTCTTCGGCGTCACCTTGTGGAGGCCGATCGCTTCTCCGTAACGACCGATGACAGGCTGGTAGACGGCCGGATTGTTCACCGTCCGCTGGTCGATCAGCGCCGCCGGGCGGTTGTCTTTCCACGTCATCACGCTGTAGACCTTTCCCGTTTCCGTAGGCATGGTGATCAAAATGTCGTTCACGCTGTCCTGATTATAGCGGCCGATGTGCAGTTTCGGCAGATACGCCCGATCCCATTGGCCTACGGATGCATACGTCTGCTGGTTGGTTTTCCCCTCGCGGACGACGAGACGCAGATTGTCGGCCAGCAGGTTCATGGACGCGCCCATTTTGTGCCCCACCAGCAGCACGTGGTCGCGCACTCCATCCCCCGTCACATCTGCGTACCTGGTGTCCAGCACAAAGGTGCTGTCATTGTCCATGCTAAATCCTGTGTTGACGTCCACTTCGGGGGACGGCAAGTTGTCCCAATCGCCTTTGTCGATGGTGAGTCCGACGAGCTGCGGTTTCTGGTTGACCAGTGTCCAGACGCTGGTGGCCACGGCGATCCGGTCGTACCCGTCCACGCCATACAGGACCTGGCGGCCGAGATAGCGGATACTCCCGTCCGCCTCGTAGTACGGGACCAATTGGACCAGCTTTTCGGCAAAGCCTTTGATCGGTTTGCGCAGCTTGCCGTTGGCCTGGTAGACACCGTACCTCACATATCCGTCCTTGTTGGGACTCACGTCAACGGTGGTGACGCCTTTGAGATGGCTGCTTGTCACCTGTGCCCGAAATCCATCTACAAATGTTATCCCAAACGTAATCGAGTGCTCAGGCTGAATGCGCACCACGGTGGCAAACGCTTGCGGATTCACCGCCTTCGCATGAACCGGCTCCACATTCGGTCCCGGCGCCAAGAGAATCGCACCGCCGCAAAGCACGGCCGATACGGTCTTGCACCACGCTTTCATCACTTCTTCCTCCCTTTGTCATCCCTGCTGATGTGTTTGGCATCCTGCCGTCTGTAAAAACAGATTGCAGAACAGTCAGTTTCTCTAATCCGTCAATGAGCTGACTCTGTTTTCATAAACGGTGGCAGTTGCCAAATTGTTGCAATTCGGCATGTACCTTTTTCACCCTCGGCAGTGGATCAATGTCACCGGTTTGCAACTCTTTTTCCTTCCAATCCGGCTACAATAAGGGCAGATTTGCCAACACTGCATAGAAAGGAACGAAACCACCATGAAAAAATCGTGGCTGTTGCCAACCGCTCTCGCTGTTTTCACTAGTGCCTGCGGCCTGAACGACACGCCAAATGCATTGATGCGGGCGCCGTTGGCAGATGCCAACCAACAATCGATCAACCAAACGGTTATGCAGTTTTTGCCGCCCGGCTCACAGCTGACGGTGCCGCTTCACCCTGAAGAGGCCAGCGCGGTCAACCTGCAGGACCTGACCGGTGACGGCAATCCCGATTTGATCGCGTTTTACAAAACGGAAAAAACGGATTACGAAATTGGCGTGCTTGTCCTCAGTCAAAAAGAGGGAAAATGGAAAAAGACAGCGTCCTTGACCGGAATCGGCAGCGAATTGGACTACGTCCAGTTTGTCGACGTTACGGGCGACAACGTCCCAGAGATGCTGATCGGCTGGGGCGGCGGTGAAGGGCTGAACAAGGAACTGTCCATCTACTCCTGGCAGCAGGAACAGATGCGTGAGCTGTTGAAGCAATCGTACGCAGCCATGGCCGTCGGCGATCTCACCGGTGACAAGAAAGCGGAGCTGGCACTGATCTCGCACGACCACGACAAGCTGACGTCCAAAGCAGAGGTGTACGGTATCAAGGACGGACAGTTGGACAAGCTGGCCGAACTGCCCCTGGAGGGAGGGGTAAACGGCTATGAACAGGCGACGATCGGGAAGGCGACACCGACCCAGTCGGCGATCTTTGTCGACGCGGGCATCGGAGCACACTCCGGCATGACCGAGTTGTTGGTCTGGCAAGACGGCAAGCTGGTGCGTCCGCTGACCAAGGCGGACGGTGACATCTCTATGACCTTTAAACCCTATGTATTGCCCAGTGAAGACATCAACAACGACGGCATTGTTGAAATCGGCATTCACACCCAGCCGCCGGGCACCGACGATCTTGCCATGGTGGAAATTCCGTGGATCGCTTCCTATTACCAGTGGGACGGAGCGGCCGGCCTGCGCCACGTCGAGGACCACTATCAGTCGTACGGCATCGGCACGGATTTCCTCATTCCCGCCAGATGGAAGGACAAGTACACCATTGAAGTAGACCGCGACTCTGCCAATCCTCCCGTGCGCCTGCTCTATTACGGCCAGGGAGGCAAGGAAAAGGCGACGCTGCTCACCCTGCAGGCTGTCCCGCAGAAGGATTGGACAAAGGTCGAAGCGTCCCTGAAGGAAAAGCAAACGCCGTATATCGTGCTGACGGAGCAGGGACAACAGGTGGTAGTGGCGATTCAGCCGCAGGAAGCCAGCGGGTTGAGCGGTGCCGCCCTGCGTGAGTACAATGCCATGCTGCTGACAGCAGACGAAATCCGTCAGTTGTTCCGTCCGCTGAAAATGCCGATGTAACCGATTATCTTACCCGCAGGAGCAAGGAGTAGAGACGATGAAAGTGTTGTTGCTGGAAGACGAGAAGTCGATTCGCGACTTTGTCCGCATTAACCTGAAACGGGCAGGCTGTGAAGTGGTGGAAGCGGCCAGCGGGGAAGAAGCGCTGGAAATCGCCGAAAACCAGCCGGACATCGAGATCGCGATTCTCGACGTGATGCTGCCGGGGATCGACGGCTTTACGGTATGCGGGCACCTGCGCCAGAAGTTCCCCCGGCTCGGCATTATCATGCTGACGGCCAAGAGCCAGGAACGAGACAAGGTGATGGGCCTGGAGTTTGGGGCGGACGATTACGTGGTAAAACCTTTCAGTCCGGCGGAGTTGCTGGCGCGCGTCAAGGCGCTGCACCGCCGGCTCTACTCCCTCCCCGCTCCTGACGAGGCAAAACACCTCATCGACATCCATCCGTTCACGCTGCTTCTGGACGAGCGAAAGCTCTTGAAAGGCAGTCAGGAGATCGTGCTGACCCCGAAAGAATTTGCCATCATCAAGCTGCTTGCGGAAAACGCGAACAAGGCGATCAGCCGCGACGAGATTCTCACCAAGGTCTGGGGTCAGTTTTTCGTCGGCGACCTGAAAGTGGTCGACGTGAACATTCGCCGCATCCGCCAAAAAATCGAAGAAGACCCCGCCCACCCCAAATTCGTGGAAACGGTTTGGGGCTATGGTTACTTATGGCGAAAGGAAACGAACAATGAGAGGGATTAGGGCCAGACTGATCATCCACTTCGGGTTCATCCTGTTGTTGATCGTGCTGGTGTTGGAAGGGTTGTTCTACTGGGCGGTGCATACCTATTACTTCGGCACCGCCACCGAAACGCTGGTCACGCGGGCCACTACGTTCACCACCTTTATCAACAAGTATGCAGGCACGTACGGGCTGAAAGAAAAGGCCCGCTATATTTTGGAGAATGTTTCAAACGGGGAAACTGCCAAAGTGGAAGTGCTGGACACCGGGGGAAAAGTGCTGCTCAACTCCTACGGATTTCAAACCGCCGAGGTGATTGACACGCCCGACGTGAAGGAAGCCCTGACAAACACGACGGGCATCTACGTCGGCAAGTCACCGCAGACACCGGAGCGGGTCATCGCCGTCTCCAACCGGCTTACCTACCTGGGGGAAACGGTCGGTGTCTTGCGCTACACCATTTCCGCTGAACCGCTGTACGCAGCCGTCTACAAGATTGCGATGTACGGCGCAGGCGTCGGGGCCGTCGTCGTACTGTTTGCCTTTGGCCTGAGCCTGGTGACAGCCAAGCGCATGGTCGACCCGATACTGGAGCTGACCCGAGCGGCTACGCAAATGGCGACGGGCAATTTTTCCGTCCGGGCGGCCAAGCGCTACGACGACGAGGTGGGCACGCTGGCGGAGACGTTTAACTACATGGCCGAAGAGATCGGCAAGAACGAAAAACTGAAAAACGACTTCATCTCCTCCGTCTCCCACGAACTGCGAACGCCGCTCACCTCGATCAAGGGCTGGGGAGAGACGCTCCTTTCCGGCGGGCTGAACGATCCGGAAGAAACAAGGCTTGGCCTGGAAGTGATCGCCAAGGAAACAGATCGACTGATCGGCTTGGTGGAAGAATTGCTGGATTTCTCAAAGTTTCAGTCGGGCGAGCTGAAACTGTCGCGGGAGCGGCTGGACCTGCGCGACGTGCTGGAAGACGTCCGGGTGCAGTTCGCTGTCCGCTCGCACGACAAGGGTGTAGGGCTGCAGGTTGTCGTGCCGGATGCCCCCCTGCCGGTTACAGGTGACGTCAACCGGCTGAAGCAGGTCTTTGTCAACTTGCTGGACAATGCCTTCAAGTTTACCCCCAGTGGCGGGACGATCACCGTAACGGCGGAGGAGACCGGGAGATGGGCGGTCATCGCCGTAACGGACACGGGCGAAGGCATCGACCCGGAAGACCTGCCCCACATCACGGAGAAGTTTTTCAAGGGGCGGTCCAAACAGGCCGGCAGCGGCCTGGGCCTCTCCATCTGCCAGGAAATCGTCCAACTCCACGGCGGCCATTTCCACGTCGACAGCCGGCTCGGCAGCGGAACCACGGTAACTGTCGAACTGCCGCTGACAACGAAATGACGCCCAGCTCCCTCAGGATGACCACTGCAAAAACAGACCACGAACGGCAAATAGCCGGCAGCCCGCTCCACGTGGACGGGCTGCCGGCTTGTTCGTTTTCGCCTGATGGGATGAGAAGCTGATTAGAAGCTGTTTTCGATCACCAGTTGATCCAGGCCAAAGCGTGCGGTCGGACGAGCGGGCACACTGGCCTTGCCCACCGTAATCATCATCACTGGAATGTAGCGCGGCGGGATGTTGAGCGCCTGGATAAGCGCGTTACTATCAAAGCCGAGCATCGGGCACGTGTCGTATCCTTTTGCTTTGGCGGCCAGCATCAACTGCATGGCTGCGAGCGAAGCATTGCGGATCGCCTCGTCGCGCCCAATTTGCGGATTGTTGCGATACGTCTCTTCGATTTGGTTGATCAACGTTTCCCGCACTTGTTCGGTGACGTACCCCTTGGCCAGCGCATCGTCATAGACCGGACGTGCCGATTTGTCCGCCTCCAAATCGCCGAGTACAATAATAGTGGCGTAGGCGTCTACCACCTGCTGCTGCCCGTAGGCGATCGGCAGAAGCTGCTCTTTTTTGGCCCTGTCCGTCACCACGATAAAACGCCAGTGCTGCAGGTTCCAAGAAGACGGGGCAGTCGCGGCCAAACGCAGGATTTCGTTTAATTCCTCGCGGGGAATCTCTGCGTTGGGATCGTATTTGCGCACGCTGTGGCGTGCTTCCATGACTTGTTCAGCCGTCAGTTTTACGTCTGCTTGCATACGGGAAGCCTCCTCTGTCACTCATATGGTAACACTCTTACTTTATATTAGTCGCTTACGTATTGCAACAATACAATATGCCGGAACACCAGTCTTGCTCCTTTACCAGTGTTCCACACCCGTTTCATTCGAGGGGCCGGCCCATTTTCGTTGACAGGAGGAATTAATCATGTCGTTTGCAAACAAAATTGTCGTTGTCACCGGAGCCGGGCGGGGAATTGGCTTTGCTGTCGCCTCCCTGTACGCCGCCCGCGGCGCCCACGTGGTAGTCGCCGAACAAAACCGAGATTCGGGAGAAGCCGCAGTTTCAGCCATCACCGCGGCAGGCGGAACCGCGGTTTTCCATCCGGTCGACGTCAGCGTCCCGGCCGAAATCGAGGCACTTATGCGCATGGTTTCGTCCCGCTGGAACAGGTTGGACATTCTCGTAAACAACGCCGGCATCTCACAGTGGGCCTCACCGTACGAGCTTTCGGTCGAGGAGTGGGACCGCATTCTGAACACAAATCTGCGCAGCGTCTTCCTCTGCTCCCGGGAAGCGGCCAAGCTGATGCGCCAATCCGGAGGCGGCGCGATTATCAACATCGCTTCCACGCGGGCACACATGTCCGAACCGCACTCGGAGGCATACGCCGCCTCCAAAGGGGGCATTCTCGCCTTGACGCACGCCCTGGCCGTTTCTTTGGGACCGGACAACATCCGCGTCAATGCCATCTCGCCCGGCTGGATCGAGACGGGCGATTACGATGCACTGCGGCCGGAGGACCACCACCAGCACCCGGCCGGACGCGTCGGCAAACCGGAAGACATCGCCCGCGCCTGCCTGTTTTTGACCGATGAAGGCAACGATTTCGTCACCGGCGCGGAGCTGGTGATCGACGGCGGCATGACGCGGAAGATGATTTACGTGCCGTAAGCCGCGCCGCCGACTGCGAACAGCGCATCGAAAACATAAAAGGGACGGTTCCGAGCAGAATACGCTGCGTGAACCGTCCCTGTTTCATGTGCCAATCCTTCGTTGCTACCAGGTGCGGATTGGCGGCGAACCCGGCGGATGGTGGTTAAGCTGTTCCAGGATCGGGTAGCCGTACGCCATCACGATCAGGAAGACCAGCACGCCCACCCAGACCGGCCAGCGCTCCAGAATGCGCGGTGTATGTTGTACTGTCTCCGTTTCCGCAATCGGATACTCGGTTTTTCCTTTGGGTGCAAAGAACGTCAGATAACCGAGGATCAACAGCAGCAGAATCGCCGCCGTAAACAGCAGGCCTCCGCCAAAGGCCATGACGCGCTGATAATCCATCCATTCGAGCGCGACCGGGTGATCCATGTAGGTCGTGTAGCTGGTTCGCCGAGGCGATCCCTGCAAGCCCATGTAGTGCATCGCAAACGACATCAGGAACATGCCGACTGCCCAAAAGACCGTCTGCACCATGCCCATGCGGTTGGCTGTACGGGTGAGCGTCCGTCCCGTCAGCGCCGGAATCAGCCAGTAGCTGACACCGAAGAAGGTGAGTGCGACTGCCGCTCCTATGGTAATGTGGAAGTGGCCGGTTACAAAAACTGTGTTGTGGACAACGGCGTTCATCTGGTTGCTGGCGTTGATAATCCCCCCGGCCCCGGCCGGAATGAAGAACAGCATGCCGACAAATGGTGCGAAGAAGCGCACATCCGACCACGGCATTTTTTTCAGCCAGCCAAACAGGCCGACTCCGCCTTTTTTCCGTCCGGTCGTTTCAAATGTGGCAAACATGGAGAACGCGGTCATCAGCGACGGAATCACGACAATCAGCGTCAGGATGACGTGGATCATCTTCCATCCCGGCGAGATGCCCGGTTCCATCAGTTGGTGGTGGAAGCCGACAGGGATGGAGAACAGCAGCAGGCAGATAAATGCCAGCCGGGCCAGCGAGTCGCTGAACACGTGGCCGCCGATGACCCGCGGCACGCATACGTACCAGGCAATGTACGCCGGCATCAGCCAGAAGTAGACCAGCGGATGGCCGAAGAACCAGAACAACGTCCGGCTGAGCATGATGTTGATCGTCGAGGTCCAGCCAAACGACCAGGGAATCAGCTGGAACAGCACCTCCACTGCCACGGGCAGCGTGGCGATGATCCACAGCAGGAAGGTCGTGACCGACATGAACACGAACAGGGGTGACATTTTCCCGCTATTTTCCCGTTTCCATTTGCGATAGCTGCTGAAGATCGCGAATCCGCCCAGCCAGCTCCCGACGACCAGCAGGGCCGCCCCGATGTAAAAGTACGGCGATGCCTTCAGCGGCGCGTAAAAGGTGTAGAGAACGGACGCGTCGTTGGTGATGATCGTCACGAGCGCCATGGCCGTACCGACTGTCATCAGCACCCAGCCGGCCCAGCCCCATCTCAAGGCAGCGGCGTGCAGGGCACCGCCGGTAGTACGCGCTACCCCGGAAAGCAGAAAGCCGATGATGAAGTACGTGGTAAAGATAAGTGCCATCAACACGCCGTGCGCGGTCAAAATCTGATAGTAGTTGGTCCAGCTCGGCAGTTCGATGAGGCCGCCGCGCACCATCCCCTGCAGCATTCCAGCCAGCGCCGCAAGTCCAAACGCGGCATACGCCACCCAGATGTAAGAAAGACTGAGACGAGCCGTCGAGCGGTCTACAGGCGTCTGACTAAATACAGCGATTTTCATGTTCCGTCACCTCCTTATTTCACCGTGATTGTGGTCGCCATGACCTGATGGCCGGCGCCGCAGTATTCGTTGCACAGAATCAGGTATTCGCCCGGCTTGTCAAAGGTGTATGACGCGGAGTTGATGTGTCCCGGCATCACCATGAAGTTGACGTTGGTTCCGGGAATCTGGAACCCGTGCACTACGTCCGGGCTGGTGACGTGGAAGTTGACCGTGGCTCCCAGCGGCACCTCCATTTTCCCCGGCGCAAATCCGAAGGCAAACGCCGTCATGTACGCGTCGTATTCATTCTCTCCCACCTTTTTCAGCCCCGGGTTGTCAAACGGAGGCGTTTGGGTCACCTGGGCCGGGTCAATCATCTCCATGTTGCTTGGCGGAGCCATTCCCATGGCAAACGCGTTGACGCACAAGAGTGCGATAAACAGCGCCAGCCCTCCCGCTCCCAGCGCAAGCCAGATTTTCTCGTAACGGTGCAAATGCATCGTGTCATCTCCCTTCTGCCTTTCACCTTGCTACGCCCGATTCAAAAACAGGGCAAATACGCCAAACCAACTGAGGAGAATGAACGCCCCTACCAACAGCACGGCGGCAAACGTGCCCTTCAGGTTCTCCTGCTCGGGCTGCGTCGGCTTGGCCTGGTGCTGCGATTCCGTACGCGTCTCCACGGCTCGCTCCTCCTTTCCATGCCGTACCGGCTGCGTTTTACGCTTTCATTCTATCCCCCGGCATGAGGGAAGTAAGTCAGGGAAAACCCCTAAAATGATCCAGGAACCTCCCGATTTTTCCCGATTTCTGTCACATTTTGGCCAAAAAGAAAAGACGGCGGTATGCGCCGTCTGCCTTCTCTATTCAAAATCAAGCCATCCTTTTTTGATCGCGTAGCGGACCAGATCCGGCCGGGTGCGCAGATGAAGCTTTTCCATGATGTGCGCCTTGTGCGACTCGACCGTCTTGACCGAAACGGTCAGCTGCTCCGCAATCTCCCTGTTGCTGAATCCCTTGGCGATCAGGATGAGCACTTCCTTTTCCCGATCCGTCAGTATCTCGTATTTGTTCTGCTCTTCGCCGTTTTTCACCATCTGCAGGAATTCCTCGATCAAGGACTTGGTCGCGGACGGGTATAGGTAGGCCATGCCCTGGTGAACGGTCCGGATGGCAGCAATCAGGTCCAGGTCGGGTGCACTTTTCAAAATGTAGCCGGACGCCCCCGCCTGCAGCACGCGAAACAGGTATTCCTCGTCGTCGTGCATCGTCAAGACCAGCACCTGGATGTCAGGCGCTGCTTCTTTTAACCGGGCGGTGGCTGACAGGCCGTTCTCCCCCGGGGGCATGCTCAGGTCCATCAGCACGACGTCAGGCCGTATCTCCAGCGCTTTGTCAACCGCTTCCTTTCCGTCGGCGGCGTAGCCGACCACTTCGATGTCCGGATGGGCGTTGAGCAGCATGCCCAGCCCTGAGCGGACGATGGCATGGTCATCGGCGATCAGGACGCGAATGGCCATCTTCTGTTTCCTCCTTTGCGAGCGGTATGCGCACGATCACCGTCGTCCCCTCGCCGGGGGCCGAGCGGATGTCGACTGTGCCTCCCAGCAGTTGGGCCCGCTCCTTCATACCAAACAGTCCCAGGCCGGTGCCCTTCTTCTGCGCCCGTTCCACATCAAATCCGATCCCGTCATCCACAACCGTCACCACCAGTTCTTTGTCCCGATCCTCAAACACAATGCCCAACTTGTCCGCCTGGGCGTATTTGGCGGCATTGGTCATCGCCTCCTGCACAATCCGGTAGAGGGCGGTCTCCACCACGGCGGGATAGCGCCGGCGGTCCCCCTGCACGTGCAGGTCGATCAAGAGGCCAAAGCTCTTTTCAAACCGCTTGATCAGCGAGCGGAGGGCGGGCAGCAGTCCCAAATCGTCCAGGGCGGAGGGGCGGAGCTCCAGCGCCATGCGCTTTACTTCCTCCATCGCCTTTGCCGTCATCTGCTGAATGTCGGCCACGTGCTGCCGAAGCGGTTCGCTCAGCTTGCTCTGGCCGACCACGTTGAGTCCGACGAGGATGCTGTACAGCGCCTGTCCCACGCCGTCGTGCAGCTCGCGGGATATGCGCTTGCGCTCCTCCTCCTGGGCCTGAATGACGTAGTTCGTCAGCTTGTGCTGATACCGCTCCTTTTCAGCCCGCTGCTGATCCGACATGTCCCTCAGGATCAGCACCATTTTGCCGCCGTCTATCTCCGGCAGCTGGGCCGAGCTGGCAGCCACAGGGTAATCCCGTCCGTCATTTGTCTTCAGCCGCATCTCAAATGACGGCATCTGTTCCTGCTTGAAAAAGCAGTCGGCACAGGTCGCTTCCTCCCGGCAGGTTGCCATGCCCAGGCACAGCTCACATATGTGCCGCTTCCCGATCAGTTCTTCGGTGGCCCAGCCGGACATCTTCTCCAGCGCGGGGTTGGCCGTCACGATCATTCCCTCTTTGTCCACCACCAGAATCGCGTCGCTGACGTTGGCAAAGACGGACGAAAGCAGGGTGAAGGCTTCCTCCGACGAGCCCAGTTTTTTCATCCACGCGTCCATGCGCTCCTCCTCAAGACAAACATCCTTACCGTTATTGTAGAACGCGGACGGGGGAAAGTGTATCGGGGAATTCCCCTACCTCCCTGCTCTTCTCCCTCAAAGGAGCCCGTTTCCCGCAGGGTGATTGTCCTGGGTGTGGCCGGTGTCCTGCCTGCCTGTACACCGTGGAAGCCTTTTATTTGGCCTGCAACTGGGTGACGTAGAACACGTAATCGCCGCCTTTGTACTTTTTCCCCGTTCCAATCGTGAGAAAAGCCTCGGCGGAGATTGGCAGCAGCAGATGCTGTTCCCGCTGCTCAGTGCTGTTGGGCAGCACCTTTTCCCATACCGTTACGCCGTCTTCACCCAGTCTGGCAGCGTATCCGTCCGAACTGGCGTCGTTCATGTTGAACTCTTCGTATTTCACGCAGCCGCTGACCAAAAGATCGCCGTCGTCCGTCACCTGGATGTCGTTGAGTGCGCTGGTCTGGGTCTTCTCCGCAAACCTCTTTTCCCACACGTTTTTTCCGTCTTTGTCCACCTTGAGCAGATACCCCAGACCGTATCCAGCCCGGTAGTCGCTGATCGTCCGGTCCGTCCCGGCGATGACCAGACTGCCGTCCGGCGTTTCCGCAAAAGCACGGGGAACGGTGTCCAGGCCGGTCTCGTGCCGGCGTTCCCAAACGGTCTTTCCGGACTTGTCCACTTTTGCGAGGAAGAGATCCCGGTTAAGGCGGTACGAGTCATCTTCCTGACCAACCGCCCCGAGCAGCACGATGCCGCCGTCAACGGTCTGGCGTACCGCGGTGACCGCATCGTATGCCGCTCCTTCAAACGTCGTCTCCCAATTTGGCTTCCCGTCCTGTTCCAGTTTGGCGAGATACAGTTCGGTGCTGCGGTCCTGCTGTTCAAGCACCGCTGCCAGCACATAGCCGCCGTCGTCCGTCTGCAGGAGGCGAATGTCCATGCCGACGTACTTGGGGTAGGTGTTGGCCCACGCGATTTCACCGTCGCCGTTCACCTTGATCAGTCGGAGATTCCCTTCTGGATCATTCGACCTGGTTAGTCCTGCCAGCAGAAAGCCGCCGTCTTTCGTCTGAATAAAATGGGACAGACGACCTAATTTCTCGTCAGTCACCGTCTGTGTCACCGTCAGTGTGCCTGATTGCTCCACCCGGACGATTTCGTATGTACGTTTGTCAGCCGCCTGGCGCGAGAAGAAGATCTCGCCATTCGTTCCGCGCTGCACGTTTCCGTAAAAGTCGCCGTATCTGTAGGGATGGGATTTTTCCCAGGTCACCGCCGGTCCTTCGATCGTTCCAACGGCCTGCGCCTGACCGCTCCACAGCAGCGGACCCGTGCCAACCAGGGCCAGCGCCAGCAGGCTCGTCCATTTCCACGCCCGTCCCTTCTGTCCTCCATGCGGTATCAGTCCCATTCGATTCACGCTCCGTCATCAAATATTCTCCTTATTTTTACATGAATTGCCAATTGGCGTGAATATGTGAAAGGTAATGTTTTTTCTGGTCTTTTTGGTGGAGTTTTTCCTTCCCGGTCCGGCAGACAAAACAAAGACGGGGCGGCCTTCGCCGCACCGTCTCTGCTGCATACTCCGCCAAGCGTTTCACGGCTGGGTGACGTTGGAATCGTTTCGCGGCAGCGGTACGTCCGGTTTGCCGGCGGGATTGCCATGTTGATCCCCGCCTGTTTCAGCCCGGTCTCCAACCGGGTTTTGACCGATCCGACCGGCACGAACGAGACGGGAATCTCCGGTCCGAAGTGCTCCAGAAAGACGTTTTTCGTGGCCAGCCCCAGCGGCACCGTCACCACGACGTTCTCTTCCTCAAACTCTTTCAGCCGGGCTTGAATGCGGGAAGTGGTCTCCCCTACAATCCGCGCATACTGCTTGAAGTTGAAATTCACGGCCAGGATGTTTCCGTCACTGTCCTTTTCCAAAATGACAATGTCGTCGAAATCGATCCCTTGCTGTAGCAGCCGCTTGGTCACCGCATCGCTGATGGCCAATTTTGCGATCTGATCCGTTTATTTGCGCGGCAATCAGCATCAGGGTCGGCTCAAAATTGCTGCCCAGACGCTCCCGCTTCATTTTCCAGTCTTTTTCAAAGTCTGATTAATTCTTACAGAAAAACCAGGACAGCAGGTGCCATCCCGGTTCTTTTCCATTCCGTTAATGAGACTTCTCTTATTATCACGTCAGCCAGTCGTTGCTGTTTGGCCTTTTTTATTCAGCGATATCCACAACGATTTTTTCTGCTACACCGATTGGTGGCAGACTGCGTGTCAGCTTTGGCCCGTAGAACGCAAACACGTTCATGTCAGCCTTCAAGTCTTGCGGTTTGAGTGCTTTGTTGTCCTTGGCATTAACGATGATCGTCTTGTCATTAATGATCAGCGCTACTTTTTCCGGAGAGGTCGCTGTCAGACCGCGTCCTTCTACCAGCATTTTATAGGTGCCTTGCTGGTCAGGCTCGATGCTGACTACTTTACCTGTTGTCCCTACTACTTCCGCAGATTCCAGGCTGCTTTTGACAACAATGCTGAGCGCGCCTGTCTGCGGTGGCCGGCTCATCGCCATGAAATTATGGTGTGTCGCTTCTACTTCCATGCCAAGCTTCAAGTCTTCCGGCTTCAGCTCTTTGCCCGCAGCGTCGGTAATTTTGGTTTCCGCGCTGATGTGCAGGATGATTCCTGTCTCATATCCATTCAACGCAATGGAAACTTTGCCATCGTCTGTTTTGTTGATCGTCGTGATCGTGCCAGTACGCACTGGCGCTTTTTCTGCCTCTTCGTCCACTACCGTCACCGCACTGTCTGTCACATTGACTTTTGCTTGCAGGATTTCATCCACGAAAGCGACTGGAACATAGGTGCTGCCGTTTAGGAGAAGCGGCTTTGCTCCGAGTGTCTTGTACATTTTCGCAAACGGGTAGCGGTCCTCCCCGGCTTTGGCGTAGCTCGCGATCGCGCCTTTTTGCACTTCCGCTGCCTTCAGTTCGTTGTTCCAGCTTACTTTGTACCCAAGGGATTCAGCTACCGGACGCAGTGGAACCAAAACGGTTTGTTGCTCTTTATCAAAAATCGCGGCTTGCTCAAGCGCGCTTCCGTTTACATTGACCGACAGTTTTTTTACTGGTTCGGAGGCAGCCGATACGATATTCGTTCCCAGCACGGCCAAAGCCGCCAATGTCATCATGCCTGTACGAATTTTTTTCATGCTGCATTCCTCCAATGCTTGTTTTGTACTTGATTTGTGCTTCTATTCATTTCATTGGACGGAATAGTTTTTGATACGTTTCAACAAACTATTGATTGACGCTTGTCGTTATTTCTTCCCCTTCCAAGAAATAATAAAAAAGACAAAAAAGCTGATCCCGGTTAATAAATGTATTGCGAAATTAAGATATGTCTCGGTGGTCACATTTCTAGAAGGTATAATTCCTACTGTGTTTGGTGGATTTAGTCGAAAATAAAGACTTGCTACAGCAGATATTATAATAAATACGGATAATACTACCCCGAGCAAAAACTTATTCATAAATTACTTCTCCCACTAAAAATTAATGTTCTCGAGTTGAGTCCATATAATTGTGTAAAAACGGAGTCTCTTTGAAAAAAAGAGAGCCATTTCAAAAACCCTCGGGCAGAATGAAGTTGACCACAAAACATTCCAGGAAAGGGGGATTTTGAAAATGGCTCACTATCAGATTACTGTAGATTCGCAACTTTTGCAGCAGCTTTTTCTCGGAATTCGCAGGATTCAGGAGCGGCCAAACTGCCGCCCCTCTTCCATTATGGCTGATGTATCATCTGCTCATTTCTCGGCATCGGTACGTCCGGTTTGCCGGCGGGATTGTTGTAGAGATAATCGGGCACCTTGCCGACGATCAACGCTTCCGTAATCGGGATTTGCGTCGTCACGGTCCGCTGCTCCGTGGCAAACGGGATGACGATCCTGAGGTCCACCTCCACCCAAATGTAGACGGTGATTAGCACCATGTTGATCCCCGCCTGTTTTAGCCCGGTCTCCAACCGGGTTTTGACCGATCCGACCGGCACGAACGAGACGGGAATCTCCGGTCCGAAGTGCTCCAGAAAGACGTTTTTCGTGGCCAGCCCCAGCGGCACCGTCACCACGACGTTCTCTTCCTCAAACTCTTTCAGCCGGGCTTGAATGCGGGAAGTGGTCTCCCCTACAATCCGCGCATACTGCTTGAAGTTGAAATTCACGGCCAGGATGTTTCCGTCACTGTCCTTTTCCAAAATGACAATGTCGTCGAAATCGATCCCTTGCTGTGTCAGCCGCTTGGTCACCGCATCGCTGATGGCCAATTTTGCGATCTGATCCGTTTTTTGCGCGGCAATCAGCATCAGAGTCGGCTCAATCCGCCGTTCGACGATCACAAACAGCACCAAGAGGCCGGCCATCACGGCCAAAAGCGTCGCGATCAGGCGACGGCCCCGTCGGCGCCACCCGCCTTTCCTGTAGCCCCACACGTCGTTCTCTCCCGCTATCCGACATGCTTCTCAGGAACGGACCGCCCTCATCGACCGTTCTGCCGTGCTCCGCGGCCGGCCGCTCCGCAGCGCCCCGCCAATGCCCGCGACAAACGTTGGCACGCCTGCTGCCACGAGGATCAGCGCCCAATCGCGGAAAGACAGATCCGTGGTCTTAAAGATCGGCTGAAGCGCATCAATGTAGACCACGCCCAGCACCAGCAGCACGGATGAAAGGACCGCCCAGACGAGGAACTTGTTCTCAAAGATGTTGCGATGAAACACGCTGTATTGGCTGCGGCAGTCAAACACGTGAATCAGTTGGGCCATCACCAGGGTGACAAACGCGACTGTCTGCGCATGCACCAGATCATCGGGGTTTTCCCGGAGCGTCAACCAGAAAGACAGCAGCGTCATGCCCCCAATCAGGAAGCCGCGGCTGATGATCTTCCACCCGAGTCCCCGGCCAAAAATGTTCTCATGCTTGTGGCGCGGCCGCTGATACATCGTGTCCGCTTCCGGCGGATCGACGCCCAGCGCCATGGCCGGCAGACCGTCGGTGACGAGGTTGACCCACAATATCTGAATCGGCACCAGCGGCAAGGGCATTCCGAGCAGCATGGCAAAAAACATGACGAGAATCTCCCCGACGTTGGAGGCGAGCAGATAGCGGATAAATTTGCGGATGTTGTCGTAGATGTTGCGCCCTTCCTCCACGGCGGCGACAATGGTGGCAAAATTGTCGTCCCGCAGCACCAGATCGGCCGCTTCCTTGGTCACATCCGTGCCGGTGATGCCCATGGCGATGCCGATGTCAGCCGTCTTGACAGCCGGTGCGTCGTTTACGCCGTCCCCGGTCATCGCGACGACGTGGCCTTTGCTTTGCAGAGCGCGGACGATCCGCAACTTGTGTTCCGGCGAGACGCGCGCGTACACGGCGACCTGTTCCACGATCTCAGCCAAACGCTCGTCGCTCATGTTGTCCAGTTCGCGCCCTTCCATCACCTGGCCGTACCCGCGCATGAGACCGATCTGCCGGGCGATCGCTTCTGCCGTCACCCTGTGGTCGCCGGTGATCATCACCGTCTTGATCCCCGCCTGATGGCACAGGTCGATGGCCGACTTCACTTCTTCGCGCGGCGGGTCGATCATGCCTGCCAGACCGACAAAGACGAGGCCGCTCTCCAGCACCCCCAACGGATGTCCCGGCCGATACCCCTGCAGTGTTTTGTAGGCGAATGCCAGCACCCGCAGCGCCTGTGACGCCATCTCTTCCGTCTGGTTCAGCACCTGATGGCGAAGCGACGCACTCAGCGGCTGCACCTCTCCGTTCCAGAGGATGTGGCTGCAGCGGGCCAGCACCGCTTCCGCCGCTCCTTTGGTCAAAAGCGTGAAGCCGCCGTCCGCACTTTTTTCCACCACCGACATCATTTTGCGCTCGGAGTCAAACGGCAGCTCCTCCACACGTGTCTCCTGCTGTCCGCTTTTCACGCGTTCCGCGCCCTGCCCTTTGGCGGCCAGCACCTTGAGCGCTCCCTCCGTCGGGTCGCCCACCACCTGCCACCGGCGCTCCGTTTTGCCGATACCGAGCAGCTTGCGCGTGTCCTCGCAGGACAGCCGGGCGTTGTTGCAGCGATCGGCGATCCGCAGGATGTAGGACAGCCCTGCGTCGCGGGCAGGAGACACCTGCCGACCGCCCAGGAGAAACACCCCCTCCGGTTCGTAGCCGCTGCCTGTCACCTCGTAGACTGTATTGCTGTGCCACACCCGGGTAACGGTCATTTTATTCTGCGTCAGTGTCCCGGTTTTGTCGGAGCAGATGACGGAGGCGCAGCCCAGCGTTTCCACCGACGGCAGCTTGCGAACGATGGCATTGCGCTTGATCATCCGCTGAACGCCCAACGCCAGCGCGATCGTGACGATAGCCGGCAGTCCTTCGGGAATCGCCGCGACTGCCAGGCTGACTCCGGCAAGGAACATGGTAAACAGGTCGTGCCCGTGCCATACGCCTGCCCCAATGACGACCAGTGTCAACAGGACGGCGACCACCACGAGGATTTTTCCCATTTGTTCCAGGCGGTGCTGCAGCGGGGTCCCCATCTCCTCTGCCGCGTTCATCAGATGGGCGATCTTGCCGATTTCCGTTTCCATCCCGGTAGAGACCACCACTCCCCGTCCGGTCCCTCCCGTCACCATCGTGCCCATGAACGCCATGTTTTTCTGATCGCCCAGCGGAATGTTCTCCCCGCCCGCCGGAGACAGCGTTTTGGCCGTCTTGCCGGCCGGCACCGATTCCCCGGTCAGCGCCGACTCTTCGATCTCCAGTCGGTTGGCTTCAAACAGCCGCATGTCTGCCGGCACCCTATCCCCCGCCTCCAGGAGCACCAGGTCGCCCGGAACCAGCCGAGATGCGGGAATCATGTGCACCTGACCGTCGCGCACCACCCGTGCCATTGGGGATGCCAGTTCTTTGAGCGCCTGCAGCGAACGCTCCGCCTTGGCTTCCTGGATGAAGCCCAGCAACCCGTTGATGAAAATAATGGCGATGATCGTGATGGCGTCGAGGTACTCGCCCAGCGCGTACGAAATCAGCGTGGCGCCAAACAAGATCAGCACCATGAAATCCTTGAACTGGTCGATCAGGACAGTGAACAGCGGCTTTCGCTTCGTGTCCGCCAACTGGTTGGGGCCATAGCGGGACAGCCGCCGCTTTGCTTCTTCTTGCGACAAACCGCGGTCCGCGTCGCTGTCAAGCACATCTGCCACATTCGCTGACGTCAGCATGTACCATTTTTGATTCGGCTGTGTGTCCACCTGAATCTCCTCCATCCCCTACGCTTTCATCTCATATGTATGCTGACGAGCCTCAAAATAACCCACTCGTCCATCGCCGGCCTGATCGGCCCCTTGAGATGAAGTCTGTCAGCAGGTGTCCACTGCGGCCGGTCACCCATGTCCGCCGTCGTTTTCGCCATAAAAAACCCCGTCCTCCATTTTGGGAAGGACGGGGTGTATCTCCCGGACTATGTGATGCTCTTGGCCAATCCGATACAGATCAACAGGATCGGCGGCAGCCAGGTCAGGCGAGAAAGCCAGCGGGTTTGACCGGCGCGGCGGCCCAGGGCGATGCCCAAGGCGAGCAGCGCGGCGCTCATGACCGCGATGCACAAGGCGACCGACAGCGGCGGATAGCCGAAAAACGCCAGGCTGATGCCGGCGCCAAACGCATCCAGCGACAGCGCCAGGCCCAGCATGACCGCCTCCCAGCCCATGATGTGGCCGGAGCGGTCTGCGTCCGCCCGGGACGGGTCCCGCAAAATCTGGATGATCAATCCAAACGCGCGAAACTGGGAAACCAGCGCCTGCTCGGCTTCCTTTTGACGATGGTCGTCGTCCTGACTGGTGCTGTCGGCACGGGGAGAGAACAGCCGCCACAGCGTGAACAGCCCCAGCCCCACCAACACAGCCGCCCCCACCCGTTTGCCCCACTCCGGGGACAGCCAGAACGTGAGGGTGGACCCGACCGTCATCACCGCGTAGACGACGGAAAACGAACAGCCTGCCACGACGACAAGCGAGAGAAACGGCATCCGCATGTTCCGAAGTCCGTACGTCATCCCGACGCTGACACTGTCCATGCTGATCGCCAGGGAGACAAGAAGGAGCGAAAACCAGCCGCTCAATGGAGTCACCTCTTTTCCCTTGCCTTCTACTTATACGCCACAGGCTTATCCATTGTGCGGGGCTTCGCTCCGCTTCCGATATTGATCGACCGGTTACCGTTTCGCCAGATATTTGCGAATGTCAAAGGCGACTGCGGCCACGATAATCAATCCCTTGATAATCAACTGCCAGTACGGATTGACGCCGATGAAGGTAAGACCGTAGTTGATCACGCCAAAGATGAGCACCCCTGCCAGAACGCCTTGCACAGTCCCGATACCGCCCGACGTGGAGACTCCCCCCACGACGCAGGCAGCAATCGCATCCAACTCGTACATGTTGCCGTAGTTGTTGGTAGCCCCGCCTGTTCTCGCTGCTTCGAGCACCCCGGCCAGACCATACAGCGCCCCGGCGATGGCGTAGATGATGATCAGGTTCAGCCCCACGTTGATGCCCGATACGGTCGCCGCCTGCATGTTGCCGCCGATCGCGTACATGTTTTTACCCAGCCGGGTCTTGTTGAAAATCACCCATACCAGAATGGACACGACGATCGCAATAATGACAATGTAGGGAATCGAGTAGGGGCCGGTACCGATGTACCCGGTGCCGAGTTGGCTGAAATCCTGCCGCAAGCCGCCAATCGGCTGCGATTCGTTTGGCTCCATGTCAAAGTAGATGGAGTTTGCCCCGTAGACGATGACCATGGTGCCCAAGGTGGCGATAAACGGCGGGACACTGAACTTGGCCACGATCACCCCGTTGATCAGCCCCACGACAAGACCCGCCAAAATCGCCAGGAGCACAGGCACCACCAGCGGCATGTCAGGCAGATCCGGAAAGAAGCGGCGCGGATAATCCTGCATTTGCAGCATGGAGGCAGACAGCACCGCCGTCAGTCCCACTACGCGTCCCGCCGAGAGATCGACGCCCCCCGTGATCAGCACAAACGCCGCGCCCAGGGCAATGATTGCCCGGGTGGAAGACTGCAGCAAAATGTCGCGAATGGTGGTCACGGATAAAAATTGGCTGTCGTAGATGGCAATTCCCACGATTAGCGCCACCAGCACGATGTAGATAGCGTTTTGCGTGCAAAATTCACGTATGGATGTCGCTTTCAGTTTACTCATGGTTTCTCTCCTCCTCTACCCCGCCATGTACGCTGTAGCGAGGCGCATCACCTGTTCCTCTGACGCCTCTTTCCCGTCGAGAAAACCGGAGAGGCGCCCTTCGCACATGACCATGATCCGATCCGACATACCCAGAAGTTCAGGCATTTCGGAAGAGATCATGATAATGCTCTTTCCTGCTTTGGCCAATTCGGCAATAATGGAGTAGATTTCGTACTTGGCTCCGACGTCGATCCCCCGCGTCGGTTCGTCCAGCAGCAGAATGTCCGGCTCGGTCAGCAGCCAGCGGGCCAGCAGCACCTTTTGCTGGTTTCCGCCGGACAGATTTTTGATCTGCTGCTTCAGGGAGGGCGTTTTTACCCGAAGCAGTTCAATGCTTTTGCTCGCTTCTTCCTTCCGCTTTTTCTCGTCAAGCAGCAGATAAGGCTTCTCATACCGGGACAGGTTGGCGATGAGAGCGTTTTCCAGGATGGACAGCACCGGAAAAATGCCGGTGACGCGCCGCTCCTCCGTCAAAAGCGCCATCTTGTGTTTTTTGGCCTCGATTGGCGATTTGATTTTCACCTCTTTGCCGTGGATGAACATCCGTCCCGACGAGACTGCCCGCAGCCCGAACAGCGCCTCGACCAGCTCCGTCCGCTGCGAGCCGACCAGCCCGCCGATCCCCAAAATCTCTCCTTTTCTCAGCTCAAAGGACACGTTCTTGAAGGAATGGGCATGCGGCGATGTCAACCCCTCCACCTTCAGCACCACGTCTCCCGGCACATTCTCCCGCTTGGGGAAACGCTGGGTGAGGTCGCGGCCGACCATGCGCGATATGATCAGGTCGGTGGTCAGCTCCTCTGCCGGCCATGTGCCGATCAGCTTGCCGTCCCGCATGATCGTCACCTCGTCAGAGATGCGCAGGATTTCCTCCATCTTGTGGGAAATGTAAATGATCGCCACGCCCCGGCTCTTCAGCTCGGCGATGATCCGGAACAACTGCTCCACTTCGTTGCCCGTGAGCGATGAGGTCGGTTCATCCATCACGATCACGCGGGAGCGGTAGGAGACCGCTTTGGCAATCTCCAGCGACTGCACCTTGGAGACGGACAGGTTTTTCACAACCTCTCGGGGATCCAGTTCCAGGCCCAGATCGGCAAACAGCGCCTTTGTGTCTTGGTACATCTTTTTCTCGTCGACAAATGCGAACGGGCCGAATTGTTTGACCGGGAACCGACCGAGCCAGATGTTTTCCATTACGTTGCGATACGGAACGGGGTGAAGCTCCTGATGAATCATCGCGATGCCATTCTCCAGCGCATCCTTGGCGTTGTTGATCACCGCCTTTTTGCCGTCAAGCAGAATCTCGCCCCCGTCCGGCTTGTAGATGCCGAACAGGCACTTCATCAGCGTCGATTTTCCCGCACCGTTTTCCCCCATCAGCGCGTGAACAGTGCCGGGCCTTACCCTCAGCGTAACGCCGTCCAGTGCCTTGACCCCCGGGAATTCCTTGGAGATGTTGATCATTTCCAATACATAACCGTTATTCGTCATGGCATGTCCCTCCCCCGCTAGTCTTATATGGAATGTAAAGAAGACTTGGCGATTGCCAAGCCTTCGGGCACCGGCAGAGAGTCTTATTTCGCCTCGTCCATGTTTTCCTTGGTGATTTTCTTGTACGGAATCCAGACGTACTTGCCGTCAGTAATCTCGTACCCGGTGTTTTCTTTGGTCGGCGTTTGACCTTGCGCCAGCACGGCGGCGATGTTGAGGGTGGCTTGCCCCTGGTTTTTCGCGTCGTTCAGGACGGTACCCAGCAGCGTGCCGTTTTCCAGCTCCTTCAAGGCCGGTGCCGTCGCATCCACGCCTACGACAGGGATGTACTTGTTGTCCTTGAAGTACCCGGCCGCCTTCAACGCCTCAATCGCGCCAAGCGCCATGTCGTCGTTGTTGGCAAGTACGGCTTCAATCTTGTCTCCCGCAGAAGCGAGGAACGCCGCCATTTTTTCCTGGCCTTTCACGCGGTCCCACATCGCCGTGTCTTCCGCCACTTTTTCCACCTTGATCCCGGCGTCCTCAATCGCCTTCACCGAGTACTTGGTTCGCAGTTCGGCATCCTGATGCCCCGGTTCTCCCTTCAGCATGACGTACTGCAGGACGCCGTCCTTGTTCTTGTCCGCTTCGGGATGGGCTTTCCAGTAGTCGGCAATGATCTGACCGGAAATGGTACCGGACTCTTCCGCCTTGGCCCCGACGTAGTACACCTTATCCCATTTCTGCATGTCCTCCGGCATCGGTTCCCGGTTGAAAAAGACTACCGGAATGTTGGCCTGCTTGGCTTTGTCGATAATGACGCCGGCTGCAGTGCGGTCAACCGGGTTGATGGCCAGCGCGTTGACCTTTTTGGTGATGAACAGATCCACCTTGTCGTTTTGCGTCGGCTGGGAGTTTTGGCTGTCGACGATGTCGACCTGGGCCTTCCCTTCCGCGCTTTGGGAGATGGCGTTGCGCACGCCTGTCATGAACGTATCGTCAAATTTGTAGATGGCGACACCGATTTTGGGAGTGGAAGCACCTCCTCCTCCCTCGCCTGCTGTCGGCTGGGAGCCGCCTGATCCCGAACATCCGGCAATGGAAAGGGCCAGCACGGCCGCTGTCGCTGTAGAAACAAACTTGTTCATCTGAAATCCCCCTTTTCGAGCTCTATGGTGGTGCCCACTGTTCCAATGTAAGCGATTGCAAACGAAAAATTAATAAAAAATCATGTGAATTTCTATCAAAATTCTCAGGAAACTTTTCGACAAAAAAAAAAGCGGAGCCGTTCCTCCCGCAGTCACACAGGCAATACTCTGATCAGCTTGCAGCGCAGTTTCTGGAGATCGTGATAATGCCGTCTTTCTGATATTTACATCATCTCCGGCATTGGAATGGAGGGATTCATGTAGATTAAAGTTCGCCTCCCTTTCACCCTCGCCCCCAAGGGCGGGCGGCCAGCGCAGCACGCTGGACCGCCTAGAAAAGCGCCCATTCCCGAATCGCACGAGCGACGCCGTGCTGATCGTTGGTGTCGGTCACGACAGCGCTGGCCCGCTTGATCTCGTCATCGGCATTTCCCATCGCGACGCCAAGGCCGACGATGCGCAGCATCGACAAGTCGTTGAAGCTGTCACCGATGGCCATCGTCTCCTCCAGGGCAATGCCGAGTCTGTCCGCCAGTTCCCGCAGCGCGATTCCCTTCTGCGCAAGCCTGTGCGTGACTTCCAGGTTGTTTGCTGCCGACGAACTGACGGCCAGCTCGTTCACGGCTGCCAGTCTGCGGGACACACGATCCAGCTTTTGCCCCTCCCTGGAGAAGACCATTAATTTGTAGAGGTGCTCGCCGGATCGGCCGAGCACGGACGCGTACGAGTCCACAGGGGCGAGTTCCCCGGCGGAAAAACGACGCTCATGCGCTGCACGGATCGTCTGTTCATCCGTGCCGGGAAACGCGCTTTGGATAAACGCACGCAGGACGGCAAACGCCTTATCGCGGTCGTTCGTAAACGTCCCCCGATTCGTGTACAGTTCGTAATACATGTCTTCCTGCCGCAGGATAGCCTCCGCTTCCTCATACGTCTGCGGGGGGATCGGCATACTTCGGACGATCTCCCCGGTTTCGCTCCGCACCTCCGCCCCGTTCACGCAGATGACCGGACAGGTGATGCCGGCTGCCGCAAGCGGCGGCAGGGCTTCTTTGTACGATCGGCCGGTCGCTACAACCACTGTGATGCCGCTGCTCTGTGCTTGTTGAACCGCCCGGGCGTTTTCTGCACTCACCTGGTGCTGCCTGTTCAGCAGGGTCCCGTCCATATCGAGCGCGATAAGCTTTACCCGGCAGCGTTTCTCGGCATTGGTCACGGTATTCGTCACCAGTCGTCCCCCCTTAACCGGCGAAGTAAAAGACAGCCGATTCGTACGGCCGCAGAGACAGCGAACGGACGTCAAGCCCCGTGTCCCGGTAGTTGGACAACAGCAGGGTGGGCTCCCCTGCCAGACGAATATCGTCGGGCAGCGCAAAAGACGTCTCGCTGGCGTAGAAGTTGTTTACCACCAGGAGGGTTTCGTTTCCGTACGTCCGCAGATACGCAAAGATTTGCGGATGATCGTCCAGAATCATCCGAAAATCGCCGTACGCGATGACATCATATGTCTTCCGCAGCTGGATCAGCTTTTTGTAGTGGTAAAAAACGGAGTCCTCGTCTTCAAGCGCGCGCTTCACGTTGATCTCCTTGTAGTTCGGTGCCACGTTGATCCAGGGGGTTCCCGACGTGAACCCGGCATGCGGACTGTCATCCCACTGCATGGGCGTGCGCCCGTTGTCCCGTGATTTTTGCTGCAGAATGGCCAGGATTTCCTGCTCCTGCTTCCCTTGCTCCTGAAGCTGGCGGTAGGCGTTGATCGACTCGACATCCCGGTACGCGGAAATCTCGTCAAAATAGGGGTTGGTCATGCCGATTTCCTCCCCCTGGTAGATGTACGGGGTGCCCTGCATGAGGTGAATCGTGGTCGCCAGCATTTTCGCCGATTCCCGGTGATACTCCCGGTCGTTTCCAAATCGGGAGATCGCCCTCGGCTGGTCGTGATTGCACCAGAACAGCGCATTCCAGCCTCCGCCGCTCTGCATGCCGTACTGCCACTCGCCGAGGATTTTTTTCAGTTGGAGAAAGTCAAAGTCGGCCAGCGCCCACTTCTCTCCATTGGGATAATCCACCTTGAGGTGGTGGAAGCTGAACACCATGTTCAGTTCGTGTTCGTCCGGCCGGGTATACTTCACGCAGTTTTCGATCGAGGTGGACGACATCTCGCCCACGGTGAGGAGGTCAGGCTTCCTGGCGAACACGTGACGATTCATCTCTTTCAAAAACTCGTGAATCCGCGGGCCGTCCGTGTAATACTTGCGGCCGTCGTCCATCGGCGTCTCCAGCGTGTCATCGGGAAAACGCTGGTCTTTGGAGATCAGGTTGATCACATCCAGGCGAAACCCGTCCACGCCTTTGTCCAGCCAGAAGTTCATCATTTCGTAGACCTGCTGGCGCAGTTTGGGGTTTTCCCAGTTCAAATCCGCCTGGGTGACGTCGAACAGATGCAAATAGTACTGCCCCGTGGTCTCGTCGTACTGCCAGGCGCTGCCGCCGAACTTGGAGCGCCAGTTGTTGGGCGCACCGCCGTTTTTCCCGTCCTTCCAGATGTAATAGTCGCGGTACGGGCTCTGTTTGGAGCTGGACGCTTCACGAAACCACGGGTGTTCGGTCGAGGTGTGGTTCACGACTATGTCCATGATGACCCGGATGTTCCGGGCATGGGCCTCCTGCAGCAGTCGTTCGAACGTTTCCATCGTACCGTACGCGGGATTGATATCGCAGTAATCGCTGATGTCGTACCCGTTGTCTCTCTGCGGCGACGGGTAGATGGGGGTCAGCCAAATCACGTCGACGCCCAGTTCCTGCAGGTAATCCAGTTTTTCGATGATTCCCTGCAGATCGCCGGTACCGCTGCCGGTGGTATCCATGAAACTTTTCGGATAGATTTGATACACGACCGCCTTTTTCCACCATGGTTTCGCCATTGTTGATCCACTCCTTTTCCATAATGGGCAATAGCAACCAATCTGCCAAAACCCCCTGCAGATCGGTTGCTATGCTCACCATCTCTCTCTTTTTGTTATTGTGTTTTCCTCGTTTTCCCCACCAGGAACGTCAGTGTGAAGGGCACCACCAGCGCGACTGCCATGCCGAGGAAGAATGCTCCCCAGTGTTCAGGAAAGATCGAGAGAAAACCGGGAAGCCCTCCCACGCCGATCGACGCGGCTTTTACCTTGCTCAGCGTGAGAATGACAGCCCCGATGGCCGATCCGATCATCGCGGACACAAACGGGTACCGGTAGCGAATATTGACGCCAAACATGGCGGGTTCGGTGATGCCCAGGAAGGCGGAGACGGCGGAGGTCAGCGACATGCCTCTCAGCTTTTCCTCCCGGGACACGAACATCATTGCCAGGGCTGCAGACCCTTGGGAGATGTTGGACAGCGCGAGCATCGGCCACAGGAATGTGCCGCCGGTGCTGGCGATCAATTGCAAATCTACGGCAAGGAAGGTATGGTGCATGCCGGTTACGACCAGCAGCGCATAGCATCCGCCGTAAAGCAATCCGCCGAGGATGCTGAATGCGTCAAACAACGAGACGAATCCGGACGTGAGCCAATTGGCCACTCCAAACGTCAGCGGTCCGATCACGGTAAAGGACAGGAAGCCCGTCACGAGCAGGCTGATGGGAGCCACCAGCAGCAGCCGAAACATGTCGGGAATCCGCTTGGTCAAAAACGTTTCCACTTTGGCCAGCACGTAGGAAGAGATCAGCACCGGCAGCACCTGTCCCTGGTAGCCGATTTTGGCGATCTCCCAGCCAAACAGATTCCAGTACGGCACTGTTCCATCCGCTACTGCCTGGGCATAACCCCACGCGTTCAACAAATCGGGATGGATCAGCATCAGACCGAGGACGATACCCAGCAGTTCACTTCCGCCGAAACGCTTGACGGCAGACCAGCCAATCAGGCCCGGCAGGAATACAAACGCCGTATTGGCAATAAGATTAATGATGCCCGCAAAATCTTTCCACTGCTGGTGAACGTCGACGAGCGACGCGTCGGGGTAGAAGATTCCCTTCCCGGTCAGCACGTTGTTGATCCCCATGAGCAGACCCGCCGTCACAATGGCAGGAAGGAGGGGAATGAAGATATCGCCCAGCGTTTTCACAGCTCGCTGGAACGGATTCAATTTTTTAACAGCCGCTTCCTTGGTCTCCTGCCTGGTGGCGCCTGTGATGTCAGCGATGTTAAGCAGCGCGTCGTACACCTTGTTGACCAATCCCTGGCCGATGACCACCTGGAATTCACCGTTCGAAGAAAACGAACCTTTGACGATTCCGATTGATTCCAGCAGCGTCTTGTCGACTTGCCCTTCATCCTTCAAGACAAACCGCAACCGGGTGACGCAGTGGGATACAGCTGCGATGTTGTCCCGGCCGCCTACAGCCTGGAGTATCTGCTCTACTTCCCGCTTGTTGATCTCCATGGGTCCCCCTCCTGTAATCGTTTTCATTCAAATCATACACTTGTTTAAACAAGTACGTCAATACTTGTTTAAACAAGTAAGCATGTGCAAAAAAAAAGAACGCCTTATCGGCGTCGGGCAAAATCCGTGAATTCAAACCGGTCCGGCCTGTGCCGGGATTCGGTGTATTCAAACAACGTGCCGTCGTGCAGGTGGACAAAGTTTTTCACCACCGCCACCAGGTTGTACCCTTTTACATCCAGATGGGCTTTGTCGAGGGCGGTAACCGGCTCCACGTGAATAATCCGCCGGGCAAACCCGATTTTTGCGCCCAGCTTGTCTTCCAGGTATTCGTAAATGGACTGTTCCGCAATCTCCCGCGTCAGGTCGCGAACGATATCTTTTCGGAAGTAGTTGATGTCAAAAATAATGCGCTCGTTTTTCAAGCTGCGCACGCGAAACAATCGGTACGCTTCCTGTCCAAGGGGCAATTTGGTTTTCGCCTGCAGCGGCTTGTCTATGGTGACGACCTCAAACAGCGGAACGGTCGTGACAAAGGCTTGCCCGCTGCTTTCACTCGCTTCCTTGAAGCTGACCAGACCGCCAAACGAGAATGTGATCAAATTCGCATCCAGTACAAACACGCCCTTGCCGTGAACGCTGTTGACGAATCCTTCCTTCGCCAGCAGATCAAGCGCCCGCCTTACGGTGCCCCGGCTTGTCCGATATATCCGGCAAAACTCGTTTTCCGAAGGCAGCTTTTCCCCGGGCGGGTAGGTCCCATCCAGTATCTGTTTTTTGATGTCTTCGTATATTTCCGTGTACCTCTTGTTCATCTGCTGCCTCCTGTGCTTTTGCGGTGACCTTTTCTCTCTATTACATCTGATTTCGCCCGCCGACGCAAAGTCCTGCTTTCCCGTCTCCCCTGATTGCGCTTATCCTGCGCGATTGATCGGTCGAGGCTCGTCATCTTCCCGCCAGCGGATCGCGGTCTCTCACTTGACAAACGGAAACAGCAGCTTTTGGTTTTCCGACCAGAACATGTTGTCCATGTCGATGATTTTCGTTCCCGTATCGATACGGGAAGGGACGTGCAAGCCATTCATCGCCTCCACCGCGTGCTTGACGCCCAGGTAGCCCATGCTGAACGGATTCTGCATGATCGTAGCCTGGATCACACCCTCCTGAATGTACGCCAGCACGTCAGGCGGGCTGTCGATGGCTACCACTTTCACCTTTTCCGCCAGTCCTTTACTTTCAATCGCCTGGGCGGCGCCGAGCGCGGCGACGGCGTTAAGCGCAACGATGCCGTCGAGCGAATGGGAGTCGATCATCCTTGCGGCCAGCTCACTGGCCTGGTTTTGATCAGAAGCGCCCTCCCTTGCCACGATCGTTACCCCCGGATAGTGGAAGATCGCCTCCAGCAGTCCCTTTTCCCGCTGGGCGGTGTTTCCCCCGCCCAGGACGGCGATCCTGCCATGCGTTCCGACCAGTTCAATCAGCTTCTCTCCCGCTCGTTTGCCCGAGTCAACATGATCGGTGCCAATCCAGCTGACCACCCCCGGCCCCGTCAGTTCGGAATCGATGATCAACACGGGGATGCGCTGTTCCTTTGCCCTTGACGTGGCTTCGTCCAGGACCTGTTGGCTGTCGGGTGCGATCACCACGGCAGCTGTTCCGTCCGCAAACGCCTGCCGGACCTGCGCCAACTGCCCCTTCACGTCTTCTTCGTAGTCGGGGGCGTAGAAATTGACGTTGACGCCAAACTCTCTGGCGGCCATCTCCGCCCCCCATTTTACCGTCCGCCAATAATCCCCGTGCTTCATCCTGACGATGAGCGCCACGTTCTTCTGTTTGACCTGGTCGGCGGCTGGATCGGCGCAGGCACCCAGGACGGCAGCCGCCGCCAGCAGCAGATACACGAATGTTCGCCATGCCTGTTTGCTTGACTGGTGCATTCCTCTTCACGTCTCTTCCGTTATCATCGGTATTCGTATGGTCACGGTGGTACCGGTCTCCTCATCGCTTTCGATGGAAAGACCGTACGCTTCGCCAAAAAACAGCCGGATGCGCTCATGCACATTTTTGATGCCGACGCCCGACCCATCCTTGCTTTTGATTTGGCCGGAACCGATCTGCTCCAGCACGTGGGGCGGGATGCCCAGCCCGTTGTCCCGCACCCGGAACAGGATGTCACCGTCCGACCGTTCCGCCGACACGGTGATCCTTCCCTGATCCGCCAACGGCTCGATGCCGTGGTAAATCGCGTTTTCCACGATCGGCTGCAGCAGAAGTTTCAGCGTCTTGCAGGGAAGCACCTCGTCCTGGGCTGTGATTTCATAGGTGAATTTGTTTTTGTACCTCATTTTTTGGATGACCAGATAATTCCGCACGTGCTCCAGTTCTTCCTGAACGGTGATGATGTTTTTCCCTTTGCTGAGGCTGATCCGAAACAGTTTGGAAAGCGCGGTAATGGTGGTGATTACGTCTTCGTTTTTGCCGATCCCCACCATGCGCACGACCGAGTTGAGCGTATTGTACAAAAAGTGCGGGTTGATCTGCGCCTGCAGCACTTCCAGCTCGCTTTTCCGCTTGGCTTCCTGCTCCCGGATGATTTGATCCATGAGCTGCCTGATGCGGATCACCATGTGGTTGAAGCGGCGCGAGAGCTGCTCCACCTCGTGACTGCCGCGAACGGCCAGGTTGACCGTAAAATCCCCCTTCTCCACCTGCTGCATGGAGCGTTCCAGATTGCGGATCGGCCGGGAGATGGCAGCGGAGATATAGGTGAGGACAAACACCACCACGGCGATGACGACAACCAGCAGCCAGAAGATAAACCCGCTGATCTCCTTTTTGGTGGTGGCGATCTCGTCCATGTACGAGACGCCGACGATTTTCCAGCCGATGTCATCCAGCGTCTTGATCGTGACCAGCCGCCGCTCCCCGTCGGACTCGTCCACGTAGCTGCCGTACGAGTTTTTCAAGGCAATGGCCCGATTCTCGTTTTTCAATCCGACGTAGATCAGCTGCTGCTGCGGATGGTAGACGATGTTGCCGGCCAGGTCGATGATGTAGACATACCCTTTTTTGCCCAGCTCCACCCGCTGGCAGAGGTCGTCAATTGTTTTGAAATTGACGTCCACGAGCAGGATCGCGTCCTCCCTTTCGCCGTTCTGGGAGACCGAGATGCCCCTGCTCATCGAGACCACCCACTTGTACTCACCTTGAAACAGGTTCTGAATGTGCGGAAGCGAAAAGGAAATGTGGCCGGGGTCTCTCAACGCCGCCTGAAACCAGCTCTGTTCCTGCAGTCTCGTGTTTTTCCGCATCGCCGCCTGCGGATACGCGGCGATCAGTTCGCCCTCCCGTGAAAACACGGCCACCGAGACAAGATCCTCACGGGTTTCCAGAATCGTCCCCAACCGTTCCGTCAGCTTGTCGTCCGGCACGTTCTCGCTTCGGCGGATCTTCTCTGCGGCCAGTTCAAAAATCTCCTTCATGTTGTCCAGGTAGCTGTTCAGATTGAAGCTGACCTGGTCGATCATTTGCTGGGTGTGCAAAAATGCATTTTGTTCCGCTGTTTCGGAAAATTTGCTGTACAGCATGACGCCGACAAAGAGCATGACCGCGACGGTCACCAGCGTAAACGAGGCCGTGATGATAAACTGAATGCTCTTCATCTTCACCATTTGAACCAGCGCGTTAACCGGATTTTTCATCGTACCCCTCTGGCCATGTTTTTGTACTCCTTGGGAGACATGCCCCATTTCTTGCGGAAGCAGAAGCTGAAGTAGTTGGGGTCGGTATACCCGACTCGTTCTGCGATCTCAAAGGTTTTCAGGTCGGTCGTCAGCAGCAGTTCCTGGGCCGCTTCCATTCTCACCTGCAGCAGAAAGTTGACGAATGTCGTATTCATCTCCTTTTTGAAAATGCTGCTGAAATACCCCACGCTGATGTGAAGCTGCCTGCACACTTTGTGGATCGAGATGTCGCTTTCGTGGTAGTGGTTTTTGACGTATTCGACGGCCTGGGCGACGAGCCGTTTGTAGGAGGACTGCCTGACGCTGGCGATGCTGTTCATCATGCCCAAGCAGATGTGCAGCAGCCTGTCCTTCGTCTCCTGAAGCGTTTGGGCCTTGTGGATGTCCGTAAACCAGTGAAGATGTTCGCCAAAGACGCGCTCCGGCTCCAGATTGGCCCCCTTGGCCGCCTTCAGGATGGCGGTCAGAATCTCCAGCAGGTAAATGTGATATTCCTTGATGGACACGCGGGCATCGGCAACTTCGGCAAACAGCTCATCCAGGATGTCCCTTAGTTCCTGCGGCGTCCCCACCTTCAGACAGCGGATCAGCGCATGCTCTTTTTGCTCGTCGAAGCGGACCTTTTCCACGCAGCGCTTTTCCACGTCATCGACGCAGATGACCCGGTTGTTTCCGAGCACGACCCTGTAGTCAAGCGCAGCAACTGCATCCTCGTAGGAAAAGGAAAGGTCAGCCAAGTCGCCGGTGACCGTCCCGATCCCAGCTGTTACTGTGAATTCGCAAAATTTTTCAACGAATTGCCGCGCTTCTTCCAGCACGGCCGTCGTTTTCCGGAGGATCGCCTCCCGCTCGCGCTCCTGGTGAACGGCAATCAGGACTACGTGGTCGTTGTTGGTGAAGACAATCCCCAGACGGTGCTTGTCGACCACTTCCTGCACGATGTTGCGGACGGAGAGCAGCAGCAGTTCCCGATCCGTTCCCCTCGTCTGACGGCTGGGCGGCGGCGCAAAGTGATCAGCCGCATGTTCGTCGACACCGGGCCGGTCGATGCTGACGGCGCCGACCACAAAGCCGTTTCCCTCCAAATCGATCTGGTACGCGTGCGCCTTTTCCCGGATGTCGGCTGCAGGCAGCCGGCGGGTAATCAGCGACGTCAGAAACACTTCCCTTAGCACCGGCAAGCTTTTTTGATAGTGCTCCTTCAACAGGCGAATGTTTTTCTTCTCGGCGGCTTCTTGGTCAAGCCGCGCCCGCACTTTCAAAAGGGCGTCGATCAGTTCACCCGCAGAAAACGGCTTGAGCACGTATTCGTCGATCTGCAGCTTGACCGCTTTCCGCGCGTATTCAAACTCGTCGAAGCCCGTCAGAATCACGATTTTGACGGTGGGATACCGCTCTTTGACGACAGCGGCCAGCTCCAGCCCGTCCATAAACGGCATCTTGATGTCGGTGACGACGATGTCCGGTACGCTTCTCTCCATCTTCTCCAGCGCATCCTGGCCGTTTTCAGCCGTTCCGATGACCGCGAACCCGTAAGCCTGCCAGTCAACCTCGCGGATAACGCCTTCCCTTACGTCTTCTTCGTCGTCAATCAGCAGCAGTGTGTACATGCTTCTTCCCCCCGGTTACATATTTACTCCAGGCGGGCTCGGACTCCTCCCGGGCGGACAAGAAACAGGGCTTTCGACCGAAGCCCTATGCGTATCGTCCATGTCGTTTTCGCCGTACGTGATACCGCACGCCAACACGAAAAAACCACCGCCTCCCCGGAAAGGGAAACGGTGGGCGCACTGTAATTACAGTTCGTCAAAGCCGTCGAAATCGAAATCCAATCCCGCTTCTTCAAACATGTCACCGGCCGACTCTCCGATCTCCTCCATGACCTCGCCCAGCAGCATGCCGCCCAGGAAACCGGCCGCCATGCCGCCGATCATGCCGGCCATGCCATGGCCGTGGTGACCGTAGTGTCCCTGGTGACCGTGCGGCGGCTGACCGTAGGACGCCATCGACACGTACGGAATCGCCTGCGGATTTTCCGCATAGGTGCGAAGCGTATCCAACAGGAAACGGGAAAGCTCCTCTTCCCGGTCGGCTGCCAGCAGGTCCTGCGGCACGACGATCTCCGCCTTGCGCTCCATCTCTCCGCCGAACCTGCCGGGAACAGCCAGATCCAGCTCCGTCAACAGGCGCAGCTCACCCGGTGTGGAGAGGAAGACGACCTCCAGTTCCTTGAGCGGGATGTCCAGCGGCCGTCCCGTGAAAAACGAAAACTCCTGACCGTACGGCGTGAGCTTGCCGGAGTCGGGCTTTTGCCGCAGATCGAGGCGGGCCAGTGCGTTCAGCACGCGTTCCACCGGTTCCGGCGGCAGCACCTGCACCGGATCCAGGTCGGTCGGGTCAAGCGCCCGTTCCACATCCAGCTTGGTGTGCAGGTAGTACTGAACGGACGGTGTCGACACGGCCAACCCTGCCGGCAGTTCAAAGGCAAACGGAATCTCCTGCACAAAGGGCTTCGGCTGCACGGTGAAGCTGCGGCTGACCGGGTACGTATGCACCGGACGCGTTACCTCCTGCCCCCGCACGTTCACCTTCATCATCAGCAGGACGCTCAGTTCGGAGATGCGCTGTTCCACGCTGCCTCCTTCGATGCGGATCGCGCCCGTGATCGTCTCTCCCAACCGGTAGGCAGGGCGATCCAACCTAAGATCCACTGTCGCCGCTCCCACTCCCAGTTTGGCCATCAGCTTTTTCAGCAAGACCCTTTCCCCCTTTTATATAAGCAACAGTTTATATTTATATCGTATCAGATCCAGAGGGGGTTTTGCGAGCAGCCAGTGCGCGGCCAAGCAGCCGAACCAGTCGGCTGGCCTGCTCACCTGTCACGTCCCGCAATGCAGAAAATTCCGTCACATTTACCCCGACGACGCGCGGATCGGCCAGCACAGTGCTCAGCAGTTCCTCCGTCTGCGCCAGCGACAGGCCGGTTTCGCTCGGTGAATAGGCGGCTGCCATTGCCTCCTTGTGCATCACGTCGACGTCAAAGTGGACGAGGATATGCGCATCAGAAGGGATCGCCTGCAAGACGTCGGCTGCCAGCGGGCCCGGTCCCCGTTCACACAACTGATCAAGCGTGACGATCTCTACTCCTAAGGTCTCGTCCGGCATCTGCTGGCACCCCAATACGGCGATGCGGTCCGCTGTCCATCCGGTCTCCTCGATCCAGACGCCGCCGCCCTGCAGCAAAAACCACAGGCCCATGCCAGCTGCTCCGACACAGCGGGAGGCTGAGGGCACCCTCGCGTCAACGTGGCCATCCAGCACCAGGAGGTACACCTTGTCTCCATAGACGTCGCGAAACGCTTGCGCCGTCCCGACGATCACGCTGCAGTCGCCGCCGAGAAACAGGGAAAATTGGTCGCGGCCAAAGCAGCCGCGCGCCTCTTCGCGCAGCAGGTCCCAGACCATGCGCGGCGCCGGCCAGTTGCGAACAGGCGGAACGTTGTGCCGCGGCAGATAAGCGGGAAGGACGAGATCTCCCCGGTCGGTTGCCGGTATACCCTGCTCCTGCAGAACGGTCATCAAACCCGCCGCCCGCAAAGCGGCTGGCGCCAGTTCCGTACCGGAGACATAGGCGCCGGAGTAGATGGGAATGCCTGTTATCGTTACATTCACCGCGCTCCCTCCTTAAATCAAGCTGCTTCCATTTTATCATAGCCTGATTTTCCCATCCCGGATCGTGTTCGCCAGCCGAGGGGCACTGCCGCCAGGTGTCAGACTACATCGTATCCCTGGTCTTCGATCGCTTCCTTGATCGCCTCCAGCGTCAGGGCGTTCTCGTCATAGCTGACCTCCACCGTTTTGGCGGCCAGATCCACTTTTCCGGATGCGCCCAATTCCTTCAGTGCCTTTTCAATCGCGTTGACGCAGTGATTGCACGACATTCCTTCCACGCGCAGCGTTACGTTTTGCATGATGATCGCTCCTTTTTCCTGTTTTCTGTATGCTTTCTGTCCGCCTGCCGCCGCCTCTGTATTTCACGGGACCGGATGCAGGCGGGCTGGTGATTGCCGGTCGGGCCGCAGATCTACGAGCCGCGATTACGTTTAACCGGCTGACTGTGAGGCGGAATGATCCGCCGCCGCTGGCCGGTCTCAGCTGCAGCTTACTCCGCGGCAGGGACGGCCGGCTGATTCAGGGAGTGGTTCTCCTGCTGCTGATGCGGAGCTTCTCCTGGAGTTGCAACCGCTTCGTACAGCAGGTAGCCGCCGATGACGAGTAAAAGGTACACGACGCCGGAAAGCGCCCATGCAGCTGTGCGGCTCATCTCATCGCCCCTTCGTTTCTTGTGATTCCAGGTTCCAGTTTGACGCGTTGCAGGCGCAGGGCGTTCAGCACGACCGACACCGAGCTGAAGGCCATCGCCGCTCCGGCCAGCCAGGGCGCGAGGAAGCCCAGCGCCGCCACAGGGATGCCCAGCGTGTTGTAGGCAAAGGCCCAGAACAGGTTCTGCTTGATGTTGCGGATGGTTTTGCGGCTCATCAGGATCGCGTCGGCTACGCCGTTTAGATCGCCGCGCATCAGGGTAATGTCTGCCGCCTCCATGGCCACGTCCGTTCCGGTACCGATCGCCATCCCGATGTCGGCGGTGGCCAGTGCGGGCGCGTCATTGATCCCGTCGCCCACCATCGCTACCCTGCGGCCCTGCTGCTGCAGCTTTTTCACTTCGTCCGCCTTTCCTTCCGGCAGCACTTCCGCGATCACCCGATCGATTCCCGTCTGGCGGGCGATCGCCTCCGCCGTCTGCCGATTGTCGCCGGTGATCATGACGACCTCCAGTCCCATCGCCTTCAAGCGCTGCACCGCCTCGCGGGACGTCGGCTTGATCGTATCGGCCACCGCCACCAGCCCGGCCAGCCGGCCGTCCACGGCCACCAGCATTGCCGTTTTGCCCTCCTGCTCGAGCCGTGCCATTGCCTCCGCCGCCTGGTCAAACGGGATCTGATGCCTGTCCAGGAGACGTCGCGTCCCTACCAGCACCTCCCTGCCGTCTACTGCGGCGCGGATGCCAAACCCGGGAACCGCCTCAAACGTGTCGGCGGCTCCGCTCAGCGTAACGCCCCTGTCGACAACGCCCTTGACGATCGCCTGAGCCAGCGGATGCTCGGAGTGTTTCTCCGCCGCTCCCACCAGCGCCAGCAGCTCCACTTCCTCCATCCCGTAGGCCAGCACGTCAGTCAGCGCCGGCTCCCCTTTCGTCACCGTGCCCGTTTTGTCCAGCACGATCACATCCAGCTTGTGGGCCGTCTCCAGGTGTTCACCGCCCTTGAACAAAATCCCCAGTTCAGCGGCTCTGCCCGATCCGGCCATGATCGAGGTGGGCGTCGCCAGCCCCAACGCGCACGGGCAGGCGATCACCAGCACGGCAATGCCTTTCTCCAGCGCGGAGGCGAAGTCCCCCGGCGTCACCAGCAGGTACCAGACGGCGAAGGTAACGAGCGCGATGCCGACGACGACCGGCACGAAGATGCCGGAAATGCTGTCAGCCAGCCGCTGAATGGGCGCTTTGGAGCCCTGCGCCTCTTCCACGACCCGGATGATCTGGGCCAAGGCTGTCTCCTTGCCCACTTTGGTCGCCCGCACTTTGAGAAAACCGTGTTTGTTCAGCGTGGCGCCGATGACCTCGTCGCCCGCCGCCTTGTCGACAGGAACGCTTTCACCGGTCAGCATCGATTCATCGACCGCCGACTGTCCCTCCAGCACGATGCCGTCAACAGGCACCTTTTCCCCCGGCTTCACGTGGACAATGTCGCCCGGACGCACGTCTTCCACCGGAATCGTCAGCTCCTCGCCGTCACGGACCACCACGGCCGTCTTCGCTCTCAGACCCATCAGCTTGCGAATCGCCTGTGACGAACGCCCCTTGGCCTTTGCCTCAAACAGCTTGCCGAGCAGAATCAGCGTAATCAGCACGGCGCTCGTCTCAAAATAGAGCTCCGTCATGTGCGCCCCCGACCCGATGGAGCGAACCGCCAGGTAGAGACTGTAAAAGTAGGCGGCCGATGTGCCCAAGGCGACCAGCACATCCATGTTGGCGCTGCCGTTGCGCAGTGCCTTGTAGGCGCCGACGTAAAACTGCCGGCCGACGATGAACTGCACCGGCGTCGCCAGCGCCAACTGCACCCACGGATTCATGAACATCTCCGGCAGCCAGATGAACGAAGTGAAGGAAAAATGGCTGACCATCGCCCACAAAAGGGGGAGGGAGAGGATCAGGGAAAAGAGAAACTTCCCGGTTTGCCGGTCGATTTCCTCCGCCCGGCGGTCAACCGTCTCCGCATCAGTCTGATCGTCCTTGGCAGCCGCTTGATACCCCAGCTTTTCCACCTGACGGATCAGGTCGTCCACGCCGACCTGCCCCGCGTCGTATTCCACGGTGGCTGTCTCCATGGCCAGGTTGACGTTTGCCTCCAGCACCCCGGGCAATTTGTGCAGCCCCTTTTCGATCCGGGCCGCGCATGCCGCGCAGGTCATGCCGGAAATCGAAACCGTCGCTTCTTTTATTTTCGCGCTCATCGCGTCTTCCTCCGCATCAAGATACCCACGAGGGGTATATTTTTGGTAGTATTCCCTCCAAGGCTCCTGTTTATTACATGCCCATTATATAATACCCCGGGTGGGTATATCAAGCACTTGCGCTAACATCTTCTGCCAAAAAAAGGCGCCGTCCGTTTTTGGACAGCGCACAATGGCGGCCGCTGTTATTGCGTGCCGTTTCAGTTTTTCTTGGCGTGATAGGCGACGGCAATCTTCGCCGCTACTTCCGCGTTGTGTTTCACCAGAGCGATGTTGGTCTGCAGGCTCTTGCCGGCCGTCAACTGTTTGACCCGGTCGAGCAGGAATGGTGTCACTTGCTTTCCGGTGATGCCCTTTTCCTTGGCTTCCGCCAGCGCTTGCTGGATAACGGCTTCGATCTCGCGGTGATTCAGCGCGTCCGCTTCCGGCACCGGATTGGCGATGACCAGACCGCCGTTCAGTCCCAACTGCCACTTGGTGTCCATCAGCGTCGCCACTTCCTCCGGCGTGTCCAGGCGGAAATCGACACCAAAGCCGCTCTCGCGGGCAAAGAAGGACGGGAACTCGGCCGTGCGGTAGCCGACCACCGGCACACCGTGCGTCTCCAGGTATTCCAGCGTGCGGCCCAGGTCGAGAATCGACTTGGCTCCGGCGCAGACGACGGCCACGTTGGTTTGGGCCAGTTCGGTCAGGTCAGCGGACACGTCCCAGGTGATCTCCCCTTCGCGGTGCACCCCGCCGATGCCGCCGGTGGCAAACACGCGGATGCCGGCCAACTGCGCGGCGATCATCGTGGCGGCTACAGTGGTGGCGCCGATTTTGCCGCTCGCCAGAATGTACGGAAAGTCGCGGCGGCTTACTTTTTCCACCGATTTGTTGGTGGCGAATTCCTCCAGTTCGGCCTCGGTCAGCCCGATCTTGATTTTTCCGTTCATGATCCCGATGGTGGCCGGCACGGCGCCGTTGTCGCGGATGATGCGCTCCACTTCTTTGGCCATTTCGATGTTTTGCGGGTACGGCATGCCGTGTGAGATGATCGTCGTCTCCAGCGCCACGACCGGCTGGTTGTTCTCCAGCGCGTGACGCACTTCTTCCGTGCAGGTGAGATATTGTTTCATGGATTATCGCTCCTTTTCATATTGGCTTACTGTTTGTGCGAGCTGTTCCGGCTGCAGCAGCGGCGAGACCGACTGCTCCGTCTGCAGGGTCAGGGCGGATGCGGCCAATCCGAGGCGGCAGGCTTGTCCGAATGGTTCATTGTTGACGATGCCGTATAAAAGTCCGGAGGCAAATGCGTCGCCCGCGCCGGTGACATCCACCACCTCTGTCGGATACGGGGCCAGGTGCTCCGCCTGTTCCGCCGATTGATAGTACACGCCTTGCTCGCCCAGCGTGACGACCACCCGCTTGACGCCCCGCTCCCGGATCTGACGGCACGCCTCGGCGCACTCCTCGATCGACGTGATTGACATGCCGGCCAGCAGTTCCGCCTCTTCCCGATTGGGCAGGATCGCGTCCACGCCGTCCAGTCTCTCCGGCAGTTTCTTCGCTTTGGCGGAAGAGACTGGATCGATATACAGCGGGATGTTTTCCTGTTTGCAGCGCTGGATGATGTACGCCAGGCAATCCGCCGGCAGATTGGTATCGAGAAAAACGGCCCGCGCTGCCGCGATATGGGACCACTTGTCTGCAAACATCTCCGGGGTAAGCGCGTCGTAGATGTCCATGTTGGCCAGCGAGACCACCATCTCCCCGTCGATGTCCAGAAGCGCGGTGTAGGTGCCCGTGCGCTGGGCCGGCAGCCGCCATACCTGGCTGACGTCCACGCCGTGTCTTTTCGTCTCCTGCAAAATCCATTCGCCCTCTTTGTCTTCACCGACGCAGCTGATCAGCGTGACGCTTGTGCCCAGCCGCCCCAGGTTTTCGGCGATGTTGCGCGCAACACCACCGCACGACTCGGTGATGGCCACCGGATTGGACGAATGCAGCCGCACTTTTTGCTTCCCGCGCGCCTTCCGGTCCAGGTTGGCTCCGCCGATGCAGACGATCCGCCCTTCGTCGCGCAGCACATAGGCACGTCCCTTGATCTCGCCCCGTTTGGTGAGCTGGGCGATGTACCCGGCCACCGCCGAGCGGGAAATGCCGATCTTGTCGGCCAGCTCCTGCTGGCTGATAAACGGATTTTCACGAATGTAGCGCAGGATGAGCTGTTCCTTGTCCACGCCCCTCCTCCTTTCTTCCGACATCATTCCCTGTTTCTTATCACATTCTCTTTCTAAACAAAAGTTTATCATATAAACAAATGTTTGAGAAGAAAAAACACACGCCCCTTTCCCCAGACAAGAAACGCGCCTGCCGCCCCGCAACCAATCTTCGGCGCGCATCGGGATTGCTCCCGGCATGGGACAGGTATACCGAGACAAGCTGCATGTGCCGCCCTGTTTCGCGCACACTAAGCGAAAAACAGGTGGGATCTCAATTGGCTGATCAACGAGAAAAGCAAAACCGCGAAGACGAGTATTTTTTCTTTGACCTGTCCGACGAAAGCCACGAAAAACTGCTGGATAAAGAACTGCGGGAAGCGAAGGAAAATCCGCTGGGCCCGCTGGAGGAAGTCACCAAAGTGGAATACTAGGCCGTACTGCCGGCACCCTCTGCCCGCTCGCATCGCAAGCACCAGGGGGTGTCGCCTTTCATGCCGCTATCCCCTGTCAGCTCGGCTAATTGACAAGACAATCCCTCTCGTGTACCATTATCTCAAATTAGAGATATTAAACATCAAAACAAAAAGGAGGGCCATCCTTTATGACAGATACGCAGCAGCGAAACGAGTCACTTGAGCTCCTGATTGCGCTGTCCCGTTCCTACAACTGGGTCACGGCCCATGTCAACCGCGACATCCGCCGCCATGGATTGAACCCGACAGAATTTGGCGTCCTGGAAGTCCTGTTTCATAAAGGCCCCCAACCGTTGCAGCAAATCGGCGAAAAAATCCTGATCTCCAGCGGAAACATTACCTACGTTGTGGATAAACTAGAAAAAAAGAAGCTGCTGGTACGCAAGCCCTGTGCAGAGGATCGGCGCGTCATTTACGCGGAGCTGACCGACCAGGGCAAACAGTTTTTGGCTGATATTTTTCCGTCCCACAAGGAAGCGATCGAAAAGGCTGTGAGCGGCCTTACCGCCGAGGAAAAACAGCAGGCGATCGCGCTGCTGAAAAAGCTGGGGAGGGCCGCGCAGGAACGATTTTAGAAAATGCCTGCTGCCCGCAGCCAATAAAGACCTTGACAAAACAGCGGAGAGATAATAATCTTGAAATCAAGATTTACAAAACAAAGGTTATTGACTTACAAAATGAAAGGAGAAACCGCATGAGCAAAGTTCTGTTTGTGAAAGCCAACAACCGTCCCATTGAACAATCCGTCAGCGTGAAGCTGTACCACGCGTTTCTGGATAGCTACAAAGAATCCCATCCGAACGACGAGGTAGTGGAACTGGACCTGTTTGCGGAAAACCTGCCTTACTACGACGTGACGAAAATCAACGCCATGTACAAATCCGGCCAAGGCATGGAGCTGACCGCAGAAGAACAGAAGGCAGCCGATCTGGTGAACAAGTATCTGAATCAGTTCCTGGAGGCCGACAAGGTGGTGTTCGCTTTCCCGCTGTGGAACTTCACCGTGCCTGCCGTGCTGCATACCTACATTGATTACCTGTGCCAGGCCGGCAAAACGTTTAAATACACCCCGGAAGGTCCGGTTGGCCTGCTGAACAACAAAAAAGTGGCCCTGCTGAACGCGCGCGGCGGCATCTACTCCGAAGGTCCGGCTGCGGCGGCGGAAATGGCTGTAAACTTTGTGCAAAACGTCCTCGGCTTCCTCGGAGTGAAAGACATCTCCACCGTGATCGTGGAAGGGCACAACCAATTCCCGGACAAAGCCGAAGCGATCGTGCAGGAAGGCTTGGAAAAGGCAGCAAAACTGGCGGAGACCTTCTAAGGCCCGCCGGCCTTTTCGGACAAACATCTTGATTTTGAGATATTTAAAATTAAAATATATGAAGGAGAGATGAACATCATGATGGATCTTGGTTTGTTGATCATTCGTCTGGTCGTGGGATTGACGTTTGCGGGGCACGGCGCCCAAAAACTGTTTGGCTGGTTCGGGGGCCACGGATTGAAAGGAACCGGCGGATGGATGGAGTCCATCGGATTGAAGCCGGGCGTTACCATGGCGCTGCTGGCCGGACTGGGTGAGCTGGTGGGCGGCCTGCTGTTTGCCGCCGGTGTCGGCACGTGGGTCGGTGCGCTGTTGATCGCCCTGACCATGCTGGTGGCAATCGTCAAAGTTCACGGCGCCAACGGCTACTGGGTGACGCAAAACGGATACGAATACAACCTGGTGCTGATTGCGGTGGCAATCGGAGTGGCCCTGATCGGCCCCGGCGCTTACGTCCTGTTCTGATCATCGCACGAAAAATGGTAGCTTTCGGAGACCGCATCCCTGTGTTGAAGGAGGAACTGCACATGCACATCGCTGTTTATTCGCCAAACGAACAAGGCAAAGGTCATTTCGGCAGCGGCGAGATCGTGGAGAACAAACCGATCGGCTTTCCGCACGAACACTCGGCTGTCAAGCGCGTCGGCCCGCTGTTTTACTGGGCCTGGGCCAAATCGCTGGCCACGTTTGAGATTCCCCTGCATCCCCACTCCGGTTTTGAAATCATTTCGTACGTCTTGACAGGCACGGTGGGGCATCGCGATACGCTTGGCAACCTGCAGCAGGTCTCGACCGGTGGCGCACAGGTCATGCAGACCGGCTCGGGCGTCTATCACGCGGAAGAACTGCCGGCGGGAACGGAAATGTTTCAGATCTGGTTTGAACCGCATCTGGCCCGCGCCGTCAAGGAAGCGCCCACGTACCATCAATACGACCATGAACAGTTTCCCGTGGAGGAAGCGGACGGCGTCCGGATCAAACATGTGATCGGCCCACAGGCGCCCATCCGGCTCGTGACCGACGCGGAGATGGCCGATATTGAGATCGCGGCAGGACAATCCTGGACCTATTCTCTTCCGGACGGATACGCTCTGGCGGCCGTGGTGGTGAGCGGCCGCGGCACTGCCTGGCCGCAGCGGCAGGCGGACGGGGGCGCTGCGGACAACGCTCCCCTGGAAACAGGCGACTTCACCGTCGTCACAACCAACGGGACGGAATCGGTCGTTTTCCAAGCCGATCCGGGTGAATCGCTGCGCCTCGTCGCCATCCGCGTTCCCGCCGAGGTGGAGTACCCGCTGTATCGCAAATAATTGCAGCGGCAAAAGCGAGGCCGTCACGTAGAAAGTGACGGCCTTTTTATTATGTTCGCGCCTCCTCCGCAAGCTGATCGGCCGGCCGTTTTCTAAGTCTGGCCAGCCCCTTGTTAAACTTTTGTTTGAAAGGAAAAGTGACGCATTTCCTCCTCCCATTCACGGTTTTCCCCTTCATTCATCCGTTTTTTCCGGCAGGAATTTCCCCGTTTTCCCGCGAAAAAAGAACGTACATACGTTCGCTCTTTCATTTCCATCGATTCGGAGGAGAGTCACATGCTGCCCTGTAAACCGACTGCCGCCTTTGATTCCTTGTTCGAATACGCCGAGCGGATCAACCGGCTGAACGGCGGTACCGCCTGCGCCATCTACGTCATCCAGCGCGGCCGCATCGTCGCGGAGCACTACAGCGGCCGCCACTCCCACGCAGCCGATGCCCGTCCGGCGGCTGCCGATTCGCAGTTTCACGTCGCTTCCGTCCGCAAAAGCTACATCGGCTTTGCGGTCGCCTGGGCTGTGCACTCCGGCGGCATCGCCTCGCTGGACGAACCGGTCTCCCGCTACCTCTCTACGGATGAGGACAGCCGCCGCCTGCTGGACGGAGTCGCCGTCCGCCATTTGTTGACCCACACGCACGGACTGGATCGCGATGGCGATGGCCGGCTGGTCAGCCGCTTCGCACCGGGCACCGACTGGGCTTACAACAACACGGGCATCCAACTGCTCACCGAGCTGGTTCCCCGGGTGACCGGACTGACCGTCGCCGAATTGCTGGAGGAGAAGATTTTTGCCCCGCTCGGCTGGCGGGAGACCGGCTAGCGTACCGCTCCGGCGGAAACGCTGGTGCCGGTCATCATGGATCAGAAGGATACCGCCAAGCTGCTGGTTCACCCGGACCCGTCCGGTGCGGAACCCAATCTGCACGTTTCCGCGCGGGAGCTTGCCTGGTGGGGGTATCTCCACCTGAAAGCCGGTCAGCTCAACGGCAAGCAAATCGCTCCGGAAGCGGTATTTCGCCTGTCCGTGTCCTGCCAGTCGCCCTCGTCGCTGCCCCCCGGCCTGCCTCAAAACGGCTGTCTCTGGTTCGTCAATTCGGGGCCGTCGCCGCAGTACATCATCGGGGACAGCGTTCCCCGGGGCTCATACAAGATCGTCGGCCATTCCGGACCGCTCCTGCTCGTCGTTCCGGAACTGGACCTGGTGTTGGTCCGTATGGCCAACAAAAACGGCAACTACGAGGATGAGCAGGGCACCTATCTCGATTACCTGAAAGCGTTCAGCGACCGCGCCGTGGCAGCGGCCAAACGGGCGTAACCACCGCCTGGGCCCTGCTGATGGCCAAACTCGAAACGAACAAACGGTCTCCCCCGTCAGCGGGAGGAGACCGTTGTCATATCGAGCATCGTGCCTTCCCTGGCGAACCGCGTGTGCCAGGAGAACGCTTTTTCCAACACATGCGGCGTATGGCCGCCGCGCGCCAGCGCTTCCCGGAAGTAGTCGCGCAGTTGATCACGATAGAGCGGGTGGGCGCAGTTCTCGATGATCAGCCGGGCCCGTTCGCGCGGCGCCAGACCGCGCAGGTCGGCCAATCCCTGCTCCGTGACGACGATATCGACGTCGTGCTCCGTGTGGTCCACGTGGGAGACAAACGGAACGATGCTGGAGATCCTGCCGCCCTTGGCCACCGACTTGGTGACAAATATCCCCAGGCGGGCATTGCGGGCAAAGTCGCCGGACCCGCCGATGCCGTTCATCATGCGCGTCCCCAGGACGTTGGTCGAATTGACGTTGCCGTAGATGTCAAACTCCAGGGCAGTGTTGATGGAGATGAGCCCCAGACGGCGGATTATCTCGGGATGGTTGCTGATCTCCTGCGGCCGTAGCACCAGCTTGTCGCGGTACGCGTGGAAGTTGGCTGCCACCTGTTTCATTTTCTCCGCCGTCAGCGTGATCGAACAACCGGACGCAAATGTCACCTTGCCTGCGTCAATCAGCTCAAACACAGCGTCCTGCAGCACCTCGGAATACACCGTCAAACCGGAAAACTCCGACTCCAAAAATCCGTTGAACACCGCATTGGCGACTGAACCGATACCGGACTGCAACGGCATCAGGTTTCGCGGCAACCGCCCTTTTTTCACTTCATGACGCAAAAACTCGATCAAATGGCCGGCCATCACCGCCGTTTCCTCATCCGGCTCGGCGATCGTGGACGGAGAGTCCCACTGCTCAGTGATGACGATGCCCTTCACTTTCTCCGGGTCGACCGGAATGCCCTTTTTCCCGATCCGCTGTTCGGCCGAGGTCAGCGGGATCGGCGCACGTCCCCCCTGCCGGCCTGGCGTGTAGATGTCGTGGATGCCTTCCAGCGCGAGCGGCTGTGCCACGTTCAGCTCGATGATGACGTGCTTGGCATGTTCCACGAAGACGTTGGAATTGCCCACAGAGGTCGACGGAATGATCATCCCGTCTTCCGTTACTGCAACCGCTTCCACGATTGCATAATCAATCGGGTCCATCACTCCCGCGCGGATCAGCTCGGCCGTATGGGACAAATGCTGATCGACAAACAGCAGTTCTCCCTCGTTGATCTTTTGCCGCATCACCGAATCCACCTGAAACGGCAGCCGCTTGCCGACTATTCCCGCTTCCGCCAACACCGTGTCCACGCCGGAGCCCAGGGACGCCCCCGTGTATACGTTGACGGTAAGCCGCCGTCTCCCCTGTTTTGCCTGTTCTGCCAGGGCGACCGGCACGACCTTGGCATCTCCTGCCCGCGTAAACCCGCTCAGCCCGAGGGTCATGCCATCCTCAATCCAGCTTGCCGCTTCCTCTGCCTGGACGATTTTGTCTCGCAGGCGTTGATCGCGTAAGCGCTCCCATACCATATTAGCCACCTGCCCATTTCGTTCGTCTGTTTGCTACCACAGTAGCACATCCAAACTGAACGAGCACTCGATTTCCCGCAAGCCAGAAAATGCGGCGGCAGGCCAGAAAAAACACCCCTGAACATCAACGGCGCCCAACAACAGGCCCAGGGCTTAACGTCCCTTAAAACCCGAGCCTTTGCCGGAAATGGCTGGCGTAGGACTGGCTGACCGGCACGCGGGTCCGCTGCTTGTCTTTCATCTCCAGCATGAATGTAGAGTGAAAATGCGGATGGATAAAGCCAACGGCTTCGATATTGACCAGATAGCTCCGATGGCAGCGAACGAACCGCTCGGGCGGCAGCATTCGTTCCAGTTCGGTCAGGCTGTAGCGGTTGACGTACGAGCCGTTTGCCGTGTGCAGCAGCGTTTTGCCCTCGTGTGAACGGATAAACATGATGTCCGACACGTGGACAGGCAGCCAGCCGTTGTCCGTCTTGCCGGTCAGCACGGTCAGCGCCGGCAGCGGCGCCATAAGCGGCATCAACACCCGAGGGTATATCGCAGTGACGCAGCCCTCGAGCCGTGCGCCGCGCACAAGCGGCAGCGAGACACCGTAATAGGGAACGCCAAACACCCGGCTTTCCACGTATTGCGCCACTTTCCGGCGAGCAGTAAGCGCTTTGTGCGTCGCCGAGCCTTCCCGCACCGCGTCGCCCGGTTTGATTTTCAGGTCGATGCTGGCGCTGGGCTGATAGTAAATGTAGCGGGAATCGTCCGAGACGGCGATGGACACGCCCTCCGGGATCACTTCACCGATCATCTGCAATACTTCGGGAACCAGTGTTTTCTCCATGCTTCATCCCTCTGCCATGAAAATGGATGTGTACTTTTATTAAAACACAATTGCGCCTGCTCCGGACGAACTCTCCTCTCTTTTCCACCGGCGGCGCCAATTTCGCAATTTGAACGGCAACGGAAAAAGACCCCGGCGCTGCATGTGCAGTCCGAGGTCTTTTCACCATTACGACATTACGACGTTTTCCTTCTGGACATATCCGACTCGCCTTGGTACTTGTATTCTTTCTCCCAGAAATCCGCGTCGGCAATGCCCACCTTGACTGGATCGAATACCGGGTCTTTCCCTTCTTTCATCTGGCGTTCATAGTCCTTTAAGACGGCCAGCGCCGGCTTGGTGAGCAGCAGAATGGCGATGATGTTCAGCCACGCCATGCTGCCGACGCCAATGTCCCCCAAGGTCCAGGCCAGACCTGCCGTCTTCACGCTTCCGTAGAAGGTAACCCCCAGGATGACGATCTTCAAGGCGTACTCCGTCCAGGGGCGCTTCACGTAGCGGTTGAGATAGGCCAGGTTGGTCTCCGCCATGTAGTAGTAGGCCATGATCGTGGTAAAGGCAAAGAACAGAAGCGCAATCGCGACAAACGGAGCGCCGAAGCCGGGGAACACCGACTCGATAGCCTGCTGGGTATAAATCGGACCCGGCTCGACGTTACCCAGGTTGTTCACGATGGGCGCCGCTCCTTCAGGCGTTACGTTGTACATGCCGGTAATCAAAATCATGAAAGCGGTTGCAGAACAGACAAACCACGTATCCACGTAGACGGAGAACGCCTGAACCAGCCCCTGCTTGGCAGGATGGGATACTTCTGCTGCAGAGGCGGCATGCGGTGCGGTCCCCTGTCCCGCTTCGTTGGAATAGATTCCCCGCTTCACACCCCAGGAGATGGCGGCGCCGAGAATGCCGCCGAAGGCTGCGTCCACACCAAACGCACTTTGGAAGATCAGCTTCAGCACGCCAGGCAATTGGTTAATGTTCATAATGACAATAATCAAGGCCACCAAAATATAACCCAGCGCCATAAACGGCACGACTACCTGTGCTACATTGGCAATCCGCTTGACGCCTCCGAAGATGATCGCAGCCAACAACACGACCAGGAAAATACCCGTAATGGCAGGGTGGATATTAAAGGCGTTTTCGATCCCCGCCGCGATGCTGTTTGCCTGCACACCCGGCAGCAGCACGCCCGTCGCGATGACGGTCACCACTGCAAACAAGACAGCGTACCATTTCAGCTTCAACCCTTTTTCGATGTAATAAGCAGGGCCGCCGCGAAACTGGCCAGCTTGTTTGGTTTTGTACACCTGACCCAAGGCGGCTTCGACGAACGCCGAACCGGCCCCCAAAAAGGCCATCAGCCACATCCAGAAGACCGCACCCGGTCCCCCTGCGGCAATAGCAGTTGCCACGCCGGCGATGTTACCCGTCCCGACACGGCCGGACAGCGCGATCGACAAGGCTTGGAAAGACGATACCCCTGCCTCGGAGCTCTTTCCTTCAAACATGTGCTTGATCATGGCTTTAAAGTGTCTCAGCTGCAGGAACCGGGTCGCCAACGAGTAAAACAAGCCTGTCCCCAAACAGAGATAAATTAGTGCAGGACTCCAAATAAGGTCGTTGATCCACGTAATGATTGCTTCCAAATAAATTGCCCCCTTTCAAAATCTTTCGATATTGTGCAATTATAAAATATTTCGTTTGTTCATACAACTGGAAATAATTTCGACACTGTCCGAAACCAGACCAGCCAATGAATCACCGTCATATTGAATACCCACTGTCTTGCGAAAAAACGTGTGGCCGCCAAAACAAAAAAGGACGGTAAAAAACCGTCCTGACATATATGGATACATGGAGGGATGCGGGGAAAGAGTGGTGTTGCTCGCCTATGACCGAATGTCTCGCCGTTAGTTCTGGGCGGAATCGGTAGTAGATTCGGAACCTGTCGAACCCGAATCGGTGGAGCCGGTGGTGTCAGAAGCCCCCGTCGAGGCGTCGGACGTGCCGGCATTCGAGTCAGCTACACCAGCATTCGCGTTCGATTGTTCTTGAGAAACCGAGCTGTCGGTCGATTGGTTTTCCGTTTGAGTAGACGTCTCCGGAGTCGTGGCACTTCCGCCGTCCTGCTGTGTTGCCGGTTCCGGCGTGTCCGTTCCATTGGAGCATGCCACCAGGCTGCCGGACAGCAGTACAGCCACAGCGGCCAGGGATACCCATGTTTTTTTCATGTTCATTCTCCCCTTTCGTTTCTAGGTTCATGACGACCTCGCCGTCACACTCATAGCGTAACGGGAAAAGATAGCCATTCCGTGAGCGAAGTGGGAAAAAACCATGAACAAACTATGAAAAAATCATGACCGTCCCGAACCGCTTCGACGCCGTATTACTGCGCTTGCGCCTGACGGTACTTTTCCACGGTCGGCAGCCAGACCGTAAACGTGGTTCCCAAGCCCGGCTCGCTTTCCACCGTGATGGTTCCGTCGTGCAGTTCGACCAGCTCTTTGACGATCGCCAGCCCCAACCCCGTGCCCTTGTTTTTCTTGGAACGTCCGCGATCTACCTTGAAAAACCGTTCCCAAATGCGCGGGAGGTCGTCTGCGGCGATGCCAATGCCGCTGTCGGCGACAGACATCCTCACCCACTCTCCATCCGGTTCTGCGGTGATGCGGATCGTCCCTTCGTCGGTAAATTTCACTGCATTTTTGACCAGGTTTTTCACAATTTGGGCGACACGGTCCTTATCGGCGTAGATCTTCGGCAGGTTGTCCGCCAGTGCCACCTCGATCTCCAGCCCTTTCTCCGCCGCTTCAGGGCGAAAGGCAAACGCCGTCTTGTTGATCACCTCGGCCACATCGACCGGGAATCTGGCCAGCGTCACCTCGTTGTTCTCCAATTTCATCAAATCCATCAGGTCGTCTACCAGACGGTTGATTTGCATCGTTTCCGAGTACATCACGGCGTAATACTTTTGCCGCGCTTCCTCCTCTTCCACCAGGCCGTCCTGCAGCGCCTCCAAAAAGCCTTGGATCGCCGTCAGCGGCGTCCGCAGCTCATGCGACACGTTGGCGAGAAAATCGTTGCGCACCCGCTCCAGGTGGTGCCGTTCCTGCTCCACCCGTTCCAGCTTTTCCGCCAACGTATTGATCGTCTGCGCAAGGTCGCTGATCTCGTCCGCCGTGTCTATCTTGACCCGCTCGGCGTAGTTGCCTCGTCCAATTTCCGTGGCCGTGCGCTCGATTTTTTTCAGCGGCCGGGAGATCGACCATGAGAGATAGGAGACCATTGCCGTGGACAGCAGGACGCCGAACAGGGTGGCCCAGAGGATGGTTTCCCGCATTTGGGCAAAGGTGCGCTCGATGCCTTCGATCGGGGCGTGCAGAATGATCCCCCCGTAGATCTCCTCTCCTTCTCCCCAGGGAATGGCGACGGAGAGCATCGGGTCCGCCAAGCCATCGATCTTCAGTTCCGTTACCGCGTTTTCCCCGTTCAGCACCTTGTTGGCGATCGACATCGCGACCGATTTTCCCGTAAACACTTCGTCTTTCATCGAGGTGGCGACAATTTTCCCATCAGCGTCAAACAGCCAGATGCGCACATCGTACGTTTCGTCCAGATTGCGCAGTTGTTCCAGCAGACGTGCATTAACCCGACGGCTGTCATTTATCTGTACGTTCACTTTTTTCGCCTGGCGCAGCAGTTCCTGTTGCTTGGCATTGTAAAAGTATTCCTTGGCGAAAAAGGAGATCAACAGACCGGAGATGCCCAATCCGATCAGCACGGTGGCAAGATAGCTGAACAACAGGCGGCGAAAGATGCTTTTCGACATCCCCAGCATTACTTGTCCACCTCGAATTTGTAGCCGATTCCCCACACCGTGTGGATGCATTCGTAGGGAAGCTTGCTCAGCCGCTGCCTGATCTTTTTGATGTGCACGTCAATCGTGCGGATGTCGCCAAAATAGTCAAAACCCCAGATTTGTTCCAGCAATTGCTCACGCGAAAAGACGCTGCCCGGCGATTTTGCCAGATGGACCAGCAGGTCAAACTCCTTTGGGCGAAAGCTGATTTTTTCACCGGCTGCGATCACTTCCCGCTTGTCCAAATCAATGGACAACTGATCGAATGTGAGCAGGCGCGCCGCGTCTTCCTCCACCTTTTCTCTCGGCTGCATTCTTCTGAGGATGGCCCGAATCCTGGCCACCAGTTCACGCGGACTGAATGGTTTCGTTACATAATCGTCTGCCCCAAGCTCCAAGCCGAGCACACGGTCAAATTCTTCGTCCTTTGCCGTAAGCATGATGATCGGCGTGTCCCATCTTTTGCGGATTTCGCGGCACGCCTCAAAGCCGTCCATCTGCGGCATCATGACGTCGAGAATAATCATGTCCGGCGATTCTTTTTCCACCAGCTCCAGCGCTTGTCTGCCGTCGCTGGCCACTACCAGGTCAATCTGCTGCTTCGCAAAGTACAGGCGAATGATTTCGCATACGTTTGGATCGTCATCGGCTACCAACACCTTTGTATGGCTCATAGCCAACAACCCCCCTTCTCCCATCGGTACTTTTTTGGAGGCAGCCCTATTTGTCACATGTGTTGTAGGAACAGTACCCTGTGTTGATCTTCATTCGGAAACAACAAGACAAGCTTCCGCTGAGAAGAACCTGCTTCTTCGAGAAGCCATGCAGCAAAAGCTTTTCGTAAAGGCTTTCCTTATGGTAACACAGATGGGGATGAATGTGGACCTGTAAAGGCGGGGGAATCATTGTCATTTGTGGGGCTGCTGATAGAGAGAGACAAAGACAGGCTCCTTCACCTCATCCTCCAGCACGAAGTCTGGAATCTGACGATTGAGATGCATCTGGATGCGGTGATTAGCCATACCGGTTGAAACCAGATCATGGTATTCGCTCAACACAAAAAACCCCGCCTCTTTCCCGTTGCGGAAAAGAGACGAGGTTTTCGTTTACGTTCATTCCCTGAAAACTGGATATGCATGGCAGCAAAGGATCATTGGAGTGGATAAGTCCTCGACCGATTAGTATTCGTCAGCTCCA